>Ga0136555_1000626_pt1 | contig 13719 bp, 6 predicted proteins | sample AntRauTorckE5432_FD_104927 | JGI IMG/M metagenome (GOLD analysis project Ga0136555, IMG submission 104927) | Saline lake microbial communities from Rauer Islands, Antarctica - Metagenome Torckler E5 #432 | ecosystem: Environmental > Aquatic > Non-marine Saline and Alkaline > Saline | place...
TTAAATAAATCCTCAAAGTTAGTTTTTACCTTATTTTGGATTATTTGTTTATTTGCTTTTTTGGATATTTCCAAATAACAATCAATTGCTGAATCGGAACGCTGAATGACGGTGTAAAAAGTGATTTCATCACTCGCCATAATCACGGCTCGGCGAATAAAATCGGGAAAAATCGGGATAATATTATTTTTATTTTTAAATCGAAAAACATCGTCCGAACGTCCTTCTATTTTTTCAATCGTCATTGATTTTCGTCCACATTTACAAGGTTCGCCTTCGTGAATAATATCGTTTAATTCGTAACGAATAATTGGTTGCGAAAAGCGATTCAAATCCGTGATAATTGGATGGAAACGTTTTTTATTTTCATCTAAATAATGCTTCTCAATGACCAAAAAATCTTCATTAAAATGTAGATTTCCTACCTCGCAAGTCGCCGCTAAAAAACCTTCAGTGCATTGGTAAACTTGATGGATTTTTTGTTGAAAAACTTGCTCAAAAAAACGCCTATCTTCGTCTTCCAAAACTTCTGCTACGGAAATTACTTTTTCAGGCAAATTTGCAGTTTTTCGGGTCGCATATTCTATTGCGATTTCTCGCAAAACGGACGGTTGAGCCACCAAAATATGCGGTTCAAAAGCAATCAATTCATCAGTATTTTCGGACATTTCGGCTTTAATATCAAAGAACCGAAATTGTAATAAAGACGAACCAACCGACTCGTATAAATTGCTATTCGCCCGAAGAAAAAAAGCGACTTTTCGCTTCCGCAATTCCAGCCCAATAACCCTATCCAAAACCGCAGCGACCCACATCGCTCGTTCTTTTTCATTGGCTAAAAAAATACCTTTATTACCAGTCGTTCCTGAAGATAATCCTATCGTTATACCGTTTATCATTGGCGAAAAATCACGAGTTTGTTCTGATTTTAATGCAATGTCTAAAGCTGCCTTTTTCGTAATGCCAACCGTATTCATCGCATCAAAATTTTCCATAAATTCTGCTTTTGCAATAATTGGAAAATCATTTAATGATTCATTTTTAAATGATTGATAATAATCAGATTGCGATAAATTTTGCCGCCATTTTTTCGTTAACTTTTGGCGTGATTGCTCCAGCTTTTTCTTAGAAAAAAGTTGTTTTCGGTGTAATCTAAATTTTAAAAAATAATATATAATGCGAATTTTGAATCTCATTTTTATAATATAAAAAAATAAAAAACAAATAATCTATCTATTTTAACTCGTCATAATTGGCAGATTATATATTTCCTATCCCCGAAGTATTTTAATAATATTTTGCGAAATAGCGATAATTAAATGGTAACCTCACTAAATAATGTTCATTAATACGATTTTATTAAACCAGTTTAATAAAATCGTATTCTTTTAACGTATTTTCGGATTCCGATAATCGAGCTGATAAATATCTACTTACAAACCATAAAAGACGGTATTAATATTATCAAAAAAAATCCATAAAGTCCTTTTTCCATTTTTAAAGAAAGCCCTGTATTTTAAACGGTAGAATTTTTCTTATGATTACCATAATGCAGGATTGCAGGATATTGATACAATTAAATAATTTAAAAAATTTCGTTTTCAAAAAAAATCCATAATTTGCGATTCTAATTTTATATAAATTAAAACTAATAAAAATGAGACTAAAATACGTTCTACTACTATTTTTAGCAACGCTTTTCGCAATACCAACCAACGCACAAAAACGTAAAAATACAAAAGATGATGATGCAGAGGTCAGACGCTTTGAAAGCGTCCGACCCCTCGAAACACTTGAAACGCTCAAACTCGAATGGCGAAATATCGGCCCTTTTCGGGGTGGACGCTCGGCAGCAGTCGCAGGTGTTTCGGGCAAATCGAATTTGTATTATATGGGTGCAGCTGGCGGCGGTGTTTGGCGGACGAAAGATGGCGGCAACTCGTGGCACAATATTTCAGACGGCTTTTTTGGCGGTTCAATTGGTGCAATTGCGGTAAGCGAATATGATAATAATGTGATTTATGTCGGTGGCGGAGAGGTCACCGTGCGTGGAAATGTATCGTCTGGCTACGGAATGTGGCGAACAACGGACGCTGGGAAAACGTGGAAATCACTCGGTTTGGATAACTCTAAACATATTCCGAGAATCCAAATTCATCCAAAAAATCCTGATTTGGTTTACGCCGCCGTCCTGGGTGATTTATATAAATCGACTTCCGAACGGGGCGTTTATCGTAGTAAAAACGGTGGCGAAACGTGGGAACAGGTTTTATTTGCCAATGAAAATGCTGGTGCAGTAGATTTGATTCTCGACCCGACTAATCCACGAATTATTTACGCTTCGACTTGGCGAATTCGCAGAACACCTTACAGTTTGGAAAGTGGGGGAGAAGGTTGTGCGCTGTGGAAATCAACTGATGGCGGCGATAATTGGACAGAAATTTCTACCAATAGAGGTTTTCCAAAAGGTGATTTGGGTATTATTGGTGTAACGGTTTCGCCACAAAATGGCGATAGAGTTTGGGCAATTGTCGAAAATGAAAATGGTGGTGTTTTTCGTTCAGAAGATGGCGGAGAAACTTGGCAAAAAGTGAATAGCGACCGTAAATTAAGACAACGAGCTTGGTATTATTCTCGAATTTATGCCGACCCCTTGGACGAAGATGCGGTTTATGTCTTGAATGTGAGTTGGTTTAAATCCAAAGACGGCGGCAAAACTTTTGAGTCGAAAAACTCGGAACACGGGGATCATCACGATCTTTGGATTGATCCAAATGATTCGGATAGAATGATTATTGGCGATGACGGTGGCGGACAAGTTTCCTTTGATAATGGCGAAAATTGGACGACTTATCACAATCAGCCGACCGCACAATTTTATCGGGTGACCACGGATAATCATTTTCCATTTAGAATTTATGCAGCACAACAAGATAATTCGACCGTAAGAATTGCGCACCGAACGACTGGCGGCTCGATTACAGAACGAGATTGGGAATCAACGGCTGGTGGCGAATCGGCACATATTGCTATTGATCCGACGGATAATGAAATCGTTTACGGTGGCAGTTATGGCGGTTTTTTCAGCCGTTATAATCACCGAACTAATCAACAACGGTCGATTAACGTCTATCCCGACAACCCGATGGGACACGGAGCGGTTGGAATGCGGTACCGTTTTCAGTGGAATTTTCCGATTTTCTTTTCGCAACACAATCCGAAAAAACTTTATACTTGCTCGCAGCACTTACACGTCACGGAAAATGAAGGACAAACTTGGACGGTTATTTCGCCTGATTTGACCCGAAATGATACGTCAAAAATGCAATCTTCGGGTGGACCAATTACTAAAGATAATACTGGTGTAGAATACTATTGTACGATTTTTGCTGCGGCGGAATCGCCTTTAAAAGAAGGTGTAATTTGGACTGGTTCGGACGATGGTTTGGTGCATTTGACTAAAGATGGCGGCAAAAACTGGGATAATATTACGCCCAAAAATATGCCTGAATGGCTGATGATTAACAGCATTGAACCCGATCCGCACAATGAAGCTGGGGCGTATATCGCAGGAACGTTGTATAAAACTGGCGATTATCAACCATATTTATACAAAACTTCGGATTACGGAAAAACATGGACGAAAATCACAAATGGCATTGATAAGGAACACTTTACGAGGGTTGTTCGGGCAGATCCGAACGAAAAAGGTTTGTTATACGCAGGAACGGAAGCTGGTATGTACATTTCTTTTGATGACGGCAAAAACTGGGAGATTTTTCAATTGAATTTGCCGATTGTGCCGATTACCGATTTGACGATAAAAGACAATATGCTCATTGCGGCAACGCAAGGCAGAAGCCTTTGGATGTTGGACGACTTGACGATTTTACACCAATTAAAAAATGAAAAAATTGGCGATTTTAAACTGTTTCAACCCAAACCAACGTACCGAATGGACGGTTATCAGTCAAGCACTAAAACGGAAGGAACAAATCACGCCTCTGGTGTTTTAGCATATTTTTATTTGAAAGAATTTGATACAAAAAAAGATACCGTTTATATTTTTTTAATGGAAAATGACGGCGACACCATTCGTTCTTTTTCGACGAAACCGACCGATGACGAAAGTAAATTAAAAGTAGAAAAAGGCGGTAATCTCTTTCAATGGAATATGAATTATCCGAACGCCGAAAAGTTTGACGGTATGGTGAATTGGTGGTCATCGTTGGCAGGTGCAAAAGCCGTTCCTGGAACGTATAAAATCAGTCTTTCAGTGAATGGCGAAACCCAAACACAAAACTTTGAAATCCTTGCCGACCCACGTTCAGAATCAACTTTGGTAGATATGCAAGCACAGTTTGACTTCTTGATAGACTTACGCAACAAGGTTTCTGAAACCCATAAAGCTATCGGAAATATTCGTAAGATTAACAAGGAAATCAACAGTTTAACGAAAGGTTTAGACCAAGAAAAATATGCGGATTTGATTCATTTCGGAGATTCGATTACCAATCAATTATCCGAAATCGAAAAAACGCTCTACCAAACTAAAAACCAAAGTTCACAAGATCCGCTGAATTTTCCAATTCGCTTAAATAACAAACTCGCTCACCTCAATTCGCTCGTCCGCATCGGTGATTTTCGCCCAACGGATCAAGCGATTCAAGTCAAAAATGATATTTCGGCTTTGATTGATGTGCAATTGATGGAGTATTATGAGATTGTGGAAGTGGAGATTCCTGTTTTTAATCGGTTGGTTAGGGTTATGGAGGTTGATTTGATTGAGGTGGATTAGGATTTTTAGACTTAAAAAAAAATGGCAGCTTTAAAGCTGCCATTTCTATTTATCTTAATTCCTTTTTGCTTCAACCAAACCTTTCAATATAAATTGAGCTTTTGGTATAAAATCATTATCAGTTTGCTCTTTATCAAATTTAATATCATTTGGATGAGCAACATTATTTCTGTAGTTATCCTTTAAGAAAGTTGTCAATTTTAATAAACCATCTTCTCGCTGAATAATAAAATCTTTTTTTGATAGGAATTCGCAGAAATCATCGAATAAACTAAATTTATCAGAACTTCCATTCTTACCTATTGATTTAACTTTATATTTATCAAAGTTATTTAATATTTGAAAAAGAGCTTTAAATTCAATCGTAGTTTTATTTTGGATGAAGTTTGAAAATGAACTATGAAAATCATCTTTATCTACCCAACGTTTTATCATTAATTCATTTTTCCTACTTCTAATATCATCATAATATTCATTTATTAAATTTTTAAAGTGATTAACCTCAAATGGATAATCTTCTTTTAATAAAATTAAAATATCAAATTCGGTTTCTAAGAACTCACCAAAATCAATGAATAATGGATAGGACTTTTCATTGCTTGTATCTTGTACGATTTTATCATTTAGTAATTCTAAAATCGTAATCATTTCCCCAAAATCTAAAGTTGGAGATGGCTTACTAATATATTCAGCGAAATTATTATGTCCATTATCTCCAATGATTAAATCATCAATCTTTTTTTCATTCAGAGGGTTTTGAAGATACTTTCTATATTCAGAAAATAAATTTTTAAACTCATTTTCTATCGCTCGACAATATTGTAGAATTGAAGCAGAGTAATCATCATTACCTTTTGTTTTTCTTGTAATATCATATAAAAATTCAGCTTGAGTTAAAAGATATTTTCCATCTCCATAAAGTTTATCAGAATTTGGAAGCCATCTATGAAGCATTATTTTATATGTTTCTGTATCTGCTATTTCTATTGCATCAATAGCTTTTAAAAGCATTACTACAGCTTGTTCTATATCTATTTTTTTTGTCTTTATATCTTGTTGAATCTCATCAAATTTTAATACCATTTTTTGAAATCCTTCATTAACTTTCTCTATAATTTCAACTTTATTTTTATTAGAATTATTTATAATATTTATCTCATTTGTCTCAATTTTACTTGTTACTCTTTTTTCAAGTAACTCAAAATCTTCTTTAAATTTACTATTGTAACTTCTTCCAATTTCATCATTATAGCTTTTTAATCCTTTTCTCTGCTCTTTTTTATAATTTATGTAATCCCTTTCTTCAAGAGGAATCTCACCTTTAGAAATAGTAATATTTGATTCGTTAACAATTATGTCTAATTCTTCTTTGATTTTTTTTACAAAATTTTCATTAGTTGCCTTGATAACTATTGCTTTTTCTTCGTAGATGGCCTCAATGATTGCTAACTCATTATTTTCTCTTATTAGAATGCCATGTTTCCAAGGAATTGCATCTTTAAAAACTCGACTTGCTCTACTGATAAATCTATAAATAAAAATAGCAGGAAGAAATCTGTATTCAATTATATTCGTAATTAGTTCTGATTTTTCTAAACTTTGAACTCTTCCTGGTTTTTCTTCTTCGAAAAATTGAGGAATTGAAAAAGTCCTATCTTTTAATTCTAAAAACGAATCTTCTGAATAATCTGATGTTTCAAAACATAATTCAGTATTCAACATAAAACCAATTAACAACTCTTTTTCATTATCTGTATAATTTGACCAAAAGTCGACTAAATCTTCGTACTCAAGTTTACCATTTCCTTCTAAGTTTTCAAAATAATCACTTTCTCTATCTAATATTTTATAAATAGCCTCTATTGCCCATGATTGATTTAGTATAATTTCATTATTAAAATAGCCTGCTTGATAATACACTTCTCCTATATCATGCAAATATTCTATTATTGTAGAACATGATTCTTTATCATCATGGAATATGGTCTCATATTCTTCGTAACTCAACGTTTTTCTCTCTTGATTTCTTAATTCTTCTAATTTATAACGAACTTTAATCCATAAATCAGGCAAATATTGTGATTTAGATAAGAGTGAATTTTCTTTGATTGATATTTCAAGTGCTTTTTTTAATCTACTAAAACCTTTGTTATCCTTTGCCGTAACATCAATAAATTTGTCTTTGTATATAATTATTTGTGGATATGTATCCTTGAGCTTTTTGATACCATCTTTATCAAACTCGTAACGTTTTTTATCTGTTTTGTTTTGTACTATAATAATTGGATTGCCACTACTATAGTGATTAGCATATTCAAGCCAATAATCTAATGTTTCATTCTTGTACTTTTTATTCCCATAGATATGATATGTCTTTTCATATTCATTCTCGAAATCCCAAACTAATAAAAAGATTGCCCTTGTCTTCATAAAAAGTCGATGAGTAGAATGATATATATCTTGACCTGCGAAATCCCATATATTTAGATTGATATCTTTAATTTTACTTTTAAGTAATGCTATAGCATGAGTAGAGTTATGTTCTTTATTAAAACTCCTTTTCGATAATCTATTAGCAATTTGAGTTTTACCGACACTTCCATTCCCAATTAAAATTACCTTGTAATCGTTGATTTTACTCTTTCCTTGCTCGCTATCTTCAAGATACTTTTTAACCTTTTTCCAATTTGATATATTACGGTTGTCATATATTTCAGGAGGAATTTCTTCAATGGGATTATTATCTAATTGTAATATTCCAAGTGAAGGATGCTTTTTAAAGAAGTTTAGGGAGATTCTTTTTATTTGGTTGTTCGATAAATCAATTTTTGAAGCTTTTCCAAGGTTAAGAGGCGACACGTCAATAATTTTATTATTACTTAAATCGAGTTGAAATAACCCATATAGTTTTTTTATTGCTTCAATCTTTTTAATCTTATTATTATTGAGATGAAGAAAAACTAAACCATTTAAATTTTCTAAGCTGTCAATATTTACAATACTGTTATGACTTAAATTTAATTTCCATAATTGGGTTAAATTTTTCAAGTTATCAATATTCTCAATATTATTTTGATTTAAATTTAATTTAAACATCTTGTCTAAATTACTGAGAGAGGAAATATCTATTATTTGATTATTACTTAAATCGAGAATTGTAATTTCAATTAAATTTATTATTGAAGTTATATCCGTAATCTGATTATTCTCTAAATAAAGGTTTTTAATCTTGTCCAAATTTTTCAAACCTTCAATATTTACAATTTTATTATTTCCGGCTTTAAGTAATTTCAATTCTTTAAAATTCTCAATTACAGAAATATCTGTAATATTATTGTTTTCTATTTCTATAAATTCTAATAATGATAATTCTTTTAATGGCTGAATATGTGATATATAATTATTGTTTAATTCTAATCGTTGTAATGATTTTGATTTCGTAATAAAGCCGACTGAGTAGAATAATTTACAATTATTTAATTTCAGTTCTTTCAACTGAATTAATTCTTTTAAACCATTTGTGTTTTTAATCGGATTATTGCTTAAATCAAGACTTTCTAAATTAGGAAATTTTTTCAAGACCTCTGTATCTTCTATTAGATGGTTTGTAAGAGATAACTTCTTTAAGTTAGTTAGGGATTTTATAAAATTTAAGTCCTTAAATTTTCCCTTTTCCCTGTATTCTGTGGCATGCTCAGAATAATCTTCGTCATCAAAACCTAGATTGATATAATTTATTAATAAGTCTTCTAAGTTTACCATCTTTCTTATAAAAGATAAATCTTCTATACAATTATAACAAAACCAATAAGTTATATGAAGTGTTTTTAATTTCTCAAAAAGAGCGAAATTAAACATATCTACTACAGTTACTTTTAACACTTTTAAGTCCTTTAGATTTTCCAAACGTGATGGAATTCGTTTTTCAAGTGAACCTTGTAATTCGCTTATGTCTAAATATTTAAGAGATGTTAAATCATTTAAGTATGATATATCTTGTACCGAATTTCCTTTTAAAATAAGTATACTAAGATTCTTTAAATTTTGTATTGGAGAAATATCTGTTATTTTATTTCCTATTTGATATTCAATTACTTCATTTCCTAAGTTTAGATATATTAATTTGGTTAACTTATTTATTTTTTTGGGTATCTTTGTTATTTGATTAATTTGTTCATAAGTATTTAAATTAGAAGGACAATTTAAAAAAGTCAACCATTCCAACTCAAAAACCTCTTCAGGTATTTCCGTCAATCCACAATTTCTTAAATCAAGTATTCCCGTCTTTTCTATCTTTTCTTTGGCTATTAAATCTAATGCTGATTGAGACATTTTATAGGTGTATTTTTTGTAAATAATTAGTTGGTGTAAATTTAACTGTTTAGTCTGAAACTTAAGTATTAGCCGTGAATTATAAATTGATTTATGATGATATAATTAAACAGAATTTAATTAATAATGCAGCTTTTAAAGCTTATTTCATTAGGCTGATACGATATAAGAAAATCAAATGAATTGATTTTCCGAATAGGTTTAAAGATTGGATAAACCTGAATAATTTGAAAGCTGGTGAACGGTTTTATTATCAAGATGTGGATAAAATTGAAATTGTGATTAATGGAATTGGTGCGTTTATGATGTAAGGGTTTGAGGATTGTGTTCGGATTTATAGTTATTGGTAAAAAAAATGCGAAATCATTCCTTTGGTTTCGCATTTTTAATAAAATCATTGACTCTTTGACAATTAGCGACCGAAAAATATTAAGATTGTTGCGGTAGTTTACGAGTCAAAGAGTTGATTTTTTTTACAAATCCGAAAAATTATTTTCATTCAGTGCACTAAGTGGAATTAGAGTCTTACTTACGATTATTTTACTTTCAGGTAATTTGATTAATTTCCTTTTTTCCTCATCCCATTCATTCAAATTTTCAAGACGAACACCAGCCAAATAATTGGTACTAACATTACCCGAACCGTCATTTGTCGCATTGCCATAATAATTATTTTCGCTACCGATAAGCATATAATCATTGTATTTTTTCTCGAAGCGATATTTTCTTTCATAATCGTAACGCATACCTTGGTAGGTCAAGCTAATTACATTTTTGGTTAAAGATAATTGACTGCCCGGCGCTTGATTTTCGAAGAACTCACCGATATTTCCGCTACGAGCTTTTTCCGTGAATTTTTTGCCGTTGCCTTCACAAATAATGATTCTAACATCTTTGGCATCTTGATAATCATCCATATCATTAGAAGCGACCATCATTACAAAATCTTCTATTTTGTCACCATTAAAATCACCTGTGAATAAGCTCACACCTTCATCTTGAACGACAATTTTGAAGTTATTTGGAACGTACAAATTAGCCGTTTCTAAAGAGATTTTAATCGCAACAAGCTTTTCTAAAGTTATTTGCTGTGTAGTTTCTTGCATTTCTTGAATCGTAGTTCCGAGTTGCATTTCGTCTTGTTGTGCTATTTTCGCTTCGTTACAAGCGGTAAGGCATAAAACGATTGCCAATAAAATAATCTGGAGTATTTTCATTTGTTTTTTATGATATCAAGCTTTAGCTTGGTCAGTTGGAAAATATATTTATACCGTAAATTTAAACTTTATTCTGTGGATTTAATATTATTTTACTTCAAACCATAACTTAGGTTTTTCGTCTTCTGCTTCTACATTTTGATAATTAATAAAAATTTCTTCACCTGCTGCAATTGGGTGAATGCAATGAATCTGAATATAATTATTTGCTAAATCAAAAACGACTTCCGCATTAGGTTCAGGATTATGATTGTATAACATTCCGTAACCCAATGGCAAACAAGCGTTTTCAGAATCATCAGGCATCAAAAAATAATAATCGTATAGGGTGGTTTTATCCAAAAATGGTATTTGTTCTTTTGGTATAATAATCAACGGGCAAATCTCTATAATATCTTCGTTATCAATATCTTCTGAAGTAAAAACGCCCCTTCCTCGTTCTTCTGATTCCGCAATATAAATACTTGGTATGTGTAACATTTTTCTAATTCGTTTTAGTCAATCGCTAAAATAGGATATTTAATTTAACTTTTGCGGTTTACGAAATTTTCAAAGTTTAGTAAATCGCAAAAATTAAAAGTAAAATTGTACTTTGTGGCGTTTTTTAAAACGGTTATTAGTGAGAAAAAATAAATATGGAAATTCAAAAAATACCTTCTCCTGCTTACGTCTTGGAAAGACGGCTTTTGCGTCAAAATTTAGAGCTAATGCAACGGGTTCAGCAAGAATCTGGGGCGAATATTATTTTGGCTTTAAAGGGGTTTTCATTATATCACGCTTTTCCTTTCGTAAAACAATATTTGGGTGGTGCGACGGCAAGTTCGTTGTATGAAGCTCGGTTGATTTTTGAGGAAATGGGCGTAAAAGCACACACTTATTCGGCAGCTTATGTTCCCGAACATTTTGAGGAATTGATGAATTATAGCAGTCATCTTGTCTTTAATTCCTTGAATCAGTGGCGATTGTATCAAGATAAAGTGGCGACAAGCGAACACAAAATCTCTTGTGGCATCCGAGTTAATCCCGAATATTCGGACGTAGAAACGGATTTATATAATCCTGCTTTGCCGGGTTCTCGTTTGGGTGAACTGGTTGAAAATTTTGAGGAATTAGGCGGAATATTGCCGAAAGGCATCGAAGGATTGCATTGTCATACATTGTGCGAATCGTCTGCTGATAGTTTTGAAAAATTAATAGGGGCTTTTGAAAAGCGTTTTGGGCACTTTCTGCCACAATTAAAATGGGTGAATTTCGGTGGCGGACACTTGATGACTCGCAAAGATTATGATGTTGAAAAGTTGATTCATTTGATAAAAGCGTTCAAGGAAAAGTATGATGTTGAGGTGATTTTGGAGCCTGGTAGTGCGGTCGCTTGGCAAGCTGGATTTTTGGTCGCAACGGTCTTAGATGTCGTCAATAGTCGAGGGATAAAAACGTTGGTTTTAAATGTTTCTTTCACAGGACACATGCCCGACACGTTGGAAATGCCGTATCGTCCGAAAGTGCGAGGAGCAAGTGAAACGCCGATTGAAGGTAAACCGACTTACCGCTTGGGCGGAAATTCTTGTTTAGCAGGTGATTTTCAGTATGAATATTCCTTTGAAAATGAAGTAAAAATTGGAGACAAAATCGTCTTTGAAGATATGATTCATTACACTATCGTAAAAACGACGATGTTTAATGGCGTTTATCATCCTCGAATTTCGATTTTGGAAGAAGACGATACCTTAAATATTGTCCGAACATTTGACTATTCTGATTACAGAAATCGAATGGGATAGGTTTTTAATTAGGAGTTTTCAGTTAGGAATAATTTTACCGTTGTAACGATTACGTTATGACGGTAAAATTCCTGATTTCTAATTTTAGATTCCTAATTAAATAAATTTTATACTAAAAAAATACAATGCAAAGTACCATTATTAAAACAAAAAGACAGACGACTTCCAACATTATGATGGTTCGTCCGGCCAATTTTGGATATAATCCACAAACGGCTGTTAGTAACGCTTTTCAAGATAACGATACGTCATTATCGGAAGCGAAAATTTCAGATTTAGCAATAGAGGAATTTGACCAATTTGTTGCAAAATTACGGGCTGCTGGTATCAATGTGATTGTGGCGCAAGATGGTGGAGAACCGAAAAAACCAGATGCTGTTTTTTGTAACAATTGGGTTTCGTTTCATACCAACGGAACGATGATTTTGTATCCGATGCTTACGCCAAATCGTAGATTGGAACGGCAAGAAAATGTAATTGAAACGATTACAAATCAATTTGAAATTATTCGTCGAATGGATTTAGCACATCATGAAAACGAAAATCGAATTTTGGAAGGTACGGGAAGTATGATTCTTGACCATTTGAATCGCACGGTTTATGCGTGCTTGAGTCCGAGAACGGATGCTGGTTTGTTAGACGAATTTTGCGAATGGGCGGGCTATGAAAGGGTCGTTTTTTCTTCAGTTGATAGAAACGGACAGGAAGTTTACCATACTAATGTCATGATGGCGATGGGCGATAAATTTGTCGTGATTTCAATGGCGACGATTCCTGATGAAGCCGAAAGAACGATGCTTTATGAGCGTTTTGAGCAGACGAATAAGGAAGTTATTGATTTGACAATAGAACAAATTGAATCCTTTGCAGGCAATATGTTACAGGTCGAAAATACGGACGGAAAAACATTTTTGGTGATGTCCGAACAAGCGTTTAAATCGCTGCGAAAAGACCAAATCGAAATAATAGAAAAACATACCACAATTTTATACGCACCCATTTATACCATCGAAAAGTTAGGTGGCGGAAGTGCAAGGTGCATGATGGCGGAGGTTTTTTTACCGAAGAAAGATTTAGTAGTTTGAGTAGTTTTTTAGTTTGAGTAGTTTTAACGTAAGAAAAATCTTTAAACGGTTGGCGTTAGAACTACTTAAACTAAAATATATCACAATAATAACTACCCAAACTACTTAAACTAAATTTCTTACCTTTGATACTATCAAATGATACTATCATGAAGCCACCCTATAACATTACGGATAAAATATTGCATCTAATTACTCAAATTGCAACGCAATTAGGAGAAATTAGTGCGACTCATTTGCACAAACCTTCAACCGAATTGCGGAAGCAAAATCGAGTAAAAACGATTCAAGCATCTTTGGAAATTGAGGGAAATACGCTAAATACGGAACAGATTACGGCATTATTAGAAAATAAACGAGTCATTGGACCCAAAAAAGATATTTTGGAAGTGAGAAATGCGATTGACATTTATGACTCTATTACTACGTTTGAGCCAACGAGTCTGCAAGATTTTTTAGATGCTCACGGAATGTTGATGAATGATTTGATTGCTGATGCTGGAGAA
>Ga0136555_1000630_pt1 | contig 13685 bp, 13 predicted proteins | sample AntRauTorckE5432_FD_104927 | JGI IMG/M metagenome (GOLD analysis project Ga0136555, IMG submission 104927) | Saline lake microbial communities from Rauer Islands, Antarctica - Metagenome Torckler E5 #432 | ecosystem: Environmental > Aquatic > Non-marine Saline and Alkaline > Saline | place...
AGATTTAAAAAAGAACAAACAGTTCAAACTCCTGTTCAACAAAAAGTAGAAACAATAAATACAGTAGAGGATATACCTCAAAATATTAATCATTATCAAGAAAAACAATACATCGAACAATCTCCTGATGTATTAGATAATTTTGTTGAGTGGTTTAAAGAAAATTGGATATTAAAGGTAGGTATTTTACTTATCCTAACTGGATTTGGTTGGTTTGTTAGTTATGCCTTTATTTATAATTGGATTGGTCCAGGAGAAAGAATCGCACTAGGACTTGCGATAGGAATTGGTCTAAGTATTTTTGGAAGTATCAGAATGAAAGATAAATTGACTCAAGGTGGATCTTTTATAATTCTTGGAACATCAATATTTTTGATCACTACTTATGCTTCTCGATTTATTTATGATTTCTTTAATCCTGTAATTGCTCTATCGTTAGTCTTTGTTGCTTCAGCTTTTCTTGTTTTGAATTCTTTGAAATATGACACTAAATATTTAGCAGTAATAGGAATCGTTATGGCAGCACTTGCCCCAACTTTTACAAATGTTGTGAATGAAGACATCCTAGGAAGGTTCCTTTATATTACTGTTGTTTCTGTTTCTTCAATTTGGGTAATGTTCCAAAAAAACTGGAGAGAGATTGGTGTCGTGTCTGCGATGGCTTTTCTTGGGTACAGTTTCTATTATGGTTTCTTTGGAGATTTAGGGAATCAAGAATATTTAATTCTTTCAATCGCTTATATAGTATCTGGAATATTCTTTCTTACAAATATTTTCAATATTATTAAGTTTAAAGATAGCGTTAGTGAAAATGATTTTATACTAGGTATCTTAAACAGTATAATGATCATGTTTTGGACAATCTCACACGTTCCAGAAAATATGCAGAGCCTGGTTCTAGTATTGGCTGCAATAATTTTCCTATTCGGAAGTTACGTTGTCTTTGTTAATACAAAGGATGAAAAATTACTGTATCTATATTTACTGATTTCTGTTGTCTATATCGCAACTGCAACAGCATTAGAATTGGAAGGTAATGCACTTGTGTTTGCTTACATATTTGAAAGCGCAATAATTTCTGTGTCTGGATACTTGATAACGAAAAAACCAAAAGTAGGAGAATCTCTATCTTTGCTAATGCTTGGTCCGGTGATGTTGTCTTTAGAAAGTTTCAACTCTTATCGCTGGAAAGAAATATTTAATGAGGATTCTGCCATTATTTTCTGTATAGGTATTGTTCTTATGGCTTTGGGATATTTCTACTTTATTAATAGAAAGGAGGAAGATGAGAGTTTTATTTCTGGATTAGAGATTCATCCATACTCGTTAATGTTAATTTTCGGTAGTTTCTATCTATATGCACTATTATGGTTAAGTTTAGGTATTGCTTACGCTGAATCTGTTGCTGTGTTGATATCTCTATCAATTTACACTCTTGTAGGTATAACAACTTACTTTTATGGAAAGACGAACATGAGAAAAGTCTACATGTATTATGGAGGCGCTCTGTTATTGCTCGTTGTAGCTAGACTATTATTGGTTGATGTTTGGAATATGGAATTGGCACTTAGAATAGTTACCTTTATAGTTATTGGTATTCTATTTGTAAGCACATCGTTTATTGGTAAGAGTAAAAAAAATGAAATCCTGTCTTAAAAACTTAATCAAAATATTGGTAGCAATTTTAATTCTAGTAATTATTTTTGTTGTTGCTGTATTTGTAACTAATATTCTTAAAACACCTTCGTTAGATAGGGATTGGGCAGAGGACTCAAAGATACTTCCTAGTATTTCTATTTCAGAAAATATTATTGAAATAAAAAATATTAGAGATTGGAGGTATGAAGAAAAGAAAATTATTTCAAAAGATTATTATGATGAAACTTTTGATTTAGATAAAATTGAAAAAACTTATCTACTATTTAATCCGTTTGGTAAATGGGAGGGAATAGGACATTTCTTTTTTGTGTTTGAATTTGAAGATGGTCAAACCGTTTCTGTTTCTATTGAGGCACGAAGAGAAAATGATGAAGGGTATAACTCTATTAAAGGGGTCTTCAATAAATATGAACTATGGTATGCATACGGAAGCTCTGCTGACTTTATAACTAGAAGGGCTGTATTCTATGAAGATCAAGAGGTTTATATGTATCCTCTAAAAATTTCTGAAAAATATACTCGAGCATTATTCTTAGATTTAGCACAAACAACAGAATCATTAGAAACTGAAGCAGAATTCTATAATACAGTTACTTCTAATTGCACAAACTTGTTGGCAAAATCTGCAAACAGAGTTAAAAAAGGAATTATTCCATTTCACTATTCAAGATTATTTACCGGATTCACTGATGATCAACTTTATGATTTAGGTCTTATTAGAGACGATAAAAGTTTTGATGAAGTATATAAAGAATCTAGAATTGATTTAGAGGTAAAAAAAGTTAATGGAGAGTTAAGGAAATATAGTAATAGTGAATTTTGGAAAAATTTCATTATTAATCAAGATAAGATTACTGATGAGGAAATTGTTAACAATGATGGTTTGGATGGTAATAATGAAGTTAATTTAAATGATAATCAAATTAAAAAAGAAGAAGTAGAGTCTAATAATAAAATAGAAATTGAAGAATCATCAAATAAATCTATCAAAAATAATGAAGTTCTAAAAACATTATCAGTTAACTTTGATGATTGTGTAGCGAATGGTAATAAGATTATTAAAATTTCACCAAGAAGATGTATTAATGAGCAAGGTGAGGAATTTTACGATTATTCTTTTGAAGGTGGGTATACTCCTCCTGATGTAAATATAAATACAGCTGATATACAAAAAAACATGTTTCCTCAAGGTAAGGATTTTTCTAAATTTACAAACTTTGATAGGTCTTATGTAATATTTTATCAAGGATACTTTAATATTATTGTTAACGCCTATAAAGCTTATGAACTTAACGGAACTTATGAAGACATTTGTTATGCACAACCTGAATTTATAATTCAACAATATGAATCTAGTAAGAAGACTATAGAAAGTGAAGATCCTAATGATGGCGGTGGTTTAGTAATTGATTTTGATAAATTAGTTAAGAGTTTTGATTGTTTTGGGTCTAAAGAAGATTACGAAATTTATTTTTCTTTGCTTCAAGAATCAGGAGATTATAAAGAATATACAGTATCTTCTAAAGGTCCAATATTTGAGATTTGGGATTAAAAACATAAGACCCCAGTTCCAACAACGTCTACGAACCCGCGCAAAGTTTGCGGCAAGTATATAAGCGCCGACACTAATGCACCCGAAAGGGTGTTTTTGTTTTTAGATAGAGTAAATATTTATAATTAAAAAATCATCCAAAAACAATCTTGAAAATCAGTAAACATATGAAAAAGTAGTCCAACCGCAACTATTCTCGTGTATATATTTGGAATTAGAAGAAGTAAAAAATAAAATCCAATAGCGTAGTATGAGTGTAGGGGATGAAATCCAATACTACATCTGCCGGCATCAAAAACAGGATTAGCCAGGAGATGATCCAAGTCAACAATCATTGTCGCTGTCAATATAATCCAGCTTAATTTCCAAATATCCTTAAATAAGATTCGCGATAAAAAGCCCGGAGCAATGAAATGTAAGCTATAGTGAATTACTGTTTGTAAGATAAAAAACATTACATAATGCTATCAGTTAAATGGAAATGTCCCAAACACAAGTAGAGTTATAAACAACAGTGATATTGACCAAGTATACCCCCTAGGGGTATACTTCTTGATATGAAAAAAGAAATAAAAAATAAAGTCTCGAGACGACTAAAAATAATCTCTGGACAAGTGAGGGGTCTGGAAAAAATGGTTGATGAAGATGCGTACTGTATTGATATTGTCACTCAAGCCTCGGCGATAAAACATGCAATGTCTTCTGTTGAAGATTTAGTACTTGAAAATCACTTATCAACTTGTGTCATTGAACAAGCTAAAAAGGGTCAATATAAAAAAATTACAGAAGAAGTTATTGCTGCTTATAAACTTTCTAAGAAAAAATAATATGAATAATGTAAATTCAACAACTGGTTTATTGGTGGTGATAATAATTGTTATTCTAGGTCTCTTTTTTACTGGCAGCATGACGGGATCTGGACTTTGTTGGGCTTGTGATGATAACCATAATGAATCCGGCATGATGTCTAATCACGACCACAATGAACATGATGACAATGAACACGATGACGATGATCGACACGGGGATGCTGTCAAAAGTTTTGAAATTGCTCCAGGAGAAGTTGTAGAAAAAATTCAAAATAATAAAGACGTAATATTGCTCGACGTTAGAACTCCAGAAGAATATGCCGAAATTCACTTGGAAAATGCGTTGCTTTTGCCAGTTGGTGAACTGTCTGCCAACACATTAGCCAATATTGGTTTGGGGGAAGACGCAAAAGATAAAGAAATTGTTATTTATTGTCGAAGTGGAGCCAGAAGCAAACAGGCTTATGATGTTATGAGATCTTTAGGTTACACAAATATTACAAGTGTTGCTGGAGGAATGATTCACTGGCAAGAAGATAATTATCCATTTACCGAGGTTGGCGAATACGACGTTGAAAAAACTACTAACATCGATGCAAATGATGACGGTCCAAAAATCTCACTCGACAGGGCTATTCACGACTTTGGTGAAATTCAACAGTCACAGGGTGTTGTCCAAACTACTTTTGAAGTTAAAAATACAGGTATAGAAGTTCTTGAGATTGGAGAATTATCAACAAGTTGTGGTTGTACTTCAGCAGAAATATCAAATACCAGTATAAATCCAAATGACACTGCGACACTGACAGTTTATTTTGATCCTGATTTTCACGATGAACCACTGGATAAAATCACTAGAACTGTATTTATTCCAACCAACGATCCAGATCAACCAGAAGTAGAAGCAAAAATCAAAGTAGATATTCTCGAGGGAGAATAATTAATTAAATAATTTAAATTACATTATATGAAAACAAATACAGCGTTGTTAATAGTTATTACATTTTTAATTTTAGGAGGAGCGATATTCGCCTTTAATGGAAATGGTGATCAGGAAATTGTTGAACAAGTCACAAGCACTTCTTCATTAGCTTCAGATAGACAAATACATGATTTTGGAGACATTGATATTTTTAGTGGAAAAGTTACAACAGAATTTGCTCTTACAAATGATGGTTCAGACGATATTGTTGTGACTGAAGGTACAACAAGTTGTGGTTGTACAGATGGAGAAATTGGTGGAATAAGTTTTGGAATGCACGAAAAAATGAGTGGAGATTTCACTATTCTTGCTGGCGAAACAAAAAACTTAACAGTTATATACGACCCATTGGCACATGGACCAAGTGGAACCGGCAAAATCGATCGCCAGGTTTTCATAAAAACTAACTCAACAGTAACGCCAGAACTTGAGGTTAGAGTTACAGCGAATGTTACAAAGGATGTAAGTTAGTATTTATAAAATATGAACAAGAAAAACTTCAAAATAAGAGGAATGCATTGCGCAAGTTGTGCACAGACAATTGAGAAAGCGCTAAAGAAAACAGATGGTGTTTCTGGTGCCTCAGTAAATTATGCAACAGAAGGGTGTGAAGTTTCTTTTGATAATAAAAAAATAGACGAGGGAAATATTTCCAAAGTAGTTGAGAAATCTGGTTACGAATTAGTGGATGAAAATTATCGTAGTGCAGAATTTAAAGTTATAGGCATGAGTTCAGATCATTGTGCAGGTGTTGTAAAAGATACCTTGGAAAAATTTGAAGGTGTTAGGAAAATAGACACTAATTTCGCTAATTCATATGCAAAATTTGAATACGATTCATCCTTGGTTAAACTTTCTGCTTTGAAAAAGGCTGTTGATGGTGCAGGATACGAAGCAATTGTTGTTGATGAAGGAGAAGATATTTATGAAAAGGAAAGGAAGGCAAAAGAAAAAGATAGAATAATTCTAAAAAGAAAGTTTTTAGTTTCTGTAATTTTTTCTGTTCCAATTCTATATCTAGCAATGGCCGAACTTATCAGCAAGAGCTTAATTCCAGGATTTCTTAGTCCAGACGTATTTCCACTACGATTTGCATTAACACAGGTAATTTTGTCCATCCCAATCATAATAGCGGGATATAGATTTTATACTGTGGGTTTTCGAAACTTAATTAAACGTACTCCCAATATGGATTCTTTAATTGGTCTTGGAACTGGAGCTGCGTATATTTACGGATTGTATGCGATCTATGAAATAATGATTGGTAATACTGAATTTGTGGCTAATCTCTATTTTGAAACTGCTGGCGTTATTATTGCTCTTATTTTACTAGGCAAATATCTAGAGGAAGCAACAAAGGGTAAGACATCGGAATCGATTAGAAAACTTATGGATTTGGCTCCAAAATACGCTACTGTTATACGAAACGGCAAAGAAGAGGATGTTCCAATTGAGGAACTAATAGTTGGTGATGTAATTATTGTTAGACCAGGAGAAAAAATACCCGTAGACGGTGAAATTGTTGAGGGAATGACTAGTGTCGATGAGAGTATGATTACCGGGGAAAGTCTTCCTGTTGATAAAAAGATCGGCGACAAAATAACGGGTGCGACTATTAATAAATCCGGAGCAATACATTTCAAAGCGACAAAAGTTGGTAAAGACACAGCCCTCGCACAAATTATTAAATTAATTCAAGATGCGCAGGGTTCAAAAGCTCCAATTGCTAGACTCGCCGATATAATTTCTGGATATTTTGTCTGGGTAGTTATTGCTACCGCTCTCACATCTTTTAGTATTTGGTTTTTTTTGGCTGAGGCACCATTTCTGTTTGCTCTAACTATATTAATTACGATACTTATTATCGCTTGTCCTTGTGCCTTGGGTCTTGCTACACCAACATCTATTATGGTTGGTACGGGATTGGGGGCAGAACACGGGATTTTGATAAAAAGTGCGACAGCATTAGAACAAGCACAAAAAATCAATGCGGTGATTTTGGATAAGACAGGAACAATTACGAAAGGGCAGCCTGAACTTACGGGGATAAAAAGTTTTTCTAATATGGGAGTGGATAATATTCTGAAAATAGTTTCTTCAATTGAAAAGAATTCTAAACACCCATTGGCAGAATCAATTGTAAAATACGCCAACGAAGAAAAAGTTTCATTTGAAAAAGTTTCAAATTTTGTGGAAATACCTGGCCACGGTCTCTCTGGTGATGTTAATGGTCAAAGTTTCTATGTCGGTACAAGAAAATTAATGGATCAGAAAAATATTAAATATGAAGAAAATATTGATGGCATTCACAAGCTGGAGGAAGAGGGTAATACGGTTATGTTATTTGCTAACGAGAATAATCTCTTGGGAATTATTTCTGTCGCAGACACTATCAAGGAAACATCAAAAAAAGCAATAGAAACTTTCAAAAAAGAAAATATAAAAGTTTACATGATTACGGGTGACAACGAACGAACGGCCAAAGCAATTGCTATCAAGGTTGGAATTGATCCCGTAGATGTATTTTCTCAAGTTCTACCAGAAGACAAAGTGGAGCATGTGAAAAAACTTCAAAATGAGGGCTTTGTTGTAGGAATGGTTGGTGACGGTATAAACGACGCTCCAGCCCTGACACAGGCAAATATTGGCATTGCGATCGGTGCGGGAACGGACGTAGCAATAGAGAGCGCCGAAATCGTTTTAATTAAAAGCGATCTGTTGGACGCTGTAAAAGCCATTCAGCTTAGTAGAGGGACTATGAAAAACATAAAGCAAAATCTGTTTCTATCTTTTGCATATAATAGTGCAGGAATACCGATCGCCGCAGGCTTGTTATATCCATTTTTCGGGTTTCTTTTGAGTCCCATGATTGCGGCCGCTGCCATGTCGGCCAGCTCGATTAGTGTATTATTAAATTCCTTGCGTTTGAAGAGAATTAAATTATAAACAATTATGAAATACGGATATAAAAAAGAATTAGATATTGATTTTGCAGATGCAGTAGAGAAAGTGAAATTGGAATTAGAAAAAGAAGGTTTTGGTGTTTTAACAGAAATTAATGTAAAAGATACTTTTAAAAAGAAGTTGGGTAAGGATTTTGACGAATACGTCATTCTGGGAGCATGCAGTCCTGCACACGCATATGAAGTACTAATGGCTGAGCGCGACATGGGTTTAATGTTGCCGTGCAATATTGTTGTGTATGTGGATGATGGTAAGCTTTATGCAGCGGCGATTTTGCCAACAGTAGCTATGGGAATCGTTGAAAATGATGATTTAAAATCAGTAGCAGAAGAAGTGGAAACAAAACTTAAAAAGGTAATAAATAATATAAACTAAAAGTTATGAAAAAAACAACACTATCAATTTTATTAATCATCGCAGTAATTGTTATTGGATATTTTATATACGGGAATAATTCAGAGGAAAGCTTTTTTTCACAAGAAGTAAATGAAAACACTCCATTTGCAAAGGAGTCTGAAATTATTGAACTTAAAAATGGTGATACTTATGAAATGGTTGCAAGTATCGTAAAGCAAGAGGTTGGTAATCGAACCGTAAAAAGACTTGCATACAATGAGCAAATCCCTGGTCCTGTTCTGAAAATTGAGAAGGATGCAGAAATTACATTAAAATTTACAAACAATCTTGATGTAGAAACCACGCTTCATTCTCACGGATTAAGATTAGATAATGAATTCGACGGAGTTCCAGGTGTTACACAAGAACCTATTGAAATTGGGGACAGTTTTACTTATCAGCTTAAATTTCCAGATGAGGGAATATATTGGTATCATCCGCATATTAGAGAGGATTACACACAAGAGATTGGTCTTTACGGAAACTTTTTAGTAACTCCAACAGATCAGGGATACTGGAACGAAGTAGATAGGGAAGAATTCTTAATTCTTGATGATATTCTGGATGGAGAGAAATTTAAAAAAGACAAAGTAACTCAGACGCTAATGGGAAGATTTGGGGATCGACTTCTTATAAATGATAAAGACGATTATGTTCTTAATGTAAATCAGGGTGAAGTTGCTAGATTGTATATTACTAATGTTGCCAATACTCGAACTTTTGATTTTGAAATTCCAGACATGGAAATGAAGTTGGTTGGTGGTGATACAGGAAGAATAGAAAAAGAAGTATTTGTTAAAGATCAGATTATCGCCCCATCAGAAAGGTATATTATCGAAGTGTTGTTCGACGAGTCAGGGAAATATCCAATCGAACATAGAGGGCAAGAGATTGGAAACATTGTGGTCAAGGCGGCAAATGCTCCCAGCACTCAAATTAAAAATAATTTTCAATCACTCCGGGCCAATAATTCCGACTATCAAAGTATTCGAGAAAACATTTCAAGCCTAGTTGCACAGACTCCTGACAAAAAACTTCGACTTGATATTTCGATGGGTGAAGATATGCATGAAATGATGACTGGAGATGATGGGGGTATGATGCAAATGGGGGATGATGATGCGATGCGTGATCACTGTATGATGATGCCGGAAATGTCAGGATGTGAGAAATATACAAATGAAAATATGCAGGACATGGATATGGGTATGGAGATGATGAATGAGCACGACAATGAGGATGGAATTGAGTGGGAGGGTGATATGGCGATGATGAATCAAATGTCTACTGATGAAAATATTACTTGGGAGCTAGTCGATGAAGAAACTGGAAAAGTAAACGGGGATATTAATTGGAAATTTAAACGAGATGATTTGGTAAAAGTAAGTATCTATAATGACCCAGACTCAATGCACCCAATGCAACACCCAATTCATTTTCACGGACAAAGATTTGTAATTCTTTCTGAAGATGGTGCAACAAATGATAATCTTCAATGGAAAGATACGGTTCTTGTGCCAAAAGGAAAAAGAATTGAAGTCTTAATAGAAATGTCTAATCCTGGAAAATGGATGGCTCACTGTCATATTGCAGAACATTTGCATGCAGGAATGATGATGAGTTTTGAGGTGAGTAAATAAGTTATTAACGATAATTAATTAATAAAAATATGGATTCAAATAAGCAAAATTTAGCAGTACCAATAGCAATTGTAGTTGCAGGAGCATTAATAGCCACAGCATTTTTATTTGGTAATAATGGTGATTCAAATACTACTGCTCAAGATTCAGTAGATAATCAACCTGCGGAACAACAGGTGGGTTCGACGGATGATGTTAATCCTGTAACAGAGGATGATCATATTAACGGAAATCCGAACGCCTCGGTCATAGTTGTGGAATATTCTGATTTTGAATGTCCTTTCTGTAAGAGATTTCACGAAACAATGAATCAAGTAATGGACGAGTATGGTAAAGATGGAGAAGTGGCTTGGGTTTTTAGACAATTTCCATTAGAGCAGCTTCATCCTGTGAAGGCTATGGCAGAAGCTGTTGCTTCAGAGTGTGCCGCGGAAATTGGAGGAAATGATGCCTTTTGGCAATTTTCTGATAGGTTGTTTGAATTAACATTATCAAATAACAGAACTGATGTAGCAACAGTTATTCCTAAAATAGTTGATGAGATTGGTCTGGATCGTGGTGCATTTCAAGAGTGTGTTAATAGTGGTAGATATGATGATGACATAAATGATGACATCGAGAACGCGTTTACAACAGGAGGTCGTGGTACTCCGTGGAGCGTTGTTATTGGTCCTGATGGAACAACTTACCCGCTTAATGGTGCTCAGCCTTATGCTGCAGTAAAACAAATAATTGATTTAGCACTAAGTAAAAAATAATCGTGATAAAAGAAATATTAAAAATATTTAGAAATGTTAGATATATTTTACTATCATCGGGAATAGCGTTAGTTGTGTTTGCCCTTGCGGTTTTAATTCCAAATGCAAGCCTGCTCGCTCAAATTATTCCAGATCTAAGCATTAGTCTAGTGGTAAAAATGAATCTCGTCTTTAGTTTGTTCGGAGCAATTCAAACAAACTTCACGATATTGTCGGCTTCGTATACGATAGCTATTGCAGTATTGTTTGGAATAAATATTTCTCTGTTCGTGTATTACGTTCGCAACCAAAGAACCGGCGTTACAAAAATAAATGGAGCTGCGGGAATTGGTGGATTAGTTAGTGGAATATTTGGAATTGGATGTGCTGCTTGTGGAACATTTATTCTTACGTGGTTCTTGGGACTTATTGGGGCAGCTAGTCTGGTAGCATTCCTACCTCTTGGAGGAGAAGAATTTGGAATTCTCGGGGTAATTCTGCTGATTGTGTCGATTAGAATGGTGACAAAAAAAATTACTGACCCACAAACTTGCTCTGTTTAAATTATTATCTAAGTACTTAATTATGAAAAAAACAAGCGTAAAAATAATAGGTGTATTAATTATCGTTATTGTATTTGTGATAATTCTTGGTAGGGATAAAAATAACAATGGTGTTGTTACAGATAATTCCAAAAACACTCAAGACAACGGTGTCTTTTTAGTATCACCTCAAAGAGAAGTTTCTGTTATTTTGATAGACAAGGTCAAATTAAATAAACCAGGATTTGTTGCTGTACACGAAGTAGTTAATGAAAAACCGGGACAAGTTGTTGAAGTTAGTCAGTATCTGGATTCGGGAAGTCACAAAAATATTGAAATACTTCTGGAAGAAAGTCGTCAGTCAAAATTTGTGGACATTAGCGGTGAATTTCCAATCACAAGTGAGCTAGTTGTTGTTGTATATATTGATGATGGGGACATGGGGTTCAATCCAAATTTCGACACTATTTTGGAAGAGAATAAAAATGTGCTTGCGAGATATGTTGAATCTGGAAAGCCTGCCCCAGTGTCTGTTATCGTACCTGGGGTCCGGGAGAAAGTTAATGACGTGGCAGTGGTAGTGGCTTACACAAACAAGGGATTTTCTCCGAACTTTCTAGAGATTAATCAAGGAGATACTGTTGAATTCATTAATCAGAGTAATCGTCCAATGTGGGTCGCATCAAATAATCATCCTGCTCATGACATATTATCAACCTTTGATCAATTTTCTGTTTCAGGATTTGGTGATAGTTGGCAGTATACGTTTGATCGGAAGGGAGAATGGGAATATCACGATCATGTGAATGCAAGCGTGGAGGGAATTGTAATGGTCAAATAGTTATTAATTAATAATATCAAATTGCTATGGATGAAAATGAAAAGAATTTAAGCCCAAAGGAAGAGTACGACCAGAAAAAACAAAAAAAGGAAGAAAAAAAGTACGGGCAAGAGATTAAGACAAAAGTTGCCAAGAAAAGTAGATCTACATTAATTGTTATTACAGTTATTGTAATAGTTGTGGTTATTGGTTTCTTATTTGTTAAAGTAAACTCTTCAATACCAAATTTACCATCAACGTCAATGCAAAATCATATTGAAGAATCACCAGAGACACACGTTGTCACAACTCCTATTCTAGGCCAAATACAACGACACATGCTAGAACATGCAGATGGCGGAGATATTCCTGGTGTGATTATTCAATATAATTGTGAATCTGATTTGGTGGAAAAATTAACCAAGCTTACTGAAGAATATCCTGAAAATGTATATTTGGCACCTAACAATTATGACGGTAAAATAGTGCTAACTCGACTTGGTGAGATTGAAGTACTAAATGAGTTTGATGAACAAAAAATACGTGACTTCATTGAATAAAGTAATAGATGAATATTGATACAAATTCGTATTACTTAAAAAATTTACACTATATATAATAAGCAGGAAGTTCGGTTTTGTTGTATACCTACTCCCCCTGCCCACCTCAAATTAAGCTATATTCTTCCATAGCTCAGTTCCAACAACGTCCACGAACCCGCGCATTAACTTGCGGCAAGTTAAAAACACTCTAGAGATGGGGTGTTTTTTGGTGTAGAAAGATGGTATGGTTTCTGATATGAAAAAGAAAATTTTAATAATATTAACCGGATTGTTTATTTTTGCGGCAGGTTCTTATTTTAATCAAAAATATTTTTATATAAATAATCGTAATACTGAACCTGGTAATTTAATTAGTTTAAAAAACAAAGAGGTCTTGCCTCCTAATTTTGTTAGTTCTGAGCAGTTAAAAAATCTTAAAGTAGGAGATGAATTTTTTAATCCTTATAATACGCTTAACAGGTCTAATTTTATGTATATTCTTTCTAAAATTAATGAACCTGTAAATTATCCTGATGGAAGTTCCGGAAACTATAGAACTTTTGAAAAAAATCCTGATTATTATGGTATACCATCAATGTCTGGAAGTATAGAATACTCTGGTGTAGAAACAGATAAATATTTTTTTCATACAGATTTAGTACCTCGTGATTTACCAATTCCTTATTCAAAGAATGATACCGGGTATGATTTCTCCTACCCAACGTTAATTTTGTTAAACCATGATTCTGGAAAATTTCTATATAAATATTGGAGTTCAAAAGGTGTAGACAGAGGAACTGTTTACATTGAAGGTTTTGATATGCTAGGGAGTACAATTAATAATTTAAAAGTTAATCCTGTGTCTACTTATTAATTTGAAAAAATAGTATTTATTATGAACATTAAAATTAGAAAACAAACACCAGAAGATGTGAAGGAAGTGAACGATATCTATTATAAGTCTTGGTTGGATACTTATCCTGATGAAAAAGTGGGTGTAACAATGAATGATATAGTGGATAGTTTTAAGGATTGTTTTACT
>Ga0136555_1000632_pt1 | contig 13678 bp, 7 predicted proteins | sample AntRauTorckE5432_FD_104927 | JGI IMG/M metagenome (GOLD analysis project Ga0136555, IMG submission 104927) | Saline lake microbial communities from Rauer Islands, Antarctica - Metagenome Torckler E5 #432 | ecosystem: Environmental > Aquatic > Non-marine Saline and Alkaline > Saline | place...
TAACGTTGCTTCGGACTTCATAATAATGTCAATCGATTTAATTTGTTGTTTTTCGTGAACAATATTCGGTAAATTTTCTAAAATCCATTTAAAATAACGAATGTGATTGACGTGATTATTGGTATCTAAATCAAACCATTTAGCAGTAGTTTTTGATTGAAAATCAGCTGCTCTTATCGGTTTTATTTTCCCTTTTGCAATTGGTAAAGGAGGAATTTCGATATCGATTTCTTGTACTTTTGCTTTCAGAAAATCGGGAACTGTTGCTAATTTTCGTGTATTCACATCGACCAAAAGTGACGTAGAAGTTGCCTGCGCAATGACTTCATTTTCGCCATTATATAAATATAAATCTCTGTAAAAGAAGAACTTATCAAACCCCGAAGGAAAGGTTTTGACGGTGACGGTTTCGTGTAATTTGGGATAGTCAAATACTTCAATTTTCATGCGATTCAAAACCCACATTAAATCATATTGGAGTAATCCTTCGCCCGTGAGGTCCAAATCAATGACGTGTAGCCAAGCCGTTTCTTGAAAATAATTAACAATATTCGGAAATGCTACTTTTCCATTTCTATCAATTTCGTTAGCACGAATTCGAAAATCGGCAGTTTTGTAGAAGATATTTGTTTCTTTTGGCTTGTCTTTATCGTTGTGAGGCTTATTCATTGTTATTTTTTTTATTTTAAATCGAGAATAGCTGTTGGCAATTGCTGTAAAATTATTTTTTTCCATCCAAAGGGACTTACCCCGCTGGATGGAAATGTACAAATTATCAAAGACCGAATATTTGGTTCAAATTTAAAACATATAAACCGTTCGGAAAGTCAATAATTTGACGACGTATGGTTTGCTGAAAGTTGCGGAATTATTGTAATCAACGACTGAAAACGGAGCGTAAGAATAGCGTAATTCTATCCCAACATGGTCATTAAAAAAGTAGCCGATTCCTGCCAACAAATTGACATTGTTTTTATTAACATTATCGCCTTCTATGTCAATTAAATCTACTTCATCTAAGGTCAATTCTCGAAGTCGAACCATGCGGCTAAACGATAATCCAGCATTCAACATAAAACCACCATCGACGTAATTCATTAATATTGGAATTTCGACATAATCGAAACTGTAACGAGTGAAAGCGCCATAAATCAAGGTTTCGTCAGCAGAACTTCGGCTGCCTTGCTGCGAAAATAAGACCTCAATACTTGGTCGCCACATTTCTTTAATTTGTACGGAAACCGTTGCGCCACCGTGAAAACCTAATTTATTGTAACCCGCTAATAAATCGCCATCAATTTGTGAGGCATTAAAACCACCGATTAATCCTGCTTTGAATGTGCCTTTTTGTGCCATTGCGAAAGTAGGAATAATTAGGATTGCTAAAAGAAGAATTAATTTTTTCATGGTATGTATTTTTTAATTTGTGCATGATATGATAACGATAATTAGAACGTATCGTTGAATGATTTTTATAAAATGATTGAACGAATTTGCGATATTTTGACAAAGATAGTTTTCGTATGCTAACAAAAAAAGGGCTTCACCAAAAGATGAAACCCTTTTTTTTATAAAATGGAAAAATCACATTACAGCGCAAAAACTCGTAACCTGAATTATTGCTTCATGACTTTAAACCATTGTGTTTTTTCGCCAGTTTCGATTCTCAATAAATAAATGCCCGTCGTTAATCCATAATTATCAAGATTTAAAATCATTTTTTGATTTCCAGCGTCTTGTTCCGTCGATTCTAACAAAAAAACAAGGCGACCTTGAACATCGTGAATCGAAATATTGACTTCTGCAGCTTCTGCTAAGGTATATTCTATATTCAAAATATCGGTTGTCGGATTCGGATAGATGTTGAAACCGTCAATAACTGGTTCTTCTTGTGGAGCGGAAACCATAATATAATTTAAGGCGATGCTATCGTCATTTCCAAAAGGATTAATTACAGATAAAGTTACGTCATAAACGCCTACGACATCAAATATTACTTGTGGATTTATAGCGGTTTTATCCGTTCCATTGACGTAAGTCACTGTTTCGGGATTGAATGTCCAAGTATTGCTGCCCAATAAGCCAGTCGTACTGGTAAACGAAACCGTATCTCCAACGGAAGGGGTTAACGTATCTGCTTCAAAAGATGCGAAAGGTGCGAATGGAGAGGGTGCTATTGTGCGATAATTATCTCGGTAAGTTACTGCTGCTGGTAAGAATTGGTCACCGATTACCGTTCCTGAAACTTGCATGACGGGATAACTTTCGCCTTTTGCCATCCATTTTACTTCTCGCTGATGATTATCGAAGGCGAAATCAATTAAACCACCGACGGAAATAGAATCTCGAGAAACAACATCGGTCGTGACACGCAACGCATCGAATATTCCGTAAGGCGTTGTAACTTGTCCCCAACCATCGACGGTATTGGTACGATAGCCTTTTGTTTGCAATGTGCCGAATGTTAATAAACTTAGCGTGTATGAAAAGGTCGAACTATCGAAATCATTATAATCTAATGGAAACTGGTACAATTCGTCCTTATCGGAATAAACTGACGGAATTGGAAAACCTAAATATCTAATTCCGGCACCTTCTATTTCAAATACAGTATTACTATTTTTATAAAAACGATAAACATCTTCGAATTGAAACTGCCCAAAACCGATGCTATCCGCTTCTAATTTTCCATATCTACCAGCACCGAAGAAAAATCCTGCATAAGGTGTCTGTAAAGATGGTTTGTATTCGTCAATATCTTGTCCTGTTGCTTCGAGGTGTGAAAAGTCCCAAATACTATTCGCACCATTAATAACGTATGTATTTGCAGTCAAATTATCGAAATCGGCGGTACTATATCTTAAGGTGTCGCCACTTCCGGGAAGGTCGTTGCTGGTAATCGTGATTTGTGCATTTGCTAAAAATGCGATAAAAAGAGTAAAAAATAATGTAGTGATTCTTTTCATGTTTATAGATTTTAGATAGTTGATTGATAGTTTTGACACAATTTTATGTCAAAATGGAGGATATAATGTTTTTAAATTTATAAAGACTCAAACATTTTTCCATTAAATCAATAAAAAAAGTATTTTTGCGTGCGTTGACGTAAAAATCTTAAAAAAATTTCTATTTCAGGGCATTTCAGCGTTTTAATTATTTAAAATTAAATAACATTAATAAAGAATACGAATGCGTCATATATTATGTTAATCGTTCGGTTCTTTTTTTATTAAAAAGTATAATATACAACAATGGCACTTATAGGTGAGATTCGTCAGAGAAGTTGGATTTTGATTGTTTTTATTGGTCTTGGTATGGGCGGTTTCCTTTTGATGGATATGCTCCAAAACAATTCTAATATTGGAGGAGGTTCAACAACGGTTGGAGAAATTGCGGGAAAAGATATTTCTATTACAGAATTTCAACGCAGACAAGAGCAATTATACGGTAATTCTACAGCCGATCAATATCAGATTCGGGAAGGTGTTTGGCAGTATTATGTCAGAGAAGCATTGATTCAGAACGAAGCGGAGGCTTTAGGACTTGGCGTGAGTGATGATGAGTTAAGCGAATTGATGTATGGACCAAATCCACAAACATTGAGTCCGTTAATTCGTCAAGCATTTGGTGGTCAAACGGGTCAGGTAGATATGAATCAATTGGCTCAAATTCGTCAGCAAGTAGAAGGTGGACAATTGCGTCCAGACGAATTGGCTTATTGGAAAGGTTTGACAGAGCAAATTAAATTAGATAGGTTAGAATCAAAAATTAATACGATTGCTACTGCAGCAATTTATGCTCCGAGTTGGATGGCAGAAATGATGCACAATGTGAATAACCAAAAAGCGGATTTCCGTTTTGTGGCAGTTCCATACGCTACGGTTAATGATGATGAAATCAAAGTTTCAGATAAAGAATTGAAGGCTTATATTAGCGAAAATAAAGGAAAATTTATGAGTGAAGAAGAAACTCGTAAGTTTAGCTATGTTTTATTTAATGTACAACCGACTCAAGGAGATTCTGTGGCTATTATGGAAAGCCTTAATGAGGAAATCGTTAAATGGGAAGAAGACGAGGTTAGTGACTCTTTATTTATTGTGAATAGTCTAAACGGTACTTATAGCGATGAATTTGTAGCAAAAGATCAGCTTGCGCCACAAATCGCAGATACGATTGCTAAACTTGCGGTAGGGACGATTATCGCTCCTTACGTAGATGGTAGCACTTATAAAATTGCTAAATTAATCAATAAACAAGTTGTACCGGATTCCGTAAAAGCAAGACATATTTTGCGTCGTGTAGATCAGCAAGGTGATCCTGCTGTTGCTCAGGCTCAATATTTGGCTGCAAATACTTTGATTGATAGTTTATTGAGAGAATTAAACGCAGGAACAGCGAATTTCGATTCTTTGGCTGTAAAATATGGTCAAGACGGAACAAGTGTGAAAGGTGGTGATTTGGGTGTTTTTGGTCCAGGTGCGATGGTTCCTGAATTCAATAACTTAGCATTCTACAAAGCAGAAGTTGGAAAATACTACAAAGTGAACACGCAGTTTGGTATTCATATCGTGCAGGTTCAAAATAAATATAGCTCAGGAAAAATCGGTTATCAAGTCGGTTATATTCAGGAGAATATCATCCCGAGCCAAGATACAGAGAAAGACGTTTTGCGTAAAGCATCAAAATTTGCAGCTTCGTTGGAAGATTTGTCAGATTTGGAAGCGAAAGCTAAAAAAGCTGGTTATGAAGTTCAATCTTCTCCAATCGGTACTCGAAGAAATGACTTTAGATTGGCAGGAATCGGTGAAGGTGAAGGTGCTCGTGAGATTTTGAAATGGGCGTATGGTGATGCTGAGAAAGGAGATGTTTCTAATGAAGTTTATACTTTTGAAAAGAAAGGTGTAGAGGTTTATGTAGATAAATTTGCAGTCATTGGTTTGCAGTCTGTCATCGAAGAAGGTTTGGCAAGTATCGAAGATTCAGGTACTCGTTTACAAGCAGAAACGGCTGTGAAAAATCAGAAGAAAGCAGAAATGATTATGGCCAAAATCAAAAAAGGTCAAACATTAGACGCTATTGCTTCTGCGAATGCTGCACAGGTTCAAACCGCAAGTCAGGTTTCAATGGGAACATTGAACGTTCCCGGTATGGGAACTGAGCCAAAAGTAGTCGGTAAAGTATTCAATGCAAAAACAAAAACAAATGAGGTTTTAGCACCTATCGCAGGTAATACAGCGGTTTATGTGATTGAAGTAACGTTCAAACCAGAAGCAACGCCTCCAGCAGATTTGCCAACAGCAAAACAACAAGCTGCTGCTGCTGCCAAAGGTCAGGTAGGCAGTCGTTTGGTTGAATCTTTGCGCAAGCAAACTGAAGTTTACGATTATCGTTACCGATTCTTTTAAGGGTTAAATAACGTTGATTTATAGAAAACGCCTATTCACACAAAGTGAATAGGCGTTTTTTTTGTAATATGATTTTTGTGAGCGGCAGTACGATTTTCTTAAAATGAAATTTCTAAATCAATAATTCTTATTTTTGATTTAGAAACTAAAACCCTTTTATCCAAATAAATTCTCAAAAAATCCATACAAAAACTAACTTTGCAATTACCCGAAAAATAAAGTATTTAAATTTATTATCGGATTTTAGTAATAAAGAAAAATTCGCTTATTGATTTCTATTTTCATAATATGAATCAATTGGTGAATTCGTAAGTTATTTGCACTATGCCTATCATCGGGAAATTTATAAAACGAGGTGTACAAATTAGTCGGAATATGAAGTTTCGTAACTTAACTCCGATTGAATATCAAGAACGAACGCTAAGGAAATTATTGCGAAAAGCAGCTTTGACCGCTTTTGGAGCGTATTATAATTTTAAAGAAATTTTAAACTCAGATAATCTTACCGAACGGTTTCAACAGAATATTCCTATTTTCGATTACGATATGATTTACAATCAATGGTGGCATCGAACGCTAAATGAGGAAAAAGATGTTTGTTGGGCAGGTAAGATTAAATATTTTGCATTGAGCTCGGGAACTTCGGGTGCACCGAGTAAACATATTCCGATTACGCAAGATTCGCTTAGGTCGCATCGCCGTGGTAGTTTGCGATTATTCACTATTTTGCCGAATTATCAAGTACCGCCGAGTGTGTACGGTAAAGGAATTATGCTGCTTGGCGGCAGTACGGCATTAGAACCCAAAGGTGGTTATTATGTTGGAGATTTGAGTGGCATTACGGCAAGTAAAGTACCGTTTTGGTTTCGTCCGTTTTATAAGCCTGGTTTCGAAATCGCTGGGGAAAAGGATTGGGAAAGTAGAATTGCAAAAATTGCAGAAAATGCTCCGAATTGGGATATTGGCATCATTGGCGGTATTCCGTCTTGGATTCAATTACTCATGGAACGCATTATTGAGCATCATGGTGTCAACACGATTCACGATATTTGGCCCAGTCTCGAAGTCTTCGTTTCGGGCGGTGTTGCCTTTGAGCCGTATCGTAAAAGCTTCGACCGTTTGACAATCAGACCGCTAAAAGTCATTGATACTTACTTGGCTTCCGAAGGTTACGTTTCCCTTCAATCTCGACCGGAAGCAAAAGGCATGAAGATGTTGTTAAATAATGGCGTTTTTTTTGAATTTGTCCCGTTTAATGAAAATAATTTTAATGAAAATGGTGAAATTATTGGCAAACCAAAGGCTTTGACGATTGCGGAAGTAGAGGAAGATGTGGATTATGCTTTGCTGATGAGTACGAATGCCGGGATTTGGCGATACCTGCTTGGCGATACCGTCAGATTTGTGGATAAGGCAAGAAGCGAAATCGTGATTACAGGACGAACGCAACATTTTCTGAGTATTTGTGGCGAACATCTTTCGGTAATGAATATGACCGATGGCGTAAATATGGTCGCTAAGGAATTAAATATTACAGCCTTAGAATTTACCGTTGCTGGTGTCCGACACGATAACTTTTTTGCTCATAAATGGTATATCGGCTGTGATGATATCGTTGACAAAACGGTCTTTCGAGACAAATTAGATGCTGCACTAAAAGTCCTCAATGCTGATTATGAAACCGAACGAACGGCTGTTTTGCAAGATGTTATCGTAGAAATTATTCCAACATATATTTTTTATAAATGGCATCAAATAAATGGTAAAATGGGCGGACAAAATAAATTTCCTCGGGTAATGAAAGCTGGTAAGTTTAAGGAATGGGAGGCTTTTGTGGAGGAAGTGATGGTGGAACGATAGTGGTAAGGTAGACTTGAGGGGGGAGAGTTTTAGTGTGATTAGAAACATTTATAAAATAATTTGTTTTAAAAAAAAGCATTTCTTATATTTGTTTTAACCAAAAAAGTTTAAAATTATGCAAATAGGTTTATTTGAACCGAAAGATGTTTTGACGTATAAAAAGGAAGATGATTCCTTGGTAGAAACTCGTCCGTTAAAGGTTTTATCGCTCTTTTCGGGTTGTGGTGGCTTTGATTTAGGATTTATTGGAGGGTTTAAATTCAGACAATTTGAATTTGAAAAAAACAATTTTGAAGTTGTTTTTGCGAATGATATTGAAAAAAATGCAGTTAAAGTTTACGATGCAAATGATAAATATCTGAAGCATAGTGCGGTTTTAAACGATGTTCGAGAAATAGACGATAAGGAGTTTCCAGAGTTTGATATTATGTTGGCAGGTTTTCCTTGTCAGCCTTTTTCAAGTGCAGGAAACCGTAAAGGAATCGAAGACGAAAATGGGAGAGGAACGTTGTTTTATGAATGTGAACGAATCATAAAATCTTCAATTGCAAAGGGTCATCGACCAAAAGGATTTGTTTTTGAAAATGTGCGAGGAATTCTATCTTCAAAAATGCATGACGGAACTTCCATACCGAATGAAATTGTCAAAAAAATGGATAAAATGGGTTATAAAACGGTTTATAAACTTTTGAAATCCAGCGATTACGGTGTTCCTGAAAATCGTTTCCGTGTTATTTTTATTGGTGTTGATAAAAAATATCCTGCTTTTGATTTTGACTTATTGAATACGATTGTCCGAGCGTATAATTTGCCAACCGCGGAAACAAATCCTTACGAATTATACTTAGGTTCTATTTTATCAGACATTCCAGAAGATGCTCCGCAGCGTCACGACTATTGGAAATTCTCACCTTCGGGGCAGTATATGATTGATAAGATTGAACCTTGCGTTGATGGTGAAGAGGTCTTGGAACAGTTTCGTAAAAAAATACCGGTTCAAAAAATATCAGAAACGATACAAAAAGGGCGTTCTTGGAAAAATATGAATCCTGACGAAATGCCGGAGCGTTTTCGTAAAATTTGGGATAATCCGAAGAAATATCGTGCACCAAATTTCTATCGTCGTTTTGCTCTAGGCGAAATCTGTGGGACAATCATCGCATCGGGACAACCTGAAAATTCAGGCATTACGCATACGTTTGAAAATCGTCGTTTTTCCATTCGCGAAATTGCTCGAATTCAATCTTTTCCCGATGATTTCGTTTTTCCTTATTCTTCAATTCCTCACGCTTACAAAGTAATTGGAAACGCTGTACCGCCTGTAATGGCTTGGGTTTTGGCGAAAGCGTTGGAATATTATTTTGAAAACCAAAATTAAAAATGATACCTGAAAAAGCTTATATTTTAGGAATGTTGGTTGGTGGTGGAAAAATCTCAAATAAGACGTTTATCATCATTTTGCCTTTTAATAAATGGGGAATGAATCCTCAAAAAATGAATATTATCGCAAAAGATATTCTAACTCGTATTCAACAACGATTTCAGAAAGCTTATAATATTGCGGTGACATACGAAATTGGTAATAGAGAATGGCGAATAAAACCGTTGGATTTAGTCGATTTGACGGATTTACAATCGGATTTGCAATCATTGCAATTACCGATAAACGGAACGCTTTTGAATACCGTAAATTTGGCTTTCGCCAAACAAAATTTAGCCTCCTTAACAACGGAATATTTCCTATCGGGAATTTTTGATACTCGTGCAAGTTTGACCAAATCTCACCGAAGATTTAATGATAACGCACCAGTTGTTTCAATTGAAATACCTGGCGGTTCACAAAATTTTGAATTTGTAACTGGTTTATGTGCTTGGCTGACGGATTTAGGAAGCGTAACCGACCAAATTTTATTCAATCATCCTTGCCAACACGCACCTTCTGACCCAACTTATAAAGGTTGGAAAAAAGGGTTCAAAATTCGCTTTTTGGTAAAGTCATTTTTAGCCAAACATTCTTTTGCGTTACAAGCCAAAGCGATTGATATTACAGTATTAGAAAAGCAACAAAACAAGTCGGAACAAATCCCTTGTTTACAAAGAAAACCAAAAAATCCGAGCGCGGTTTCTATTCATAATGATATTGATAACGAAACACTTCCAACGATTGTTCGGAATAAATTATACTTTCATTATCACCATATTTGTTGTGAAATGAATTGTCCTTATGCACCAAAAGAAGCCATTGAAAAACTACTTGATAATTATGAAAATTTGGTTTCATTTTTTCCGAGATTATCCAAATCTTTTGACTTTGAAAGTCTGAAAGAAAGTTATGATAAGATTGCACAAAAGTATTTTTTAGCTTATAAAATTTCTGCTACAACCCTTTCTCTAGCAGAAATTCAAAAAATAGAATTCTATCAAAAACAATATCTTGATCTAGAAGTCGGTCTGGCGTTTTTGGTTGCTGACGAACTTAATGGAAAACGGCATAAAGGCAGCAAAGACAAGATTTTAGCGGCTGCCCAAAATATCAATCTTATGATTTTTGAACCTCAAAATTTAGATGGTACACCAATTTTATTGCACAACCCAACAAACGATAGAGCGATTATTTTATCTTCCTCAAATAGTGATTTCAATCTTTCAATTGTCAAAAAATATACAAAACGTCAAGGATTTTCCATTCACGTACTACAGCAACCATAAACCATGAAAGAAATTGATTTTTATCCAGAAATTTGTTCAAAATTCAAAACGTATTTAGAACATTATTTACCCAAAAACACCCAAATCGCCTACGCATATAATAAAACATTACCGCAGTTAATTACCGATTTAGAACGACAATTATTACCAACAAGGAGTATTAATAATCAATATGTTTCAGCCTTAAAGTTAGATATAGCCATTGGTTTGAAACAGTTTGGAAAAGATGAAATTGATATTTTATTATTAGAAGTCAAATTTGCCAATCAATTAGCCCTTGCGAATTTTTCTCAACTTTCGGGTTATTTACAAGTCGCCAAATTTATTTCAATTGGGATTTTATTATTAGTCGATAAAAATTCAAATACGGCTAATCTATCCAATGATTTTGCTGAAATTGTAACGATGAATGAATTACCAATGAATTGGGAAATGATAGTCAAAAATTCTAATCAAGCCTTTCAATTCAAAACAGGCATTGCGGTTTATGTTCCCAATAATGGGATTGATTGGGCGAATACTAAAACATTAAATGGAATTTGTAGTTTCGAAGATTTGGTAAATCACTTGAATTCTTAAAATTAAAATCCCTTACCTTTACACTCGTGAAAAACTTAGAACAACTACTTGAATTATACCGCAAAGATGAGCGGACGAAACTGATTGCCAATGGAATTGAGCAAACGGTGGCTAACTCGGACGAGCCGAATCGCTTTTTATTGGAAGATATGAAAGGCGGATTGTTGCCGTTTGTCGTGGCAGCAACGTATCACGAAACCCCTGCTTGTCACTTGATTGTGGCGATTGATAAGGAAGATGCGGCATATTTACAAAATACGCTAAATAGCCTTTTTGAGAAAAAAACGATTCACTTCTTTCCGGATTCGTTCAAGCAACCCGGAGAGTTTCAAACTGTTCAAAATCATAATATTTTGTTGCGGACGGAAACGGTGAATAAGGTGACGAACTCGAAGGCTCGGGGCGAAATTATCGTGACGTACCCAGAGGCTTTGTTTGAAAAAGTCGTTGCGCCTGCGGTGCTGAACAAGTCCAAAATTGAAATCAAAAATGGCGAAAGTCTGGATGTTGATACGATTTTGGAAGTGTTGATTGAATATGGTTTTAAGCGGGTGGATTTTGTGTTTGAACCTGGGCAGTTTTCGATTCGTGGCGGTATTGTGGATATTTTTTCTTACGGAAATGATATGCCGTATCGGGTCGAATTATTTGATGACGAGGTCGAGAGTATTCGGGTGTTCAATCCGTTAGACCAGTTGTCGCTGAAAAAGATTGCACAGGTGTCGATTATTCCGAATATTCAAACGGAATTCAAGCAAAATCAAAAGGTTCCTTTGTTTAATACTTTGCCTAAAAATACGGCAATTTGGATTAAAAGTATTCCAAACTTGATTGACCGTTTGCAGATTTGTTTTGATAATGCCGCTGATTTTGCGGATAAATTGCAAGATGATGACGTGACAGAATCAGCAAGAATTATGCACGAAAGGGCGTTTATTTTGCCGAATGTCGTGATGGACGAAGTGACGAATCGGACGGTTATTGAGGTTGCAAAATCTTCTTATTTTGAATTTAAAGGTGATGTCGGGGTGCAACACGTCAAATATCCGTCGAAGCCGCAACCGAGTTTTAATAAGAATTTTGCTTTATTAATAAAAGATTTAAACGACAATACGGAAAACGAAATTACGAATTATATTTTTACGGAAAATCCACGTCAAATTGAGCGGTTTTATCGCATTTTTGAGGATTTGCAAGCGAATGTCGTTTTTCATCCGATTAGCCATGAAATTCATCAAGGTTTCATGGATACGCAACTCAAAGTTGCGTGTTTTACCGACCATCAGATTTTTGACCGTTTTCACAAATATAACCTCAAACAAGGCTTTACGAAGTCGCAAGCGTTGAACATCAAACTGTTGCGGGAGCTGCAACCTGGCGATTATGTAACGCATATTGACCACGGTGTCGGTAAATATTCGGGGTTAGAAAAAATCGATATTAATGGACACGTTCAAGAGGCGGTTCGATTGATTTATAAAGACAATGATTTGCTTTATGTAAGTATTAATTCCTTACATAAAATCTCAAAATACGTCGGAAAAGAGGGCAAAGCACCCAAGATTTACAAACTTGGTACGGACGCTTGGACGAATTTAAAAAATAAAACAAAAAAGAAAGTAAAAGATATTGCTGCCGAATTAATTAAGCTTTATGCTCAACGAAAAGCCGCTAAAGGTCACGCTTTTCCGCCAGATAATTGGTTGCAATACGAGTTGGAATCGTCTTTTATTTATGAAGATACGCCCGATCAAGCGAAGGCAACGCAGGATGTAAAAGAGGATATGGAAAAAGAATATCCGATGGATCGGTTGATTTGTGGGGATGTTGGTTTTGGTAAAACAGAGGTCGCAATTCGTGCCGCTTTTAAAGCCGTAACGGACGGAAAACAAGCCGCTATCCTTGTGCCGACCACGATTTTAGCCTTGCAACACGCCAAAACTTTTAAAGAGCGTTTGTCGGACTTTCCAGTAAAAATCGATTATGTAAATCGTTTTAGAACGTCAAAAGAGAAAACGGAAATTTATAAAAAATTAGAAATTGGCGAAATTGATATTTTAATTGGTACACACGCTATTTTAAATAAAAAAATAAAGTTTAAGGATTTAGGTTTATTGGTCATTGATGAAGAACAAAAGTTTGGCGTTGCCGCAAAGGAGAAAATCCGAGGTATGAAAATCAACGTTGATACGTTGATATTAACAGCGACACCGATTCCGAGAACTTTACAATTTTCGCTCATGGCTGCCCGTGATCTTTCGGTCATCAATACCGCACCGCCTAACCGTCAGCCGATTCATACGGAAGTTCGGATTTTTGATGGCGATTTGATTCGTGATGCGATTTATTACGAAGTCATGCGAGGCGGACAGGTTTATTTTGTCCATAATCGAGTAAAATCATTGCCCGAAATGCGTGGTATGATTCAGCGTTTGTGTCCCGACGTTGATATTGGAATGGCTCACGGACAAATGAATCCAAAGGATTTGGAATCTACTTTGGTGGATTTTATTGATAAAAAATACGACGTTTTGGTCTGTACGAATATCATCGAAACTGGTTTGGATATTCCGAATGCGAACACGATTATGATTAATAATGCCCATCATTTTGGTTTAAGTGATTTGCATCAATTGCGGGGTCGAGTTGGTCGGTCAAATAAGAAAGCATATTGCTATTTAATGGCACCGCCAATTTCGGTTTTGCCAGCAGATTCTCGTCGTCGCTTGACGGCAATTGAAGAGTTTTCGGACTTAGGAAGCGGTTTGAATATTGCGATGCGAGATTTGGACATTCGGGGTGCAGGAAATATTTTGGGCGGCGAACAAAGTGGCTTTATCACCGATATTGGCTATGAAACCTACCAGAAAATATTGGACGAAGCGATTCAAGAATTAAAGGAAAGTGACTTTAAAGATTTGTTTAAAGACGAAGTTCAAAAAGAAGCGAAATTTGTCCGAGATGTGCAAATTGATACGGATATTGAAATGATGATTCCCGATGAATATGTCAATTCGATTCAAGAAAGGTTGCGATTATATACCGAGTTGGATAATATCGAAACGGACGAGGAAGTTCGCCTTTTTGCGGAGCGAATTATCGACCGTTTTGGGCCCTTGCCACAA
>Ga0136555_1000633_pt1 | contig 13660 bp, 13 predicted proteins | sample AntRauTorckE5432_FD_104927 | JGI IMG/M metagenome (GOLD analysis project Ga0136555, IMG submission 104927) | Saline lake microbial communities from Rauer Islands, Antarctica - Metagenome Torckler E5 #432 | ecosystem: Environmental > Aquatic > Non-marine Saline and Alkaline > Saline | place...
TAGAAGAACCAGTTGTAGAAGAACCAGTAGCTGAAGTTGTACCTGAACCTGAGCCAGTAGTTGAAGTTGCACCCGAACCAATTGTAGAAGAACCAGTAGCTGAGCCTGAACCTGAACCCGAGCCAGTTGTAGAAGAACCAGTAGCTGAAGTTGTACCTGAACCTGAGCCAGTAGTTGAAGTTGCACCCGAACCAATTGTAGAAGAACCTGAACCTGAACCTGCTGACCCAGAATTATCATATGACCGTGTGTATAGTTTTAGCTCACGAGAGGACAATGTTGAAGGACGTGTAAATTTCAACTACGATGCTGATACGACAGAGTTAGATACGACGATTTTATTGACAACGGACCAAACCCTGAATAGTATGTCTATGTATTACAACACAAAAGATAGTGAGGCAGCAGAGGTAGATATAGACATATCGGAATATGTATCAGGTCAAATCTTATCTATCGGAACTATCCCTATAGAATTATCAGAACTCGAAACGTTAATTTTCAACATAAAGTTAGATAATGACACAGAACTCAGTGTTCCATACACAAACTAATTATAAATTTGATACCAATCAACTAAACAATGACTTCTCTACATACGTTTGAAATAAAGATGTCAAACCTTCCGTATAATGTTGAGTTTATCCATAAAACGCATATACTCAATTTGGAAATAGAACAAGAAAACGATGTGCTCCTAGTGAAATTAGTGCCCGAGATGGATCAGTATGCCTTCAAAAAAGTTAATCTCGTGGCATCATTGTATAATGGGCAGAAATGTCTTGACAAGATAGAACATATATACAATCATGATGATGAACATCCAATAGTAGAGATTCCGTTGATTAACAAATTAGGAATTAAAATTGGCAGATTGGACTATACATTAAATATGGAAGACATGGTAAAATCAATATTTTACAATACCAAAACGGATAATTATGAAATACAACGCACTTACATCGAGCAATTAGAACAACAATTAAAAGAACGGCAATTAGATCTGAATAAATTGGATAAACTAGATAATCAGGCCCTTGATCAAGTTATGACAAAAATCATATCAATAAAACAGGAGCGCAAAACATGCTCCATATGCAAAGAGGAAGAGGTAAAATATGCCTGTATTCCATGCGGTCATTGTTGTATGTGTTCCGGTTGTCATGATATATATGATACTGAAAGTGGTTGTCCTATGTGCAGGCAAATTATAGAAACAACAATTGTTATTTACCAGTAATTATAAATGCCAAAAACATATTCAAAAGGATCAAATAATGTAAAAGGAGGACAAGGTTATCGTCTTTTTGTACATATATTTGCATTATTCTGGCAGCAAACACCTGTGGAAACTAAGGACGATTTATTACTAATCTTTGGCGGACGTCGGTTCCTTGGTGTTGTAGCAAAAGTATGGCAACAACATAATGTAATGCAAAAAGCTAGATGGGGTGAAATGGCAGCAGAACGTTCCGGTATGGTTGTCCATTATTCCGACAGGCAATTATTATCGGAAATTGAACAAATGGTGGATAATATCGTGACGCGTCTAAGAGGCTAGAATTAAACATAGTATAAGATAATGACAGATATACTACAAAACTCATTAAATGAGGAAATAAATAAGCGATTTAATCTTACTTTGCCGATATCAGAATCAACAAATGCAAATAATGGTTGGTCTTGCATAACTTATGCAACACAAGACTTCGACTCTCTTGCAGAATTCATGTATACATTCCACCTGAAACTAAATAATCCCAAACCACCCGTGTATTTTGATCCTTCTGCCCAATGGGTCTATATAAGGTTACCAAAGTTAAAACTAAGATGGAAAGATGATAACCGAGTAAAGCAAGCCAAGATAGGTGTGAGATACTATAACATTGTTGCGGTATGTTGGAAAGACAATACTATAATTTTACCTATAAATAATGGGTCGTGCATAATAGCTCCTACCTTCCCAGTTCCAGAAGATCAGCAGGTAGAAACTGTACTCATACCATGCGGTGGTATGGACATTACATTAACTGACAAAGATCCTGATATAAGAGTTAGCGGTCATAATTTCACATGCAAATACCCACTGACGCACTATTCTATATGTTTTAACCGTCAAGGCATATATGTAAACCGAAAGTTCCGCGACAAAACGGATTTGATTGATTTATCACAATTACCAGATTCTTATATTGTTGTTGAGCCCAAGGAAATTATATTAACGGACATAAATGGTATGTCTTTATCTATCCGACACTAATCTACGCAAATCACTTAACCGAACGGTACTCAAGTTATTTTTTCTTGTTATTAATATATGATCTGTCTTAATCCAATTATGAAGAGTCCCTTCTTGGCATCCATTGTAGCAGCATGTGGTGTTATGTTATATTTTGTCCTGATGTCGTATAGTCACAGTTTACCTCCAGCAGTTATAATCAGTGTAATGGTTGGTATTTTTGTTTATACCTTAATGGGTGGCAGTTTGATGTGTAGTGAACCCTCCGCGCCTGACGCTATGATGGTTCCAAGAACCATCCCTCAACCTATAGCCACATTACCTTCAGCTAACAATGTTAGACCTGTTAATGGTTCAGTTGTGAGCGCATATCAAGGATTTTAAATTAGAATAATATATATATGGATCATGACACATTGATGGATTTATCTGACCTTGTTCGTGAAAATAAGAAACACGAACAATCTCAGTTGGACTTATTCAAAGAAGTACTTAAAAAAAGCCATGGATTAATAAAAAGAAAAAATAAAGATGGTTTTCGGCAAACAACATATGAAATTCCCACAATAATGTGGGGAAAACCCAAATATGATATAGTAGCTCTTCGTAATTATATGATGCATCATCTACATGAAAACGGTTTTTATGTAGACTTGTTACCGAATGGTCGCTCAATATACATATGCTGGGACGAACGGTATCTGGATCTGGATAAGTTTTATCGTCACAAAACTCAAGTTGAACGCGAGTATAAGCAAAAGATGGTAGCAGGATGTTACCCTGAAGGGGTAAACCAAGATACGATGAACTTTCGCCAGCAAAAGCAACGTGAAATACAACAACAGAGGGACCAGCGATTTAAATTGCAAAAAGATAGGTTTTCGCATTTACATCAGCGTTACTAATTAAACCTTAAATTTAAATGCTGAGCCAACAGGTCTCCACGTTGAGGCTAGCGAATATGACATCCTTGATCATATTAAAGTTCAAAATTATGTCAGACACCATCTGTTTAAATTTCTTTAATTCTATTTCTTTCATCGGTACCGACAGTGTTATTTTCAATTCATTACTCATCCACGCATCAATGAATCCCGATTCAAACTTCATAGCAACTTTATTTTTCTTCATGTAACGTTTCATTACATCTAAACATTTCTTGTATGTTGATTCGTTAAATTGTCCTTGATCACGACGCATTAATTTAACGGTTGCTACACGGTATGGTGATGAAGTGTCTAATGATATGGGATTGACACCCATCGTGTTTGCCTCAGTCAAAACCTTAACAGTCGCTCTTTCATCTTCGCCCATGATGATATTGGTCATGTTCTTCAACGACTGTGCTGCGTTGATTATACTATTCTGTGTAACGTTACGAGGAAATAAGCTGCAACATTCCTCAACTTTGATGTCCTTACCTTTACATGTTGTAACTATACTAAAATCATCCAGATTGCTGGTACTTAAAAATTGAGCAGCCTGTGTTGATGCGGGGAAGCTGACTAATATGCGCGTCATATGACCTGGTAATAATTCTACAATGGGGATATTGTTATCCAAACAAAAACGAACGGTATCTAACCGTTGCTTCCACGATTGATAAGAATCTTTTAGTTCCTTTGTTACGTTCTTAAGGTTTCCTATTTGTTTGCTGTACCTGTAATAAATTTCAGGTCTATTTGTCAGTTCAATTGCTTTTTCACTGATCAAGTCGCTATTCGTTAAAGAAAATTTAGACATTTGTGATGTGTTTCTCAGATAGAGCTTTTTAGATCGTATATTACAAGCATTCGTCAAGGCACGACGGTTACAAATTGAATATTTGCGTATCGGAGAGCGTAATCTTTGTGTTTTCAATGTTGAGAGCGCACGAATTTGACCTTTCCTTTTAAGAGCGATATATCTCATAGGCGACACCATCATCGTATATTTTCGAACATTGCGGCTAAAGTAATGATTATTTGAAAGATTCATTAATGTATCACCGCTTTCGCTAATATATTTTCTCATTGGTGAACTGTCCTGTTCCTGTATTCGTTCTTTATGCACGTAATGTATAAGTTTCGGTATGAGTAAACTGTCATTGAGCAGCTTACGATATTTGCTGGACATAACTATGTTATATTGGTCCTGTAGGAAAGGATGGATAAAAAGCGTTTTATATTTATTGTATGCGTTTCTGCTTCTGTAATATGTTTGGCAGTTTTTAAGGTAATTCTTGAAGAAACTACATGATGCTAATTGATACATTGGACTTACTTTCATATATTTTTTATCGTTTGCATTGATATAATGACGGTACTTAAAAGCGAAAAACCTCTTGTTTAAGGCTGATATGAAAGTATGATCACTATTTAATTCCATTAACGGACTGTTACAGTTGTAACTGCATGTCTCGAGCACATCAATAGGTGTTACAACTAGGTGTTTCAGACTATTAATTTTATTTACAATGTCGTTCTTAGTGTAGGGTAAAGGTTCGTTGGCATAATATTCATACATGGCCATTGATTTGCTCCAAAAATAGGCATCCTGTGTTAATTTACTCATAGGACTGTTTCTGGAAGCCATTTCGTATAAACCACTGGTGCCTCTGCATATATTATAATATTCCATAAGAGCAAGATATCTCATCCCTGAAGTATCAGCAAGCTCTTGAGCCACTTGTCTTTCATTTATACGGTTTTTGAGCTCGGTATACAAACAATTATCGTCCTGTGGTTTAGGTTGTGTCGTAATCAATCTTGACGCATGGGTACAATCATTTAGATTGATAATACTCTCGAGCAACTGGTCTCTAGTGGGTACAAATGTTTTATTTTTCCTTCGTCTTATTTTGTTTCTCAGACAGTTAGCTTCCTCTTCCAGGAGAAGCAGGTAGGTAAATGCTCCCACCGCGGCAAATTGGGGCATTGTGCACAATATTATTATAGTAGCAACATCCATGTATATTTATACATTCTTAATTTTTTTAACTAATCTTTTTCACCTGACATTAAACGGAAATTATTTGATGTGTTGTCTAGAAATAGAAAAGTGATGGATTCAACTTATTCCAATGAGTAGAATAATTGCAGCACCGAAATTGAGTTGTTTTGTATGTAATTTTCAAAACTGGTGCAAGTATATTCCCAATTATGAACTAAATTATCAACATGTCGAAGAATTACATTTTCACATATCACGATTGTACACTGATGACACTAATGATCTATCAATATTAGTTGATATTATACGTGTTTATTCTAATCTAGAAGAAGAGATAAAAAAGATTATATCTGATCATCATGGTAATAATTGCGGAACATGTTCACATTGTTATCAACATTTGACAAGAGAGATTAAAAGTAGGATAAAATACGTTCCAACAACTCCTGAACATGTTAATTATCTACCAGCTATAACATATTTGACGGGACTAAGCACGGATCAATATAATGGCATGAAAAAATTAGGAGATTGTAACAAGGAAATTCTGGATATATATAACATGATTGGTATGATGGATATTAAGACGGAGTTCTGTAAGGTTCTTAAATATTTGACATCGCATAAGAACGGTGATAAGATGTTACATATTGGTATATATGGACCACCTGGTCATGGTAAAACAAAGATTGCTCAACTCTTAGGCAAAGCATTTACAAAATCAGGTCTTTTAGAAAAGGATATTTTTGTCAAGGCTGCCAGAAGTGATCTTATTGGTAAATATTGTGGACATACAGCAAAAAACACTACCGCTATGTTTGATAAAGCTAGAGGTGGCGTAATTTTCATTGATGAAATTTATGCATTAGGCAATAAAGAGAAAAGGGATGTTTTCACAGGCGAGTGCATTAATACTATCAATCAACTCTTGTCAGAACGAACGGACACATTATGTATCATTGCTGGTTATTATAAGGAGGCAGAAGAATGTTTTTTTAGTTACAATCCTGGTCTTAGGAGCCGATTTCCCTTTAATTTCCACATTAAACCATATACCGCGGATGATCTCTGTCATATATTTAGAAAAATGGCAGCGGAAAATGGTTGGACATTAGCAGACAATGCCTTATATGCAACGGATTTGCAAAAATATATTGACAATGGTCAACTCAACAATGCTGGTAGAGATATGGAACATATGTTAACTAAATCTATTATAGCGCATTGCCAATTTAATTTCTTGTTAGCGGAAAACACGCAATCTTTATCACGGTGCGACATTCAAGCAGGTTTACATGATTATATGAGTCATAAGAAAATAGAAGATGTAGAACCACCTCCTCCTATGGGAATGTACACCTAATAAAGTATTTAGTTTAAGTTTGGCTAATATAATACCGGTTCAACTCTGAATTTTTAGGTGTGGATGCGGTTACTCCCCTTATCCAAGGCGTAGGTTGAGTAAACATAGTGTTGTATAATTCTGACACTTTGACAGGGTTTTCCTGATCTTGTTCAAATGTGCGTGGTATGTAGCGGTATTCTATTTTTGATGGTGGGCACTTTTTAAGTTGATTGACATATCCTACAGTGATGCTCAGGATACCTATAAACATTAAAGTTAGGACTATAGTTTGCATATAATATATATATATTATATATAATAATACACAAAATAAATATTACAACTACAATTAAAAAGGTAATTAAGCAACAAATTATAGAGAAAAGATAACATAATTTATACAATGAGCAAGAACTATAGCAATAACAGTTTTTTAAAATTACATTTGAAACAGGGAGTGTGTGAAGTAGGACTAGATGAAGCTGGGAGGGGCCCAGGGTTAGGTCCCGTTTATACAGCTGCTGTCATCTGGGGGGACTATGAAGATGAGGATACTAAAAAATTAGTAAAAGATTCTAAGCAAATAAAGTCAAGTAAAATGATAACATCTTTTGAGCATGTAACACAGCATGCAGTGGCATATGTCTGGGATTCCGCCGATTTAGAAGAAATCAACGAACATGGGATATATAATGCTAACATGCGGTCTTTGCATCGATGTCTTGATAAATTATTGCAACAGGGGCACAACTTGGAACATATTCTGATGGATGGCAATAGTTTTCATAAATATAATGATATCCAACATACAACGGTTGTCAAAGGTGACAGTAAATATTATTCTATTGCAGCTGCCAGTGTATTGGCTAAATATCAACGAGATCAGCATATTCTAAAATTATGCGAGACATATCCTGATCTCAAAATATATGGTATACATACCAATATGGGTTATCTTTCGGCACAACATCGCTCACAACTAGCGAAGAATGGATATACACAGTTCCATCGGAAGAAATGGAAAAACTTCGTAGGTCTCAGGTATAATCCTGTACCTTTCACCGAAGACTATCGAATTAAGCCAGTAATAAAATTAAAACTAAAAGCAAAGCTAAGACCAGTGATAAAACTCAAAATCAAAGTAAACCCGTAGCCAAATTATTATGTTGTCGATAGTATATGAGCAAAAGTTTCGATACTATGGTGAGTGATGTGGTTAACACTCTTGCAGATGTTCAGAAGGACCTTGATACAATGAACAAGTTCATAAAATATATAGAAAAGGTCAACGAATGTGGCCTAAAAACTGGTAACTGTTTGACCGTTGTGGGGCAACAACATAATACTATAGTTAGGACAATTAAACTAAATCTTACGCAAGCCCATGAAAATATAAATGAGCAAATCAAAAACATTCCAACATTTGAACATTTGAAGAAACAATTCAAAATATAGATACGAGTTTTAACTTTGAAGAAATAGACGAAGCTGACTTAAAAAGTAAGCCCGGGAAAGCTCCCGGGCACAATAAACCAAATAAAGACAAACATGTTACCGACAAAATTTAATATAAATGCTTATCGACGTATAAATAGAGACTTAAAATTTAAAATATATGGACGATGAAGAATTAAAAAGCCATTATTTAATGAATGGTGCCAATGAAAAACGTGAATACCGTTACATCAATGTACCTGGCGATTTCGTTCCGTCGACATATAAAATACTAAACCCTGACCTAGACGGATATACAGAGTACGATTTGATTCATCACTATGACATATTCGGGTTTGATGAAGGTAGGAAATATAAAATGTTCAATGTTCCCGTTGATTTTTGTTCTAATGAATATATGACACTTAACCCAGATATTCATGCAATTGATAAAGAATGTGATGAGGCGCACTGTTTGGTTCATTACAATAATCATGGTTACTATGAAAACAGAGAATATATACTGAAGCTTCCAGATGATTTTGACTCTTCACTGTATCAACATGTAAATAAAGATTTAACATCATTAAATTCACAGCAATTATGTCTGCATTATCATAAGCACGGTCAATATGAGGGTAGAAAATGGAAATAAATAACAGTAATAATATAATGGAAATTATGATTGGTGAAGATTGTGTTAATTTCGCTATGACTTTGGTTAATAATGTATCATTAACGAAAGATGTAGTCCTCGTTCCCGAAACGGAAGAATTATTGAATATATGTGTTGTATTACAGAATCTCGAGTTGAGATATACAGATAATGATATGTTTGAAATACTTCACCGCAATTGCCCTAAAGAATTACTCAAAATTTTTCAAGGGATCAAAGTTAAAACAATGTGAATACTTTGAGCTTAGAAGGATCCAAAGATATATATGGCTTCGCCTTTAACTTTTTTATTTTTTATGTTGCTGTATTGTAATGGATATATCCAGCGACAAAAAATTTGCACTCTTAGTCGGTCTCAATTACACTGGAACAACAGCACAACTCCGTGGTTGTGAAAATGACGTTGCGCACAAACGTGACTATTTGATTAAAAAAAGGGGTTACCTTAGTCAAAATATAGTGATGTTAACTGAGGATACAAAGAAAAAAGGCACAGGTATGAATATCATGAATGCTTTGGGAACACTTATAGTTAAAGCCCATGTAGAGGGTGCCAAGGAATTATGGTTCCATTATTCAGGTCACGGTAGCACCACCAGGGATAATGATGGTGACGAGGATGATAATAAAGATGAAACTATTGTTCCATTGGACTATAAAAATAGTGGTATGATCACAGATGATCAGTTGCACGACTATATTGAATATATGCCCAAACAGTGCAGAATGATTTGCATTTTTGATTGTTGTCATAGCGGTACTATTTTAGATCTTAAATGGAGATATGAAGGTGACTTTAGAAACTACGTTGAAAATAACGCATCTAATGTTGATTCTAATGTTATCATGATCAGTGGTTGCCGTGACGATCAAACTAGCGCGGATGCTTGGATTAAGGGTAAATGGGCAGGAGCCATGACATCAGCATTCTTAGAAACTATAGATCGATCCACAACATGGGAACAATTGCTGGTTAACATGCGTGATTACCTTAAACGCAACAAGTATTCACAATATCCTAGATTATGCAGCTCACAACGTATGAGTGATGGTGATAAAATACCTAAATAAAAGACTTAAATTGTAATTGTATAAATTGTAAACATGTAAATTGTATAAATTGTATAAATTGAATAAATTGATACTAATAACTAGTTAAATGGTAGTTATTGGTAAAAATTTGGATGAAACACCTGAAACATCTGAACTATATGTCGTGGATTGGCATAGTTTAGATGTGGCCGATGACGAAGATGATGACAGTAGCGATGACGATTCAACAGATTCTAACGGCAAAAGCAAGAAAAAACAGTACTTCTGTAAAAATAAATTCGTTGTGCGAGCCTTTTGTATGGACGAAGATGGCAAATCATCCGCTGTAGACATCCATAATTTCAATCCTTACTTTTTTGTTAAAGTACCCAATAACTGGACACAATTTCATGCAAGAACATTTGTGAACGGTATTATCGGCAAGGTAAAGAAATGGTACTCTAAAACATTAGTAAGTCACAAATTAATAAATGCCAAGCCATTTTATGGTTTTACAGCAGACGATAAATTTCGGTACATAAAATTATCATTCAGTTGTCTGACCGCATGGTATCAATTTGGCCGATTATTTAATGAAAAAATACGTATTTATGGGTTGAATCGCAATGAACCGTACTATTATGAACCATACGAGAGTAATCTTCAACCGCTGCTTCGGTTTATACATTGTCGTGATATTAAAGCTGTAGGATGGATGGGGATCAAAGGGATCAAAAAACATTTTCTGAACGAAACAACATGTGACATCAGATATGAATGTAATGCTGAAGATGTTATCCCTATTGAGAAGGACAATATCCCGAAAATCAAATATGTGGGGTATGATATTGAAGCAGATAGTAGCCACGGTGATTTTCCAATTGCTAAAAAAGATTATCAAAAACTTGCGCGTGATATCCTTATGGAGTACAATAATGTTAGGGACCTTAAATTATATGACAATATGCGTCCTATAATAGCTACATTTTTACATCAGGCATTTCAACCGTACTACAATAACTACAATATTCAGTGTGTAAAACTTGTACAGCCCTATTTTCCTAATGTTGAACAAATTATCAACAATACATGGATACCCGATGACCTCCGTGCTAAAATAGATTATTGGGCACCCAAATTCTATCGAATGATTAAAGATAACGAGGGTGACGAATACGATTTATTGGACATTTTTGAGACCGAGTTTCCAGCTATAGATTACGAACAGTCAGACTATTTAGAAGCATCTGAACAGATCATTAGCGAGTTCCGTAAACAAATAAGCCAAAACGGCCGAGCCGTACAGGCTGATCCTGTTGGTGTTATAACCAATATGATGGAACTATTGTTCAATCCATATTATCACAATCTGAACATCAACAAAGTGTACACAGAGTACAAAAAGAAGCCACGCAAGGACCTCTTGATTAATATGATACCGAGCATCAATAAGGTTTGTAAAGAAGCATATAATATATTATCAAAAACTCGGAGGCTCAAGCGACATAAGAAAAATAAGGTTAAATTGGCCAAGGGTGAAAGAAAAATAGAAGAAAAAGTCGATGACTATGTACCATGTATCAACGAATTATTAAATAGATATTTACCAAAACCAGAGGATGATCAGGTTGTTCAAATTGGTTCGACATTTAAAAAATACGGAGAGTCCGATTGTTATTTGAAACATATTATTTGTCTGAAAGGTTGTGAACCAATAGACAACAAAACGCTGATAGATTTTGAATTTACCGGTGTTAACCTGCCTAAGAAAATTATTGAACTACACATTGAGAAGCTGGAAAAAGATACGGGAAGATCTATCATGCCACCTGAAGACGAACAAACAAAAGAGTTTTGGGATGAGTGGAATGTTCGCATACTAAATGAAAGAAGAGAAAAGCAGTATCAAACAGATCAGTCCGAAGTTGTAGTAGAAACATATGATACAGAGGAAGATGTTTTGTTAGCATGGCAACGCTTGATGGCTAAAGAAAATCCTGACATTGTTGTAGGGTACAACACATTCGGTTTTGATTACAAATACTTATACGACAGAGCTGAGCAACTCGGTATTATACAGGAATTTTCTAAACTAGGAAAAATCAAAAATACGGAGCAACGCCTTATAGAAAAGAAACTAAAAAGTGCTGGTTTGGGCGATAACTTGCTGTACTACATTGAAATGCAAGGACGAGTCTCTGTTGATTTGTACAAAGTCATGCAAGCTATGCATAAATTAGATAGTTATAAACTTGATAGTATTTGCCGTGAATTTCTATATAAGAAAAAGGTGGATGTCTCACCGCAACAAATTTTCAGTAAACAGAGGGGGACGGATGGTGAGAGACGAGAAATTGCTGAGTATTGTCTTATTGATTGCATCTTATGTAACCGTTTGATGGATAGATTCGAACTACTTCTAAACAATATTGGTATGGCTCAAGTGTGTTCAGTACCGATTAGCTTTCTGTTTTTGCGTGGACAAGGGATCAAATTATTCAGTTATGTTGCTAAAAGGTGCCGGGAAAATGGACATTTGATTCCTGTTATGGAGAGTGACGAAGATGAAGGCAAATACGAGGGTGCTATAGTTCTCGATCCAGACAGAGGAATCCACAATGATCAACCAGTAGTTGTGGCTGACTTTAATTCATTGTATCCAAGTTGTATGATTAGTGAGAATCTTAGCCATAATAGTTATGTTGGTAGCGTTGTTGTTAAAAAAGGCGAATCTACGGAAAGACGAGGGGTCTGTATAACAGATAGTAAATATGAAAAAGCTCTTATTAATGAAGAATATGAAGGATGGGATTATGTGGATATTGTCTATGATGTTTACAAAGAAGTTCCTGTTGCACCAGGGCGCAAAAAGACACATAAAATCGTTATAGGGCATAAGATTTGCAGATTTGCTCAGCCACCAGAGGGTAAAAAGGATATTATCCCCACTATTCTACAGGACCTACTGGGAGCTCGTGGTTCTAGTAAGAAAAAGCGAGACACCTATCCCAAGGGTAGTTTCAACTACAATTTATTTGAGGGTTTACAGTTAGCGTATAAGGTAACGGCCAATAGTTTATATGGTATTATAGGGGCCAGTACAAGTCAAATTCGTCTGAAAGAGATTGCTGCATGCACTACAGCTACAGGACGCAAACTCATTAATTTTAGCAGCAAATATGTTCTTGAAAACTATGAAGGTAGCAGTATCACGTATGGTGATACTGACAGTATTTTTTGTAAATTCAGATGCCAGAGTCGTAAGGGTAAGGAATTGCTAGGTCTTGATGCTATCAATAAAAGTATTTTACTGTGCACAGAGTCGTCGTACTTGATATCTGAACAACTAAAGGCTCCGCATAATTTAGAGTTTGAAAAAGCTATATATCCTTTCCTGTTGTTGAGTAAGAAGCGTTATCATGGTCACTATTTTACCCAGTACGCTTCTTCAAAATTTAAGGTCAACAGCATGGGTATCGTGCTTAAGAGGAGAGATAACGCTCCCATTGTTAAACATATATTTGGTGGTATGGTAGACATTATTATGAACGAACATAGTATTGATAAAGCTATACGATTTGTCCAAGATGAGTGTAAAAAAGTATTAAATGGAGAATTCCCCATTGAAAAATTCATTATCACGAAAACACTTAGAAGTTATTATAAATCACCTGACAGTATAGCACACAACGTACTGGCCCAGAGAATAGGTAAAAGAGACCCTGGTAGTAAACCGCGCGGTAATGATCGTATACCATTTGCATACATTGTTAACAAGGAAGCTGAAATGCAGGGAGAAAGAATTGAAACACCCGAGTTTATCGCACACAATAAACTCAATCTAGATTATGGTCATTACATTACTAACCAGATAGCCAAGCCCGTTATTCAAATTTTTGAGTTGGCCGGTAAAGGTATGAATGTGTTTGAGCGATTGCTGATAGATTACTATGTTGACCAGGAAGGCCAAAAGAGAATAAGCGAATATAATGGTATGTTCAAA
>Ga0136555_1000635_pt1 | contig 13591 bp, 12 predicted proteins | sample AntRauTorckE5432_FD_104927 | JGI IMG/M metagenome (GOLD analysis project Ga0136555, IMG submission 104927) | Saline lake microbial communities from Rauer Islands, Antarctica - Metagenome Torckler E5 #432 | ecosystem: Environmental > Aquatic > Non-marine Saline and Alkaline > Saline | place...
ACTTGGACTTTTTTAGCTGCCTTTTTGCCTTCCTTCTCTACAATTTCTGTTTTGGTAAATTCACTAAGTGTCATATTGGTGGGAATCAATCGCAGAGTAGTAGAAGGTTGTTTGTCATACGTTAATATTTGGGACCTTGTAAGATGGTCCGTTCCGTATTTTAACATGTTTACGGTTTCTTTAACAATTAGACTACAATGACCCTCTTCGTTAACAAACATCAAGGCACGCAAACCATCAGCCTTGTCTGTGTACATGTATGGAGTGTTGTGCATCTTTTTTGATATCAGAACATTACGGTCAAGTGTGGCAATATATACTGCCATGTTGTATGGAGCAATATCACGGAGTGTGTCTTGACTCAATGTAGAAACATTGTTCTTAGGCAAGCGCGGGAAGACAGTTCTGCACAGTTTGACATAATCCCTAATTTTACCTAGTTGTTGTTCCTCGGAAACTACTGTGATACCGCCGTTCATTTTCATAAGCAACGGCTTAAGCACAGTCTTGATGTGTTTGTGTATGTTTGGATCAGATAATTCCTCTTGTGAGAGATCAACTAACTCAATCTCCACTTCATAAGTTTCGGGCGTGCGATTAGCTGAACTGCCAATGAGTTTAGCCGCACGAAAATCACGACCCGTGCCTTGACGGAGAACAGTAAAATCAAGTTGAATAGAACCGGATTTCGATTTGCCCAACTTGACTGGGTAAACAAGACTATACCGTTTAGCATACCTGTAAATTTTAGTAGTAGTATCTGCAAATGTTTTCAGCATTTGTGTTATTGTATCTTGGTCACTGATAGCAGTTTCCCTGCTGTATCGGAGACGAATACCATATCCTAGATCGACCTTCTCTAAACGTTGTTTGTCCTCAAAAATCATACCATCAGAGTCTGGTGGTAAAGAGTTTGTCTTACAAAACGTTTGAATAGCGTCCATATCATGGATACGCATACGCCCTTTACCGCTTTTTTTAGATTGTACGGTCAACATAATAGAAGGCTCTGGCAGAGCTATTTGTAGACTTTCGCTCATGTGAGTAAGTATTGAGCGAAAGTTGGATATACCTAGATTCCACGGACTGCCGTCCTTATTTGGTTGTCCCCAAATTGAAAACTCAACCTCGTTAGCTGGTTCAGCGGGATAGTTTTCAATCATAGACGTTACAATAGTATCCAAATGGTTATTGATTTCAGACATTATATAAGTGTGTGAGTCATTTTTTATTTTGATAATTGTAGTTGGTCGGTAGTCTCCAATGCTAATTTTTTAAGCGGTAAGGGGTAATCGTGACCCATTGGTATTTTACTTAAGTGATGGTCACAGTCATAATATATAACTAATTCGTTGGATAACATAATAATATCATAACGGGTAAGGCCTGTCAAATATTGCTCCAGGCGTTCATATTCAGGAAGTTTGCGGGAACGTAAGTGTTGCGAACTGTAATAACAAATATAAGCATGATCGTCCATATTGTCGCAAAATGATACTCTGTATTTAACTTCCCGCTTACCTTTTCGTTGTCTGTCTAAATATTCTATGACAAACCATAAATTATTGTTAAAATTAAGTCTAACCACGTACGCCGGGTCCGTTTCAATATTCTGAACATGCATATTTTTCAACAGATGTAATATTTTTGGTTGATTTTTGCTTATCTGAAACCATGGCTGTTCCTGTATATTATTGATGATGTCTCTATTGTCGTTGGAATAATTTTTGTAGCTGTATGCATTCTTTGAATATTTTTTGGCTGTACGCAGTAACATCTCGTAGAATTTTAAATGATTGTCGTTCCATATTTCTTGACTTAAAAAGTCATCGATAGATTGTTCTACTTGTTCGGTATTGACTGTGCGTGACATTATTAATTAATAATACTAAAAATGACTTGTTATATAAACATAATGACAGATGTATCAGAATTGCCATGGATTGAAAAATTTCGTCCAACATCACTAGATGAAATCGTGGATCATGATGACAAGATTAAAACACTTAAGAGTTTAGTCGACAACGGAGAATTAACGCATTTACTACTTGTAGGACCACCAGGAACAGGTAAAACATCGATGATAATAAACTTAGCAAGATATATATACGGTAAAAGTTACAAACGATATATTTCGGATATCAATAGTTCAAGCGAGAGAGGTATTGATACTATTCGTAATCAGGTCATACAGTTTGTTCAATGTAAAAGCGATAAAGTTAAACTAGTGATATTGGACGAAGCTGACGCGCTAACCAATGAAGCGCAGAATGCATTGAAGAGTGTAATTGAGAAATATTCTAAAGTTGTGCGCTTTTGCCTAATATGCAATGACGGTAATAAAATAACTCCTGCCTTACACTCACGTTGTACCAAACTTATATTCTCACATCTCAGCCGTTCGTCTATCAAAAAACGTGTAACACAGATAGTCCTCAAGGAAAAGATGAAGATCACTAAGCCAGCTATAGACAGTTTGGTAGAACTAGAAAATGACTTTCGCCAGATTTTAAATGTCCTGCAAGGTATGAATTCCTTTTATGATGGGAAAAAAATAGAGTCGAAAGATATTTACAAATATCTGGGAAAACCGACGGAAGATAATATTCAAACAGTCATCAAATCATTATTTAACGACAGTTTGGAGAAGGCCATTGAAACAATCAGCGACATTCAGCTATCCGGAAGTATTAATTTATTGGACTTGATAAGTGATTTAAGCAACAGTGTTATAAAACTCAATCTCAAACCTGAATTTAAAGCACTTATTTTTGTAACCTTGAGTGACGTGGAATCTAAAATATTGCAAGGTTGCAGTCAAAGAATTCTTATCTGTCTACTAGCATCGGCTTTTCTCAAGGTGCGCGATGAGATATCTAAGCAGTAAAAAGACCCAAAATGCATTGTAGTTTTATATTTCGTCTATCCATTTCTCGGTAAGTGTCTTGAATTTATTTTCGGTGACTATTCCAGTTTTAACATAATCAGTGTCTAATTCGTTAACTATCTTGTCTTTGAGTTGTTGATCAAACTGGTCTTGATCGGCAGCCGTACCATTTTGATATTGCGTAACCATAGATTCACCCTTTTCGTCTTTAACTTTGTTATACAGTTGGTCCCTGATAGCTTCGGCTTTATTCATCATTTCTTGGTTAATAATATATGTAGGTTTGATAGCAACGGCTTTATCAAACGTATTTAGTGTGTCAACTAATCTTTCAAGTCTGCCAGTAGGGCATACACTTTTACCATGTTCCTGCATATCCGACAGCTGGTTGTAAAAAATATCCTTTATGTCGTTCTTGCTGTTTTCATGTTCTTGTGAATTAATTCTGTTCCAGATGATATTGAGTACATCTGTTTCCTTCATGTTTACAGAACTAATTGGTAGAATGTTGCGTTCGATGCTTTCCAAAGATTTTAAGGCATCATCTCTTCTATCACACGAGGCTTTACCCATTATTAAATTTCTGATATCCTGAACCGTTTGGGCTAATGGAATATTCATAGATGTAATTTCTTTGAGTTTGTTAACGGAATTGGCTACAGTGGAAACAACTTGTGAGTTGTGTGTGTTATGCATATCATTACGGCGATGATCATCAATTGCTAAGACCACTGCTCCTTCATCGGCTCCAGCGTTTCCAGGTGCGGCCCTAAAGAAATTTCCTCCATTTACACGTGTTGTATGTGGTGCTGTAAATGTCAACGGATTACCTGCAGCAGTCTTATTGAATAGTTTCTTTATTTTTTCATGATGTTCGTTCTTTTTGGGTGTATATTTAAGATTTAACAAACCGTATGTCTTTCTGGTCTGCATTTCATGCATTGTATTTTGATATTCATCCCAAGCAGTACCGGCTTCTTCGGTTCCTGCGTAACGGTTATATATATAACTGTATATTTGGCTGGCTGCATCAAGATCAGGATCCATGTTGTACATACCATTTTGAAAGATAGAACCCATCACGAACCATAATTTAGGATCATTACGGCAAGCTATGGCTTTTCTTAGATAAAATAATGACTTCTTGGCATCTGGTTCAACACCCTTGATTTTGTTGCCATCAAGACCATATTTATCTGGCACACCGTTATAATATAGTTCGTGTAACTTGTAGAAATAACCCTCTTGTACAACCGGAGGAACTGTACTATTATTTGGATTTACTGTGTCTATCTCTTTGCGTAGACTATTAATAGCTGCCTTATGCTCCGCCTTATTTTTAGCAGATGATTTGATAAGTACATCATTATTAGTACTCGTACAATTCCATGAGTTCCACATGCAAAGAACAATGCAAATAACAATCGCGATAATAAATCTGTTAAGCATTTAATTACAGCAATAATAGATTTAAAAAATTTAAACTGAACCTCATGAGGTTGCCAGGTAATACACGAGATATACTATGTTCCAGAAACCGGCCAGGCCGGCATATGCAAATTTGAATAGACGGGGTGTATCGTCATCCTTGTCATAACTGCGGTAGGATAAGCTGAAACATACTATAAAAATGAGACTATACACACCGATTACGATGTAATGCCACATGCTGTAGCTAGGTGGCAATATATCGGACATACCTTGATTCGGCAAAAATCTATCTAGATATTGCATATAAAATTAGATCAGATAATAATTGTAAATTGTAAATTGATTTTAATAAATCAGTAATGGGAACAGGAGCATCTAAACAAATTGCATTGGTCACATGGTATCCACGCGCCAACGATGATAAGATCATTAACAGTTTGCATAAAATAACAGGAATAGGAATACATTACTATGGAAAGTCGTTGCCATGTTGTCCAGAAAATTTTACTAATTTCATAGTTACAGGCAATGAAGCTGAACTGTATAATTTTAAGGCATCTGCTAGCTTGATATTGGCACAGTATCAAGCTAACGGGTACACGGAAGTAAGACATTTAAATAAGTAAAAACATTTAAAGCATTTATAAATTATACACCTAGTCGATACTTTATCATTTTATCCAAACAGAACAAAAACACAACGGCGATAGCTGCATTGGCTATCACTGTATTCCACTTTGGATCATCCATCCAGGTAAATAAACCACCACCGGTTTGATTATTAGGATTAGAATTTGAATTTGAATTTGGATTGTTTATATTTTCCTGTTCTTCACGGATAATCTTCCTTAATTTATCTCTGCAGTGCGAGCAAGACATCATATCAACAATAAGTCTGTCACAATCATGTTTACTAGGGTTCAGTTGCTGATGAACTTGATAATTCTGTTGTGGTTGCATTTGCATTTGCATTTGCGGTTGTGGCATAAAATTTTGGGCCTGATTAACATACCCATAACCTTGATATGGTTTATAACTTGCTTCCAATTGATCTGCTCCAATATTAACTTGATTATAAAGTTGGCCCAAATTACCGGAAGGATTATCACCGAATGTAATACCGCTTTGTGGAACATGAAAATTTTGCTGAAACTCTGGGTTTCTTATATTTTCAGTATTTGTTGACATGGATTTATCATCTCCATTCTTTTCTATATGATCATCAAATGGAGACACAAAGGCTTCACCAATGGCAGCCGGCATTATATACTATAGCAAAAAATATTCAATATGAAAATGATGTGTTATAGTTGTTAATGAACTGCAATAGGTATTGGAGTATATTAAAACTATATCCCCCGAGCGAAATAATGTCTTTAGCTCCGATAGCACAAAAGAAACAAAGCATCTTAAGGAAAGAATTGTTGAAAAATACATCACAGTGCTTAATTACTGGATGGAACAATCCAAGGGAATGTGAATGCGCGCATATTGTACCCAAGAGTTATGGATACAATATAAAGTTTCCTGATGTAAATAATGTTAGTAATTGCTGTCTGTTGTCAAATGGATTACATGCATTATTTGATGATATGCAATGGACACTGGACATTTATTATTTCTTGAACCAGGGCGTCAGTGATGAAACAAGTTTTAGTGCAATGATTGTATCAACTGATACACCAAGCAAAAGGAGTATATTGAATAATTACAAAAAGACAGTAATTACAGTACCTCTCTCTAAATATGCTTCATTTATGATGCACTACTATGCTTATCACTTGTATAATTACACAAACAACAACAATTTGGGAGAAATTTATAAAAAGTTGTGGAACAGTGGCATATATCAAGAAGTCAAAGCTTGTAAAACAACAAGTCATCTAAAAAAGTTATTACTGAAAATGCGTGCAAATGCTAATGCGTTACAACCCGTTACGTGTATATTGGGTAAATCCCGCAATAAATATAGAGTATTATGGGAGTATTATGATTATAGTTATGTAACGAAGGAACCTTTAGAGAACATAGAGTACACTATAGCATACAATGATTATGAACACCTGATCGATCCCAATTACGGACGTTGAAATTAGGAATTGGAATATTGGGGCTATAATATAATGATCTTTTACACATTGTTTTACGCCTATCCAAGATCAGATAAAATAAATGTTGTGTTGACATCTGTGATAATTTACTTAGTTTGCTATGGCCTTATTATTCCGTCAGCGACACCGTCAATACCATTTGCTGATCTACTCGGCGATACTATGCCGTTACTTATTAGCGCCTTGATATTTATGTGCGACCTATATTTAATGACTAATCATAAAATAACTCAAACTAAAAATCAAAATAAACCTAAAAATCAAACTAAAAATAAGAGAAAGAAACACAGAAAGGTCCATTTTAATACGCGGAAAAATAAGTATCATCAATATCCTGGTTATAAGACACCACAGCATGCTAACCCATATCAACAAAGGCAAATGCAACCGCAAATGCATCAACAACAGCCAACACAAGAACAGATGATGCAACAATATCAAATGTTAGCGCAACAATATAATCCTAATCAAAATCACATGCAAGGACAAAGTATGCAAGGCGGAGGCATGGGTAATATGAATATGCAAGGCGGAGGTATGGGTAATATGCAATATGATCCCAATATACGTGGACCTCCAGAGCAAATAAAGACAAGAAACACTGGTATGTTTAATTATAACAATGAGACTGAGAGCGAGGGAGATTCAGTATTGGTCTCAGACACTAGTTCTGAGATTTCCTTCAGTGAAGAGGAATACTAATACATTTTTACATCATTACCAACTTGTTAAGATATGTTATGGAACTACATACCGAACAATTCCTGCTAATAAGTTTAGTCTTCGGGTCCTTTGCAATGACTGAAACTTGAGACTTGCAGCTTGGGCATTTTAGTATCAGTTTGATAAATGTAGATATGAATTTGTCAAATTGCTTTTGTTCCCAATAACGGGTCAAGACAAGTACACCATCAGCACTATACCGTGGCTTGGAATTTGGAAAAGCAACAGCGATATTAGACACCACTATCTTCTCCATATCAAGAGCATGTTTCACATGAAAATCGTTAGGAACAAGCGACGCAACAAATTTGTCCATGCCCGTAATGTATGTCGATAGATTGACCTTATTTATTCCTGGTTTGACAACATTAAGCTTGACAGCCTTGCCTATATGGGATACGTTTGAGCTGAGCGAATCAAATCCATCGCTCGTTTCCGTATGGTATTCGGGAAGATCGTTGATAATACTAAAATTAGAAGGAGTCCAACTCTTATAGTCGTCAGGAATGTTCATTACAACAGGCATTGTGCATTCTGCGCTACTGACATTAAGTCCTGCAACGAGATGTCCATCTATTTCAATTGCTACGCAGTTGTCATTATCAATGTTCAATACAACAGGTCTATCCAGTGTCAATGTAATAGTACCCTTAACTTCGCCACTCTTTTTTGATTTTTTACTTTTAAGTTCAGTTACCTTTGCCTTAACATTCATAATTCCATTGACCACCACTGCAAGAGAAGCTCCAACTTCAAGATTTTGTAGTTGGGCAGTTGCTTGTGGTGACAATGAAGAGGCTCCCCGGAATTTACCAGTCAAACGGTTGTAGATTGGGTCGCCCTGTCCCAAATGTGTTAGAACCTGCCCCTTCAATTTATCATCTCCACTGAGACCGGCGTAGAGACTTAGATTAACACCGACAAGTCCTCCTGGAATTGCCACATCAACATCATTTTTGCCACTTTTTAGAGACATAACCTTAGCAATCAATGGCTGCACCACTTTTTTACCATCTACCATGTTAATTACACCTGGACGCATCTCTACAAGATCGTTAACCGCTAGAACACCGCGAAGAATAGTTCCACCGACAACAGCGCCTTCAAGTTTCGTAATGTCGGTGTTAGGTCTGTTAATATTGTAAGAACGGACAGCATACATTTCGAATGGTTTTTGAGCTTGTTCCAGCGTTTTGGTCATGCGTCGATGGACCTGTTCTGTAATATGTGTAATAACCACATCCATATTGTCCCCAGTTGCTGCAGAAATAGGTATAACTTGGCGAGATTCGTCCTCGCCGAAATTACTGTCGAGGTATGTGTCCAATGTGTCCTTGATCTCTGGTATCTTCTGTGGTTGGACGAGATCCAGCTTATTCAGCAAATAACATATTTCTGTCTTGGGAATGCCGCTGTATTCCAATGCCACCAAATGCTCATGCGTCTGTGGTTGAGGAATGGGTTCGTTGGCGGCAACAACTACAAGAACATGGTCCATAATATATGAACCACTAATCATAGTAGCGATATAAGCTTGATGTCCGGGACAATCAACGAAACTGACCTGGTACAGCAATGTCAGGTCCTCATCCGTTTCAGGATCATACGCCTTTTCAGTTTGTTCCGGAAAGGCGTAAACACGATTCGTTTTTTCATTAAGAAAGATTTTGCAATTGGCATATCCTAGACGGATTGTGATGTTGCGTTCTTTTTCGGATTTGTGAGCTTGTGTAGCAACTCCGGTTATACGTTTCACTACAGTGGATTTTCCTTGAGCTACATGACCCGCTGTACCAATATTGATGATGGCTTGATTCTTAACTACTTCTGATAATTTGAGTACTATAGGTACATTTATTGTTTTGTCTGATTCGGACATTAATGTTTTAGTGTAATTCATTTTTGGTTATAAAAAATGAATCGTCTAAATATACTACATGAGCTTCACTGGAGACAATGTATTTGTACCTATGCAATTCCCCGCTCGGATCGATCTTAAACCTAACCAAATCGACACTAAATTATACCAGACTATAGAACGTATTGTCAACCGTAAATATTCAGGAACTTGTTTACCCAAAATAGGTTATATTAAGCCTGGTTCCATCAGTATTGTGTCCAAACAAATTGGTCGTTATGTGGGAACACATTTCACTGGCAACTTTACATTTCATATGCAATTGTCTGCTCTGGTGACACGGCCAGTTAAAGGGCAGATTATTGATGCTATTGTTACTAGTAAATACGATACGGGTGTTGCTGCTAAGAATCACATTCTGCCATATACTCTGTATGTACCTAAAATGCCTGATGACGAGAATAGTTCCAAAATCGATCATGTGACTAAAAATAGCTACATTCGTGTTGAAGTTATTGACAGCGAGCTCAACCCACCAGATACCGACATTTCGCGTTCCGAATACTGGGTTGTTTGCAAGCTTAATGAAGTTGATATTAAGTCTGTTCGCCGTCTAGACCTTCCAACTGTAAACGAGGTTGGAGATTTTATGCTTGTGGTTAAAGGTTACGAAGATATCGATGACGATCGTAATGAACTTACCGATGAATCGTACGCAACACTTCAAGAGTCCAAACAACTTATTGAGGAAATGAATATGGCCTTCGCAAAGGCAGTTCGAAAAGCCAAGGAGTCTGTGCTGCGAAATGATATGATTATTGCATGCAAGACACAATTCGATAACAATTTTGTATTGGGATATATTACCGATGCCAATGCCTCTGTCCAAACAGATTCACTGAAAATTCAAATACTTCTGTTACAGGGAGGGTATGACCAATGGTACAAGGTTGGTGCCAATGTAACTATCACTGTACCAGAAGCCTTTTACTACAAGGACAATCTTATCCTAATAACTAACATGATTGACAAGACTCGCGCTAACAAAGCTGAGCCCGTAGATATTTGGTCAGCACATGTCCGATACATTGTAAATCAATATGAAATGATTCATGCGTCTAATGCATATCGAAGACAACTCGATTATTTCAATACACATACAGAAAACAAACTATATGTGCCAGCTCCAAACAAGGGTATTATCAACAGAGCTTATTTCAAAATGGTTGAACTTATGGACCAAGTCGCAATGGAACGACCAATGCAAGTCGCGAGTATAGCTGAATCACCTGGTGGGTTTATTCAGGCATTGATTAACCGTCGAACACGTGACAGTCGTGGAAATCTGTTGCTTAATCCTACATTTGATAGTATTAACGGCATGTCACTGTCTGTCTCAGACAATACCTCAGACACGTGGAAATTTTTGTCTCGCAAATATTCGGATGATGAAAATGTCCAGTTAAATATCGGTGAAAAATATGAGAAGTTCATACCAGTTACACCCGGACTTCTTGATGCTCAGACAGCCACTAAAACAATACTCCAGTTGTTCAATCATGAAGATGGTAATATTCTGGATAGTGACAGTCGAGACAAATTTTATCACCAGTTCAGCATAGTAAAAGCAGATTTAGTTACAGCTGATGGTGGTTTTTATCGCGACAAGTCATCTTCTGACACTGAAGAAATGGACACTGGTAAACTTGTATTGGCTGAGATTCTTATTGCTCTCAATATTCAAGCACAAGGAGGCAACTTTATGGTGAAGGTTTTTGATATGGCAACTTATGCTACAGCGGGCTGTCTTTCACTATTGAGCTACTGTTACGAGAATGTGTTTGTCTACAAGCCAAAATCGAGCCGTAACGCCAGTTCAGAAAAATATATTGTATGCCAAGGGTACAAACTAGACCCTGAAGAATTAGGTGACATTGTAAGTAAACTAGAAAACATCCTGAGTCACGAAGTTGATACCGAAACTGAAGGATTTATCGCCAAGATTATGGTCAAGGAGGACGAGCAGGTATTATCTTCACTACGCCAATACAATGGTATTTACATGAAAAAGCAGGGAGATTTCATTCGCAGCGGACGAGAATATACTGACTTGTACATACAACACATGAACAGTTTGACAGAACTGAGACCTACACTGGAATCTTACATTACGATGCAAAAGTCCAACGTGGAGTCTTTCAAGGCAGAGTTTCAGTTATAATGGATTGACATTGTGGTTAATTTTTATTTTATACTTTGATTAGCGACATCTCTTTCACAGCGTGTCTTGACTGACAGGCATTTCTACATAATCATCTACGAGGTTTAATCTATACTGTTTCCACCCATGACATACATGTTTGTCATTTGATATATCCTGTGGGTTCATACCAATAAATACACAGTCATCATATTCAGGAACTTTGACTGAATAGAAGTTATACGGAGCAATAACTTCATCATAACAGTAACTAATATTCATACCCTGGTCGCCACCAATATATACCTTGAACAGGTTGTCACCGGGGGTTTTATGAATATACATCCAACATCCCATACCATGATACATACTCAGTGTCTTATGACAAGGTTTAAACCGATTCATAAGATAAACCGCCCGATCATCTAATAGAGAACGCACACCATCTAAACAATTGGGAAGTATATTATCCTCAATATTATCTATTGTTATACTCATTACAGTAAACATAACATTTATTTCGCTCCTGAAACGGCAACGTAAGTATAAAAATGTTCACTCCCGAAACGTTTAAATAAAAAATGACATGCGAATTTGAATAATTAATGTCGACCGATGATATTAGTGACGAAGAAATAATTTTGATATTATCATCCGAAAATATCAAATTGGAACGGGAATTAAAGCGTTCGCAGAAATATGGCAATACTTTAAAACACCATATTAGGGCCACCGCTGAAAGCAATGAAAAATTACGTAACGAAAGCAAACAAATAAAACAACGTTCTTCCCGTATACAGCAATTTGTAAGGAGCACAAAACACAAACAAATCGTAAACTTCGTAGGAAGGTTCATCATATGGATGAATTAATAGAACAATTGAGAAGTAAGTTGAACAACATTAAAAATGACCTTGAGCAGGAACGCGAGTTAAGAATACAACAAAAACAGCAACTTAACCAAAGTAAAAAAGAATGTTATGAATTACAGACCACTACTGCTCAGCATAAAAAAATTACAGGATCATATAAAAACCAATTACGCTGGTACAGTTCCAGATTAAACACATATATCAAGACAGGTACTCGTTCATTAGAACCTAACACAATCCAACACACAGGTGGCGTATGTGTTGTGTGTATAGAAAAAGCTGCAATATTTGCTCATGAAACATGTGGTTGCTTAACATATTGTCGTGAGTGCAAAGATTTAACTGAACAATATAAGCCATTGAGAAGCACGTGGAAATGTCCTAGATGTCGTAGCTTAAACGAGAATGTAATACGAATCTTTAATTTACCAACTATTAAAGAGGACGAAGATCCGGATGAGCCCTGTAATAATTTTAGTTTAACGGACAGCTAGATATGTAGCAATTGCAGCGTAAATATCCATGAAGTAGTGTCCTTTTAAAACAATGATGGTGGTGATTTCTAACATGGCAAATAAAACGGCATATATTTTAACCCATTTGTATTCACTTTGTATCAGAAGACCAGCCGCACACATAGCTAAATATGTATGCCCTGAGAAAAAATAATCGTTACCTACAGAATATGGAAGGGAAGCCTGGATATTCCCAGTATTGACCAGGTATACTGGGAAGAGATGTCATGTACTGGCACAATTGGCGGAGAAACATACCGGAAAATAGATACATCAAATGTGTCCAATTCATAAATAACTGGAAACTATGAATATCTATTAATAACGATGAAAGAACTAACAAGGCTTTGGCACTGTTGGTATTATTATGAAAATAAGTATTGATGTTATTGTTTAATGTATTATTGAGCATACGATCATCGTTAGGTTCCAATTTATGTTCAGCTAGATAATTCTGTGAAAACTGCCAGATAAAAAAAAAGAAAACAATATAACAATTCGATTGCGCATTAAAAATTACAATCGATCATTTAATATTTTTAAGAGTAGTTATATATATGTCAAAGAAACAATCACAAGAATTAGAACTTCAATATGAACAAATAACCGAGCAAAAGAAAGTTTCTGTGAAACCGGTAAAACCATCTAAGCCATCTAAAGCCGTTGTAAAAATCAAGCCTATAAAGCCTACAAAACCCACGAAAGCTACAAAAGCTACAAAGCCTACAAAAGCTAAGCATGTAACTATGGATGAAGGACAACAATGGCTTGAGAATCCGGGAATAAATCCAGTGTCTGGGCGTGCCATACTTATAAATGGGCCAACATACAAGAAATTAGCCAAAAAATATGGTGATCCCACCAAGCAAGCAATACAAAAATCAGAATCCGTTCATGTTGTAAAAGCCAAAAAAGCTAGTGTTAACCGAATGAAAGGGCAAATTATCAAAAGTCACGGTACAGTGACTGTAGCATTGTATCAACCCAAAGATAG
>Ga0136555_1000637_pt1 | contig 13561 bp, 12 predicted proteins | sample AntRauTorckE5432_FD_104927 | JGI IMG/M metagenome (GOLD analysis project Ga0136555, IMG submission 104927) | Saline lake microbial communities from Rauer Islands, Antarctica - Metagenome Torckler E5 #432 | ecosystem: Environmental > Aquatic > Non-marine Saline and Alkaline > Saline | place...
AAAAGTTTGGTGGGGGAGGTGGTGAAAAATTCAATATGGCCGCCAGGAAAATCTTCATTGCGGGACATCCTCACTTTCCCATCACGAGTGATCTTTTCACACACACTCACTCACACACACACATATGTAAGTACGTAGTGTTCTATTCAATTAACTAACGCTTGATTAAATCATTGCCCCCTACCACTCATGCACATCTCAGTACAGTCAGGTATATGGCTGGCTGACACCACACGCATGCGTCATCCCCATGTGCGGTCCGCAATCAGACTTATGTAAGTCAAGATACTCCGTGTTGTAGCCATCCATTATTGTGTTGCAATACATGTAGTACGCACACACATGTACACGTCCACACAAAACTTCTACAGAAGGTGTCTTAACAGCTTCATCCAACAATGCTTCAGCCTATGTGCCTATGATGTATTTTTTGTGTCACAAAGGTCCACAAGTCAAATTTCTTTTTTTTTGGAAAAGCGAGCCTCCCGTTTCCAAAAAAAAAGTTTGGTGGGGGAGGTGGTGAAAAATTCAATATGGCCGCCAAAAATTCCATTTGACTTGTGGTTGATTATTCACAGTGCTGGTGGGCATCAACACAGTGCTTTCAGGGCATCCGTGACTACGCTGACATACCAGAGTTCCTCTGTCTGTCATGGATTTCTTGAATCAGTACCATGAGGCCAAATGCCGTTTCAATGATACTGTTAACGGTGGTCCCACCATCGACGTATTGGTGGACTCCAAGGCTACACAGCCGTTCACACGCGCCATAGCGCCCTTGATTGGTGCTAAACAGTCCACTCTGGCAGGCACGGTGCGCCTCGCAGACGAGGTCAAGCTAGTGTTGGATGGACAAGATCTGGGCGTCGTACAATCACTGAAGGCCGAAGCCTTGATGCGAAAGGCCGCCCCGGCGGGCTTTGGTCAGGGCACCGAGACCAAATTTGACACCCAAGTTCGTGATGCCTTGGAAATCAAAGCGGAAAGAATACGCTCTGCCGACTGGTTCAGAGTGGTGGAAAAGATCAGTCAGGCCTTGCATCGAGATATGTTCCCACTGCAAAATTTCTCGCTCGTACCGTACAAACTCCAGCTTTACGGACCCGGTGGACACTTCAAGCCTCACACCGACACGTTGCACACTTCACACCACGTAGCTACGCTTCTCATTCGATTGCCCGTAGAACACACTGGAGGTGAACTCAAACTGAGCGAAGCGTGGGAGTGGAAACCTCAAAGACGGTGGAACCGTACGACTAAAGAGTATGATCGGTGGGATGATTCAGTGCTGGATTGGTGCGTGTTCTACACAGACATACCGCACGAAGTGATGCCTGTAAAGTCGGGTCACCGCGTGGTATTCCAACTGGAAATTCACGTACACGACGCTTCCCAGCCAGCTCCCGCTGGTGCTTGGTACACCCAGCCTGCCCAAACCCTCCGCGAGTACCAGACCGATCAGGAGGAGGAAGATGACGACTGGTGGTTAGTGGAGTACTTGCGAGAAGGAGGTGGAGAGCATAACGATCAGACCTTGAGCCGGTTCCAGATTGAAGCGCAGTTGGCCCACACCGAGATGCTCGATCAAGTACGCACAGCCGTCGCAACCCAGCATGCAAAAGGCGTGTACCCAGGAATGTTTCTGGAACATCTGTACCCCGTGAAAGCCATGTGTGCCGCGGGACCACTGAAGGGTGTTGACCACCTGCTCAAGTGTGTGTTCAACAAGCTGGGCTTCTCGGTGTACACCGTACCTATTACAGTCACGGCCACGTGGTACTACGACGCGGAAGATGAAGCCGAAGTGAGTGCCACCGTGTGGGACACCAGCCAATTGAACATGCCGGACAACATGCGTTGGGTCTTACCGGACGTTGAGCGCGGGTCTTTACACCTGATGAAAGCCATATCATCCTTCCAAGAAGAAATTGAGTACACAGAAGCTGTGTCTTTCACAGGCAATGAAAGCGGACCTGGCGATCTCAAGGCGATCATGGGATGCATGCTGATTGTACCCCAGGATTGGCAACAACGTGAAGCTGCAGATGCCGCTGCTGCTGACAATGCCGCTGTCGCAGAATCACAGGCAGAAGCACACGAACCTGTGACTAAGAAGTACAAAACCAGTGCAAAACAATCTGCTTAACTACATTGATACATAGAGGTGCATACGTAACGTCCTTCACGTAAAAACCACACGTAAAATCTCTTTTCTAAGCCTTGTGGCAGGGTGAGTAAAAGTTGTTTTCAAGACCATGTCGTGTGCACCACTGGTGCTCGCGGACCATATGATGACCCAGAGCTAGGCCGGATGCAGACAGGGCGCTCTGCAGATACACACAGCCTTGAAGTGACAATTCGTGAAGGAAACGACTGCCATGACCGTGGCGTGGCTCGCGCACGGCAATGCGCTGAACGATAAAGCTTCCCAGACACTTGCGAGAGGTACAAACGTGGTTGCCGGCGGCTACTTGAAGCAACACGTAGACCTGGTCGTTAACCTGGCAGTATTGTCCTCTATTGAACTCCCACTTACGTTTGGGATCCAACGCTGCTTGGACCAGCTCATTGACACTGTTAAAGCCTTGATACTCATCAGGAGGCGGGCAGGTCAACATCTCTTCCAACGTGAAGGTTTTCATTTCGCTGCAAGTCTCGGCTTCAGACATCGTACTGATACGGTGGAGAGACACAAAATAATTCAGGAAGAGATCATACAAGGTCTGTCGCCCACGCCACTCGCCACAAAAAATAACCTACAACTTATGGTCACAGAGTGCTGTAAAAGAAAACCCCACCAAGCCATCCACTACCGAATTCATACCCAAAACATGGCTCATTTCGAGTCTCCCCCTGTAATTTCGCCGGCACCGGGTACGCCTCACGGTCACGCTGCTGTCAAGCTCCTCACTAAGTACAAACCCGTATGTCTGGTCATCACACGTGCTCTGAATGGCAACGTGGTGGTGTACGAGGGAGTTCGTCAGCAACAGAGCGACGGCACTTGGAAACTTACCGGTGCTCAAGGCTACTGGTTGGAAATAGATCCAGCCTTTATTCGTAACCATCAAGCCCGTGGGCACAGTACCGTACGCACGGAGCTCACGTATATAGAACGCCAACAAGCTTATGGCTACGAAGCCAAAGTACACCCCGGTGGACTAAAACTGACCTTGAGTCTGGTGGCGTGCAAGGAACAGCCGTTTCGTGTCCAGGTCGACCCGGCCACTGGTGCATGCCGAACTTACGCTGCACACAGCGGTCAACCCAAAGTAGAAGTCGACGAAATCTACGTGGGACCTGGAAAGGGGCTCTTAAAGCGCCCACAGTACGTAGAACTGATCTCCACCGCAGGTGCGCGACAGCTGGTCGCTGGTCAAAAATAAACATACACTCACACTCACACACACACACACACACGGGCCCACAGCACACACACACATACACACTACCTAGTTGGCTTGCCGACGATCACGCCTCAGGCTTCTGTACATTCGCTGTGTAACTTGCAAACGCTGTTGTCTGCGCCACTCGCGTGCCCGTGAGTGATTGTACAGGCGCTGTTGTAAACGTGCGATAATGAAAGCCGCACCGTTTTCAGCTCTAGTTAAGCCACGTACTCTCTGCAAAGCGCGCGCAGCACCATTCAACACCACACAAGCGCACATATTTTTCACCTTTCAATTCAATGTACATGTATCTAGTTCAGAGCACTTACAGCTGTCCTCAGAGAATCATAAACATCTCACGTACACCAAGCTCACATGTGTATTGCATGTTGTAAAACGCATTGACCCTCACTTCCGAGCCCTGCGCTTGCTGCGGCGACCCTTCGCCACAGCTACAGGCTTGGACTCGATTTTTCTGCAACAAATAGAGCCCTTCTGCGTACGGAAATCGATTTCTCCTGAGGGGCAATCGCCTTCCTGGTCGGGGATGGAGGCACACTGCGCGGATTGGCTGGTCTTCTTGCGCACGACCATGAGTGCGAGCTGAATGCGCGCCACGTGCACGTTCTCGCTGAGGTACAGACGTTGGATGCGGCGCTTGCTGCCTCTGAAAATCAGGTAGGTGACACCATCCGATTCGGCACGGTTCTTGCGAGCCCACTTGTAGATGCGACGTACGGTGATAGTATCCTTCACTGGCTCAAAGGCCATGGCTTCCCGGGCCTTGAGAATGACTGGGGTGTTCGCATCACCTGAAATCTTGTAGAGGGCAGGCAGACGCAGCGAACGTGGAGGTTCCTTGAACTTGGCCTTCTGATCCGGTGTGGCCAGGTTGTTGTACCAGTAATTGGGGAAGCCCTGTACGTTGGCCTTGCGACCCTTCTGCTTGTCAGACAGGGTGTGGCTGATGTAGTTGTGCTGGGAGATCACGTTGCCCTGAGCATCAAACTCCACGGGCTCTGGAGCACCCAACGCACGGTCCAAGTACTTGATGGCGCCGGGTTTATCCTCGTGCATAGCCAGCTGGCCCTGGATCTTGCCCGTAAACCCGGGGAGAGCTGCCAGGTAAAGCAAACCACTGTTCAATGAAAGGTTGACCATGATGAAAGGTGGGAGAAAGAGAAACTGTACCCGAAGGTTTGTACTAGATTAAACTACCTTTGGAGAAGAACAGAAGCTCTGTGTTTTCTTTTCTCCTAAGTCAAACTACATTTTTTTTCGTGAAGGTGACACCCTCACTTCACACATTCATAATTTTCTTGATTCTTCCCCAGTCACCCGGGTCGCGTAACAGTTTCGCCAAGGCGTTAAAACTTGAACCCACCTGTTTGAACCTTGTGCCTTTAGCTCTGCCTTTGTATTTGTGCTTTGAATTCCATTTGGTGAGTAAACGTGCGGCTGTCTTGAGATTTGCCTCGGTGATCTCTACGTTGCTATCGCCGAAGATTGTGTTATATAGGTCTTGAATGGTCTGATCCTTCCATGTTTTGTTTTTCTTGATGTAAGCCGTGAAGAGTTGCAGTGGGTTGCGTATCTTTTCCTCCTGCTCGCTGGGTAAAGGCTTCGTTTGGTCATTGTCATAGCCATCGTCAACGTCAGCATTTTCTTCCCTGCGGTTTTCATCGTCAGAAGCCACTATTGTAATGTTACTGTCATCACTTTCGTTGCCTGAATCGTAGTCAGGTTTCTTTTCTTCCTTTGTCTCACCTTCAGTACCTTGGGACAATAGATCTTCACCCAGCAGCCAATCTGCTAGACCGCCCTTCTGTTTCATCTGTTTTATCAGCTTGTTGCCCTTTCTGACTTGAATGACCAGGCTATTTTCGGGGTAGACCTTCGGGTTTTTGCTGCTCTGTGGCTGAACGGTAATACCGCGCCAGGGGGCAATCATATTGATGAAAGCTTTCACCTGTTCTTGTGTAACATCAGTATTCTTACCTTGCCACCACACCACATCCGTTACGTTATCAGGCACGCCCTCGCCGCATTTATTATATAAATTCCGCAGCTTAGCTAGCAGACTTTTCCGCAGTCTGTGCTTGCTGATTAAGTTACGCAGTGCCTTGAGCACTGGATCATCTGCTAAAGACATGGTGTGTGTAAGAAAGTCACTCAAGAAACCTCAGCTGAGGCTGAATGTTGAAGAGTTGAAGTGAAAAACACACACTACCTTTTTTTTCTTCTTGTGGATTTCACTGAGAAATATTCAGACCGAACTGTCTGTCTGAGCGCAACTTGAGCTCTGTACATAATGGCAGACAACCTACACACTTGCTTGCATTTGGGTGATCGCAAACAGGTAGTGCGGACACCTCAGTGGCTTTACCAGCTTCTCAATGCTCATTTTGGACCGTTTGACCACGACCCTTGTCCAGATCCGCGTCCTGAAGGCTGTGATGGGTTAGACCGCAAACAGCCGTGGGGAGTGCGGAACTATCTCAACCCACCTTTCAAAGATCTAGCACCGTGGGTGGAGCGCGCGGTGCACGAGTACCAACAGCACCAAAAGCGCAGTGTGATGCTGATACCCTTCAGGGTCAACAATCACTGGTTCTTGCAACACTTGTGGGAAAGGTGGCCCATTCTGCCCATTCTGCGAGAAATTCGCTTCGAAGGCTACACCAAGACCTTTCCTGCACCCATGTGCGTGGTGCTGGTAGGGTGCACCGGCGACGAAGCCACTGCTGTACGCGGTAAAGTTATCTTTCGTCCTATGGACCAAGCCAATATCCTGAAAGCAGAAGGACAGGCTTGCTCCAACTGCTTTCAGCAACGTCAGCAGCAAGAGCTTCAGAAGCGACAGCTTGAACAAACACACCCTATATCTTCATCTTCCGCGGCCGCCACAGATTTTGCACAGGCCACAGAGGCCAAAAGCCCGTCTCCCCCTGCCAAGCGGCGGCGCTATAACCGAAACCGCAAGAGTGGGTACCAAATGACTCCAGCGCACGTGCGCGCTTCACACGACGCTGAGGCCTGTGAGGCATACTTGAACGCCACGCAGTGTCGCAGTCTCGATAGCGCAGAGACCCACTTTGAAGGTTGTTTAATGGTACCTAAAGGACCCCTGTAAAACTGACGACAAAAACGTTTTCTGTATGTAAATTTTCTGTACATAAACGAGAGCGCGAACGATTTGTGTCTCAGTAGGCTTCGCGTTGGTCCCGAATGGCTTGGAACGTGTCACCGTTGTACCCTGGCCGAGCGGGATCGTACGGCACGTTATCCAAACCGCTGTTTGTGGGATCGTAGTCGTCCTCACACGCTCGTGAAAACTCGTCACCGGACGAGGTAGCCCCATACGTAGGTGAAGTGGGACTGTAGTCCGGCGAAGTAGCCCCATACGTAGGTGAAGTGGGACTGTAGTCCGGCGAAGTAGCCCCATACGTAGGTGAAGTGGGACTGTAGTCTGGCGAGGTAGGTCGATACATAGGTGAAGTAGGTCGATACATAGGTGAAATGGGTCTGTAGCTTGTCGGGGAACGGTGCACGGCGGTGTTTAACGCTGGGAAGGTCTCTTCTTTCTGCTCAACCCATGCTTGGGAAGGTCTGAAGCTTGTGGATGCTGCCGCTGGTTCTAACGAAATAGGAGGAACGAAACGCTGGTGGGTGAGAGGTTTTGCTCTACCATGCCGAAGTTCGTGTGGCAAAGGTAGAGGTTGAACACTCGCCTCAGTATCCAGTTCTACTCCGTGTCCATTAAGCATGAGCACACCTTGCTGAGTATCCTGGTGTGCAGGGACCTTGAAAATGGCCTGCACTACCTGGTTGCTGCTCGTGCTGTAATTATGGCTCATTTTCTCCAGCAAGGGCATGTTCTTGAGCTCACCATTGTAACCACAAAATTTTCCGGTTTGTAGCATGTGGTCACACATCATGATCAATATGCCTTCGGGAACCTCCTTCCAAGCCTCGCGCAGCTGCTGCTTGAGAAAGGCATGTGCGGCTTCAACACCTAAAGTCTCCGCGACGGAGCGCACGGTGTGTGGCACGAATTTCTGCCAGCTGGCAGCCAACGACTTAACGTTGGGCTTCAGAGCCAGATGAGCTCTCGCGTTTTGACCCAGCGCGTGGAGCTTCATCAATTCCCACCACCCTTGAAAGGTGGTGCCGAGCAAAGCTTGTGGCTGATTTTGACCTTGACGAAGTCCCAAGTGCTTCAAGAGCTCGTCGTTGGTGTGAAACGGTTGACAGACCTTCTCCCAGGTGCGTTTCAAGCGCATAGCGAGATGTGAAGCTGAGGTCGGTTTGGGTCCACGAAATTCCACATGGACCAAACGCGCCTCTGCTTTCGCAGCCTTGATTTCGCTCAAAAGAAGCTCCGCATCCTCCGTGGATTGGTGTTCCACGTTGTGGTACTGCTCCGCATGGGATGCAAGGTAAGATTGGTAGAGCGCGTCAAACTGCTGGGGACTGGTGCTGCGCGGCACCATGCGCCAGCTCACGCCGTCTTTTCGAACTTTGAAAAGGTCGGTGGTTTGGCTCATCTGGTTCTGGTGGTCCGAAGTGTACAGTTCCACCGTGGTGCCGCCCCAAGATAGGCTGTGTAGCTTCCAATGTGGGTCTTCGTACTCTTGTTGTGCGTCAGAGGCAAAGCGCCACAGCTTGTTGGTGGTGACCGACGCCTCGTAAACATGCCACAAGGCACACAGATAGCAGAACGCGTGTTTGGCCTGTGAAGCGGTCTTGAACACGTACGTAGCTTGACCTGCGGCAGCATCCAGTGCGTTTGGCACCGTCGTTCTGTTGCACAACTTGAGATCCACCGCCTGGTGGTAAACCGGCACTTGTGTTTGGAGCTCCAAGAGTTCAGGCGGGGCCGGTGTTACCACCAGAGACTCACCGCGCGTAAATAATGCGTGTAGGCGCTCCGCCACAGTGGATTCTTGACTGTGCTTAGCTAACAAAGGCTGTTGCACAAGCTCTCGAAAGGTAGTGCCTATGAGCTCGCACACCACCGGACGACCTCCTGTGGCAGTATGACGTTTAAGCTCCAGCACGACGCGAGAAAAGTACGCTCTACGCAGCTCAGCTTGGCGTTCAAAAGCCAGGCCGTAGTGAAAACGCACGCTTTGTGGGTTGAAATAGATCCAGTACAGGTCGTGTACTTCTTGTAGCTTCTCAGGTTCGAAGTTCGCAGCGTACAGATAGGAGCACAGCTCGTCCTCGACGAAAGTTGTAACTTGTTGGCGAACGTCCGCTATATCCGACAGCTCCGCAGGAGAACATTCTTGTTGCACATGATAAAAGTGATGCTTGCGGTCGTCCACATTGAATTTCCACAGATCCTCAACCACACATCCCCAGGTGGGCACCTGAACTTCATCTTCATCTTCCGCCGCTTCTTCTTCGTGATCTAAACATGAAAAACAGAGTGTCACGTGTAAGCGGTGTGGCTGTGAGGTGCTGTGTTGTGCTGTGCGTCGTAAGGGAGACGAGGTGAGGTGGTAACGTACCGTAGGGCTCTAAAGAAGTCATTAAGCGTTGTGCCTGGTGGGCAGACCGCATTCGCAAGCGCGTGTGTGCATGTAGCGAAGGAGTCACACGCAAGCCCAGCGGTGGAAACGAATGTACGGAATGACAAACTGCGTGAACGTGTGGTTCAACACCGTCGTCGGTAGTGGAGCGTAGTTGCCGAAAGTGGCGCTGCCAAAAGTGGGAACGTGCCTCTGCCTGCTGAGACACGGTCAAACCAGTAGACCAAAACACCAGGCCAGGATGCATGCAGCTGCAAAGCAGTGTAAGCAGCTCTTGAGCATCCTCCGGTAAGCGGTCGTACACTTCACCAAAGACTTGAGACACTGTTTTGGGATCGGACGCCGCATCTTGAGCTAGGAGGTACTGCTTCAGAGAAAGTGTGTCGTTCTTTTCAGCGTAGTTAGAACGCTGGTCCCGAATCATGGTGCCCCAGAAGTGCGTCACAGGGTCACCATACAGACTGGCTTTCGCGCTCAAAGGCTGGATATTGGATCCCATGTACGCTCGTTTCAAGCGGTGTGGTAGTGGACCAAGCACACGGATGTCCCAGGCGTCGATCTGCTTATGGCGCAGAGCCTTGAAAGCTGGTTCGACGTGCTCCAGGCGAAAGGGGCGAGGTGAAGGGTCACACTCTACTCCCCATGCCATACGCACAGTCACCGAAGATACGCAAGGGTAGCCCACCACAATCCCACTGGGATCATAATGCAAACTAGAAGTGGCTGCTTGACCCTAATTGGGTGTGTGTGTGTGTGGGTGTGTGTGTGTGTAGTTGAGTGTAGGTGGGGAGTAGAGTGGATTTTAATTACCTTATCGCGCAGAGCGCTGATGATAGCCACGGATGCATGATGGTCGGAGAATTGTTTTTCTACCAGTGGTCCACGCGCAGCCTTGGCACGTACAAAGGCTTGCATGGGATTAAACCCCTGGTAGAAGGTTCCACCGTCATCCAGACGTAGTGTTGGGTACTTTTGCAGCACGTCTGACTGTATGTGACCTTCTCCACAGCGTTCGGGTGCTGGTCCGAAGCCCTCGGTCATACCCATAAGGTCTTCTGTTTTGCCTTTGGCAGCGGTTTCAAACGCCAGCGTTGCCACGTTGTCTCCAAAACGTTGACCATGCGCTCCGTCGACTTTGACATCCGCTTCCCACTGCTCGGTGAACGCTGACCAGTCTTGAGACGTGTCCAAGCGTCCTGTGACAGGTTGCCACGGATCCAAGGTCATAGCCTTGCGCTGTTGGACATACAACTGCAGCAGGCCGTGCACGGAGTTGCACAGCTTTTCGTAGGCTCGAGGAAACCTTTCCAACACGTGTCGAAACACACTGGTGGTGGAGGCTCCAAACACGGCTTTGTGTCCAGCCCAGGACTGTTGTGTGGGGTGGTCTATCCACAATCCATAGTGGACTAGAGAGCTTTGCATGTCTGGGTCCATGTAGTGAAGCTCATCGGGCCAAGGCAATTGGTTCCACACCTCTATACCGGAGTAGCTTTGAGTCTCAAAGGAATCTTCTGCGTCGCGGTCCAGTCCGAGTTGGTGCAACCAAGACTCGACCAGCTGGCTTGGCAGCTCATCTTCCTGCATTAACCACCGTACTGCTGCTAGCTGGCTGAGGATCAGTCCGCCGCGAAAGTCTATTTCGGTGCGACTGCCGCGCACTGAGCTCCAAAGCACAGTTTTGAGCTCGTGAATGGCATCTTCGTCAGTGAGGATGTAGACCTCAACCGCGTCGCCATCGTAGTCCGCCTCTTGCGGTTGGCACACCATGGTGTTTACGTACACCACGGTACCAGGACGTTGGATCAGACGCACTCTGTACGCCGTGAGCGAGTCGTGACCCAAAGCTGGTTTGCGGTTGAACAACGCGTAGTCGCCCTCCCAGACTTGACGCACTGCCACGTCCCACATCTGTAGGGTAGCATCACGTGGCAGTGGTCGGTAACAGGTGGTGTTATGCAGGTCCTGCCAGAGATCTCCAGTGCATTGCTGAACCAGCGTAGAGGTAGGTCTGTACACCGCCTCCACATGCGCGAACCACCGCTTCGCCGTGTCACTGTACACATTCCGAAGCATGTCCTGGGTTTGAAGCTGGTCCGTGACCAAACAGGCTTGGGCCAGGTTTACTGGCACACCCAGCTCGTGCATGCCGAGTGTCTGGTCTTCGCAGATGACCGGTCGGAATCCACCCCGGTAGCGGCTTTGAAGCATGCCGGCAAAACGACCGGTCAGCTTGCTGCGCAGACGCATCATAGCGCCTTGCTCCTCCAGTGGTAAACTGACATTGGTGTGACTCTTGACGTCATCGGGGGCCGCACTGCCGTCCACATATGACCACACAAGAGTCCAGAAGACCTCGCACAACACCCGTCGAATGCGAGGTGCGTGCGAAGAGGCCCTGTTGAGGTTGCTATCGTGAGATAGGGGCTCCACCAGGGCACAGCGGAGATTGATCTCACGGTAGAGATTCTGCAGCACGTTGGTATTAGCTTTCTCCTCAGCTAAATCAAGCCGACTGGCTCCTTGCACGTCCTTCTTAGCCGTCCAAACCTTGCGTAAGGAGGGGGTGACAGAAGTGGGCAGTGACTGCACCGTGTGCCAGATCCAACCCTGCACAATCTCTTGCAGCTGCACTGCCTCGAGCAATTGAGACAGGTGATACGGGGTGCAGGCTGTAGACTTCATGCGATAAACGTCTAGAAGAGATAGAGAGAGACTCAAAAGTTTCAGACTAGGTCTCTACACATACACATACACACACGCTCGCACCCACAGACCATACACACGTACCTGTGTTCAGCTCAACTTGACAGGCCAGCTCCAAAAGACCCGGCACGACTTTCTGCTCCCAAGGCAGACTCAAGGAACCCATATAGGTCACTTCCTTTCTGTTGTTGGTGGAGTTTAGCTGGTATGACTTGACTTTTTGGTGACTCCGGGTCGCTAAAGCAGCCGTACAGCTACGGTGACCATATTTCTTGAGCTTCAGGCGATGAACTCCCACTCGGTGACGACGTACCGAACAGTAGGCACCATGCCGGTGAGTACTCCAAACAGGCTGTATGAGACCTTCCAACTCGCACTCTGGATTCTGACAATACGCTTGACAACCCCGTTTGAGCTCTCGTAGTTTGTCTGCCAGCTCCGTATGAAGCAAGGCCTTGGTCCAAGCTTCTGGGGGGTGGTAGAAGGGAGTGTCGTGACACACAGCCTCCGATGACTGGGAAGGCGAGGTGGGCAGCTCCTTGGCCTCGGCTGCAACCCGTGACTGGCGACGCTTTTTCCCTTTGGTACGCTGTTTGACGTCAGCATTGCTGCCAAGACGTGCGGCGGTAGGGAGCATCGTGCTTCTGCAAGGTCGAAGACGTGTAGGTGCCATACGTATGTAGCCACACCCCACGCAGATGCTGTTCAGAAGATCCAGCAGTGGCTGTGGGTAGTAAAAGAGTGCTGGAGAGACTATTGACCAAGGCAAGCGCTGCTCGTGGCTGTGCCCACTGCACAAGGTCACATGCTGCAGGCAGGTCGCACACCGATCGGCTGCCTTGACAGTCTTGTCCGTTGGTTTGGCAGTGTATAAGAGGGTTTTTTCCTAATACATACACATACCATGCATATAAGCACACACATACATGCCAACACATTAGAAAAATCGACCAAACCAAACATGCGGCGTGTCCTACACAGACATGCGTGCACACACACATGCGCGCACACACACACACACACACACAACGAGATAGCGACACCCACATTACCCTTGCTATGCTTTCAATAGTAGCAACATCTCGTACTCTAAGCTTGAAAAGAACCTCGCCAGACATCACTGATAGGTCACAGAACAGAAGTTGACAGAACAAGCAGCAGGAAAGCGCACCAGTGAAAAAAGGAATCATGTCTGTCTCTGCGGAACATATATCACGTGACGATTTCGCGGGACTCTACGGAACACAAGTCATGTGACAAGGTCACGTGACTGTGGTGACTTGGCGTCACTTTCTACCACGCTTCAGCACTGGTTCACAAGGGTCTGCACACTGAACACTGAGCCCTCAAGAGCTCTTTGGAACATCTCATCCAATTTAGATGAGTATGCAAGCTTCCAACACTATGGATAAACAGGTAGGACACTGTAAAATCCGTCTCCATCCACCGATCGGGCATTGAAACTCTACTCATGCCTCTCTACACACACCCACACACACACACACACACACCTACCCACACACCTACACACATATACACTCACACGAATATCTAGAGAAGTACTAGCATGGACGTTGAACATGAACAGGATTCGTGTGTACTACCAGAGGAAACTCATGGTGATGAGGTGGATGACGAGGTGGAGGACGAGGACGAGGACGAGGACGAGGACGAGGACGAGGAAGAGGACGAGCTTAATTTGCTTGGGCTAGTAAGTTCGACGTGTTGCGTTGGACTGTACCAAGGTACACTCGAACTGACAGAATCATCCTATTTTGGCAGGTGTCGGAAGCGAAGCTCAACACTGTGTTCCCTCGTACCGCACTACATCGAGCCGCCCAGAAAAACAGCTCTAAGATTGAAGCCAGCATGAATAGGATGGTTACTGAGGGCGAGACACTCCAATCACCAGCAGAGCGCAAAGCTGAA
>Ga0136555_1000638_pt1 | contig 13555 bp, 18 predicted proteins | sample AntRauTorckE5432_FD_104927 | JGI IMG/M metagenome (GOLD analysis project Ga0136555, IMG submission 104927) | Saline lake microbial communities from Rauer Islands, Antarctica - Metagenome Torckler E5 #432 | ecosystem: Environmental > Aquatic > Non-marine Saline and Alkaline > Saline | place...
AATAAAGGGGTGATTAAGAATAGTAAGATGCGCCGCGATATATTGAAAGATTTTGAATACTGGCTGCAAACCAACGGTTTTATTGTCAAAGACAAAGCTGATAGCCAGGTAGCTGGCACTAAGGGCAATGTCGAGAGATTTTACAAACTAAAAGTGAGTAGCAAGTAATTTACTCAACTAATTTCTGCAGAATTTCTGTATCACAGAGAACGATTTTGCCTTCAACTGTTTTAGTGAGGCCTTTTTTACGCATTGCATTCAATTCACGAGATGTTGTTTCACGGGTTGCGTTGACTGAACTAGCTATATCTGTTTGACGAAAAGGCGCCATGATCATGGTTGAGCCATCTTTTTGAACGACACCGAATCGGTTAGCGGTGACTAGTAAAAACGATACAATTCTCTCCCTTGCTGTACGGTAGCTCAGTGTCATGACACGCTCAGAATGAAGCCGGTACGCTTCAATTGCCATGTCTAGAATAATAGGCATTGTTTCGGGGTTTTTATCTAGAAAATCTTTATAGTCGCTTTTGCTAACGCGCCATAGTGATGTTTCTTCCATGGCTTCATAGGAAACAGATCGGTGTTCACCAGTAAACGCCCATATAAGTGGAAAGACGCTGCCTGATCCACGAACAAGAAGAAGGTTTTCTTCACCGTATTTTGTGATACTATACGCCTTCACAAAACCCCACTCAATTAAGTAGACTCCACTTGGTTCATCTTCTGGTCTTATGATGACTTCACCTTTTTTGTATTGCATACGGGTATGTGAATAAAAAAAGGCTCGAATCTTGTCTCTTTGTTGGTTGTGAGTTTTCATACATACATTGTCCCAATATCACACAATAATTGCAAGTGTGAGCAGAATCACACCCAAATCATATCCATAATTACAGACAGAGTAGGCGGTTACTGATTAAATAGAGTTGTTCCGATGTCACTTATGCCTTGGGAGGTATCAACAATGATCTATTCAGAAAATATTAGCACTCAATTAAAGAACCTTAACTTACGGTTCCGTTTGTTTGGACGTTCCGAAATAAAAGAACTTAGGAAAGTATTGCAGTCTGAAGAGAAAATCTTGCACTGTGTTTATGGATTCTATCAGGGCGGATCAGGAATACTGGTCGCCACGGAACATAGAGTCTTGTTGATAGATAAACGACCATTTTTTGTGAATATTGAAGACATAACATTTGAAACACTTCGTCACGCAGAGTTGACGCTTAAGTCTTTACAAGCCTCGCTACATATCCACGACGGTGTAAAAAAACTGATTTTTAGAAGCCTTAGCGACGCACGGTTAAAAGATATGAAAGAGTATCTTGCCACGAAAATAGTCATTCCAACGAAGCAGCAAATAACTTCAGTTTTGCTTAGTGATAACGCAAAACCGTATCTCAATCCAGCTTGGCGACCACGCCACACAGTGTTATTGCCGCGCCCACGACCTCATAAATACTACACGCCAAACACAATTAATTAATGTAATTCCTGTGCTACGATAGTAATAACATGGCATGGAAAAAAAAGTTTGACCCTATAATATATAAACGAAGTCAAGTAATATTGTCTGTCGTATTAATGATCATTTTACTTTTAGTTGGTATTTTTTTGTGGCGCGTGACGCACAAAGATACTGTCGTGCAAGTGCAGACAACAGAAATCGCAGGAACTTTCCCGGAAGAATTTATTGAGCCTGAAGAAGCATCGATAGAAGAAAGACAGGGCTTTGATGCTGAACTAGTAGCCGCTGCACTGAATGAGTGGAGTCAGTCGATTAATGGTAGAGCGGGAGTAGTTGTTACAGATGCTTATGATGGGAGTGTGCTTGCGACCTTTGATCCAGACCAACAGTTTTTTGCGGCGAGTATTTATAAACTATACGTTGCCTATGAAGGCTATAAGCAAATTGATGAAGGTCTGGTTGATCTGAGCGAACAGTATCTGAATGGATTTACGCGCGGTGAATGTTTGGACAAAATGATTAGAGAATCTGATAGCCCGTGTGCAGAGAAGCTATGGGTCGAGCTGGGCAAGCAAGAAACGACTGATATTCTGCGAACGTACGGAATGAATAATACTTCTATGACCGGTATTACGACAACAGCTGCCGATGCAGCAATTATGCTTAGTCGCATCGCCAACGGCGAAGGCTTAAGTGAGCAATCACAAACACTATTTTTACAATCTATGAAAGATCAGGTATTTCGCGACACGTTGAATAAAAGTTTCATTGAGCCTGAGTATGTGGTGTATAACAAAATTGGGTTCAATGAACTGCAGGAATACCACGATGTTGCTATCATAGAGTTGCCAGAGACCGACCGTAAACTAGTTATTTCTGTGATGACTGACGGCGTGGGCACTAGCAACATAGTACGTCTGGGCGAAACGCTTAAAAAAGCTATTCCTATTGAATAAATTCTCTACACGTTAAAACGGAATTCGACGACGTCGTCTGGTCGCATGACGTAGGTTTTGCCTTCTGTGCGGACTTTGCCAGCAGACTTGGCTGCTAGTTCAGAACCAGCCGTCATAAGGTCATTATAATCAATAATTTGGGCAGCTATAAAGCCACGCTCGAAGTCACCGTGAATGGCGCCGGCAGCTTGTGGGGCAGTTGCACCTTGTTTAATTGTCCAGGCACGGACTTCTTGCTCCCCAGCTGTGAGGTAACTTTGCAAGCCAAGTAGATCGTAGGCAGAATGAATAACTTTGTTGAGTCCTGGTTCATCTTGACCATAACTTTCTAGCATTTCTAAAACGTCTGGGGTATCTAGGCCACGCAATTCGTCCTCTAATTTGGCGCTAACAAAAACCGCTGGTGCAGGTGCTACTAATTGAGCTAATTCTTGCTTCTTTGCTTCGTTACTCAGTTGCTCATCGTCAAGGTTGAACAAATAAAGTATTGGTTTAGCAGTCATGAGCTGTAAATCAGACAAATGTTCTTTGTACTCGTCCAACAAATCGGCATCCTTCCACAACGGGGAGCCAGCATCTAGCAGAGATTTAATGCTATCAAGAATATCAGCTGCTGGTTTGAGTTTTGGGTCGGAACGAGCTTCTTTAGCGACGCGTGGTAAGCGTTTTTCTACAGTTTGCAGATCTGCAAGGACTAATTCGGTAATAATAACGTCAATATCATAATCGGGATCTTTTGACGAATCGCTGCGTAAGATATCCGGGTCATCGAATGCGCGCACTACTTGGCAAATGGCGTTACAGCTACGAATGTGGCTTAAGAACTGGTTGCCCAAACCTTCGCCAGTACTTGCGCCAGCCACCAGTCCAGCAATGTCTACGAACGTGACGGTTGCTGGAAGTATCTTTTTAGAATTATAGATGTCTGCTAGTTCCTGTAGCCTTGTGTCTGGCACTGGCACGATACCAGTGTTAGGTTCAATAGTTGCAAAAGGATAGTTAGCAGCCAAAATACTGCTATCCGTTAATGCGTTGAATAGCGTTGATTTCCCAACGTTAGGTAATCCGACAATTCCTATGCTGAGGGACATGCTTGACCTTTCCGCTCGACAGAGCTAGTGCTGGTACTGGTATATGACCCCATATTGTAATCTCCTTCGGACTTGCGATTATTTTATCTATTACTCGTTCGACGATATGTTTCTTATTCTCGAAACCTAGCTCACCAATCTTGCGAGTAGCTTTTGCTATTAGTTCTTCAGTGTCTATTTTAGCAATAATACCTCTGTTTTTCGAAGCTTGAGCTTTTTCTTTTGCTAAAGAATCTTTTTCCTTGTTAGTTTTCCTCATCTTTTCTGCGAAGAGTTCTTCGGGCATAAGTCCTTTGCCGTATGCTTCAACATAGCGTCTTTGCTCGTTTTCAAGCTCTCTAACAAGCTTTCCGAAGTCTTTTGTGACTTTGTTCGTTGCCGATGAGCCATCTTTCAGTGTGTTTCCGTATAAGCTCTGGATCTGTCAAAAGCTTTGATATCTTTTGCCAGACAAGGCCATCAAGAACTTGCACATTAAGTCCGCCAACTTTACAGCGATTTATCCTATCGTAAAACTGATGACGGCTAATACATCGATAGTATTTCTTTCCAGCAGGGCCGTCGCCGTTCCTATTAGCACCGCAGGTACACTTCACTAGTCCAGTCAGTAAGTAATTGTGCTTGCGATTCTTCTGGTTGAATATAACGTTTTTCGCTATCTGCTTACGAGCTTTATCGAATCTAGCTTTGGTAATAATTGCAGGCACATCGAATTCAATCCAGTCTTCTCTTGGTCTGATGCGCCTACCTGTCTTCTGAATCTTCCGATACTTGGTATCTGGTTTTAGTCTGTAGCGGGGAAGTACTGATTCACTTTTATTGTAATGATGTTTGCCGTAGTAGGTCTCGTTGCTGAGGATTCGAGCCACGGGACTCCTGTTCCAGTATTCAGTTCTTTGCTTAGGAGGATGAATATCTTCTTCATGTAGTTTCTTGATTATCGCGTAGGCTGATAGTCCGTCGTTGACGACCCAATCAAACATCTTCTTGACGACTCTTGCTTCTTCTTTATGGATCACAAACTCACTAGTTTCTTTGTCATATCTGTAGCCATACGGGGCATTGTAACCAACAATTTTACCGCTCCGGGCTTTGTACATTTTTCCACGCCTGAAGCGTTCAGCGATTTTTGATCGCTCGTACTCGTGCATAGAGCCCATTATTTGAAGTAAGAACTTATCCTCTGGTGTACCAGTGATTCTTTCGTGTAGCGATATAAGCTCACGCTCGTATTTTTCTAACTGTTCGATCACAACCAGTAGGTGCGATAGTTGCCGAGATAAACGGCCGAGATCATAAATATAGACTGCATCGAACTCTTTGTTCTTTGCAGCGTCAAGCATTGCATCGAGGGCAGGGCGTTCAAGCATAGATCCTGAATAGCCTTCATCGATGTAGACGTGCGTTTCAAGTAGTACATTTCCGTCTGCAATAATCCTCTGCTTCACTTCAGATATTTGCGAATCAATAGTTTCTTCTTGTTCTTGACGAGCGGTGCTGACGCGGGCGTATAGAGCTACAGTTTTCATTTTGATTTGTTCCTTGTTGATCGACTTTTCACAAAAGCATCAAAGGAGGTCTGACTTATTCGATAGCCTTTACCTAGCTTCATAGCCTCTAGGTCTCCAGAACGGATGTAATTCAGTATAGTTTGCCAGTGTACTTGTAGCTTTTCGGCTAGATCTTCAACAGTGTAGTAATCTTTTTTCATTTATAAATCCTTATAAATACTTATACACCATTTTACTTAATAATTAAAGAAAAAATGTAGTCAAAGACATCGTTTATAGCGTCATCACCAGCAGAGAGGGGTTCATATTTTACAGCTGGTTTAACTTTCTGACGAGCCATTTTCACTTCTCATCTGACTCATCTTGTGATCTTTGAGAGTCTTCTTCTGCGCTGAATCATTTTCTTGCTTCAGTATTTTAGAGAATAGCGGGCTCGCATATTCAGAGTCACTAATTCTTCCTTCAATTTCATGAATCCGATCCTTACCAAGCCAATAGATAGACTTACTATAAAAACCAACCCACTTTGGATTATTAAATTTAGCAGCTAATCTTTCAGCTTCTTCAGTAACTTCAAGAATTGTATATTTTTTCTTAAACGGTGGCTCAATGTTATTGTTATTAGTAATCTCATTGGGCTCGAATTGTTTATTACTCATTTCCATTACTAGAACAATATAGGGTAATGAAAACATAGCTCAAGTGCACTAACAGAGTATTCCATGGAAAATGATTCTACCTCTGTAAAATCAAAGAAAAATTCTCTAATGAACAAATTTTTGTTACATAGAATCTTGGATGACTATCAACACAACTTTTTTTGGAAATTTTATCGTTAAGTCGATACCTTTTCTTTTCATTGGGCTCTTAATTCCGCGAACTATATCGGTGAATCGGTCGTGATCAATTTTTAACTTGTCATAGACTTCGCTTCTATCCGTAGGTACTCCTGGCCTGAAAGGTTTTCCTTTAGGCGGTGCTATACATCTCCTGTCCCAAAGTAAATTCAGTAAGTTTTTATACTCCTTTTCGCGGAATTGATGTCGCTCAAATCCCTGAATGATCACTCCGTTTACGAACTCTACGTTTTCATGAAGATCAGGAAGCACATAAGACTCTAAGAGTTTTTTATCGATAATCATATTCTCAAGTTCTCGGATCTGACGTGTGAGAAGCCCAGCAGGATTATCGGCATCGATTGATGGATTTATTGAATCACTTCGGCTGTCAAACTTAGTGTAGTCAAATCCAAGACCATCAAAAGTTTCCTTAATTGAACTCGTGTATTTATTAAAATCAATTCTACCATTTGCTCCGAACCGTAAGTAATCACTCATGCTATTTTTTGTAAAACCTGGCTCCCAACTCCGAGGAACTCGGTGTACGTGTTTGATCCCATTATCTTTTTGTAATCTGTAGCCTGCCTGAAGGAGCAATTGCAACTCTTTAAAAGCTTGTGTTACTTTAGGCACGAAACTAAAGTCCTTTGAGTAGTTCGCCTAGATCTACTTTCATGACTTTTGCTAATCGCCACATTGTGTGGACGCTAGGGGAGTGTTTGCCGTTTTCGATATGACCAACGTATGTTCGGTAGTAGCCGGCCTGTTCAGATAATTGTTCTTGGCTAATTCCATTCTTTTCGCGCACCGTTCGAAGTCTTTTGCCTACGTGTTTTCCGAACTTCGCTTTTTCGGCTGTTTTCTGTATGCGAGTGATGTTGCCGAGGTTTGGTTTCATGCTTTAATTAGAACTTAAACACCAACACTAGACCACGCACTAGTATTGGTGTTAATCTGTAATTATGTTTGGATTTGGAAAAAAGAAAATACTAGATGAACATCTTTTGATCAAGAATATTATCAATGCAGTTATTGAAGTCTGGACAGATGACACTACTCTAGGGCAGTCTGGTTTGAGCAAATCTAGCCTCTTCTCAGAAGCCATATTATCTAGTGAAGCGATTAGACATAAAATAGTTGTTGAAAAACTCAGGCTAGTTTTTGGATTTGCGCTCATATCTTTGACTAAATCTAATCTAGTTTTGGACATGAAAGAAAATCTCTTTCATGATTTTGAAGCTTTTCTGAAAAACGAAGATGATCATAAAATTACAAATCTATCTTTGAACGGACTGCAAGATAAAGCTGAAGTATATGCGAAAGTTTTTCTTGAAAAGTCACCAAAAGAAGCGGGAGAGTACACAGAAGCATTGTTTGCTAGAAGAGTATTTGGACTTAAATTAGAAGATCTGGACACTAACGAAAAATATCTATTGTACAAACAGCTTAGTAATCTCCAAAGGAAAACTATAATGCAAATCTCTACTGCTATGAGAAGTTCTTTCGTACGTTTGTAAAATAATGTCGATAAAATAGAATTTTAGCAATACTGCTACTGCTTTGAAACAACTGCAGCTATCAGTAAACTTGTAATAATGGCCGAAAATAATACACCCAGCATTCATAATCCACCTACCGAGATATTGATGCGAGATTTCGACAGAAACGATAAGATAGTTCCATTTGAATGGGGAGGTGAATTTTATCAAGAGCGAGTGCTGCAAGGTTTGGCTATTGCCGCTACTTCTGAGTCAGTAACAATTATAGTGACTCACACTAACGATGAAAAAAGTCCAGATACTTTTCATGGGGATAGTGATTCCGCATGGTTCCAGCAAATTTCAGACTCTGACTATAAGTCTTTATCTTGGATTAGCGACGTTGATACTGAAAAATTAAACGATGAGACCATAAAACGTAAAGCCAGAACATTTAGAATGTATGATGATAGCCCCGGCGTTAAGCCAGGTGATACATTGCACGTACACCAATCTTATTTCTTAAGTAAACCAACACCAGACAGTAGCCAATGGAAAACAGCTTCACATGTAGATGAAGTCTGCCTGTTACCTAATGTAAATATAGGGGTTGAAGCAGGCTTGGACAGATTAGCGAAGTTACGAGTCAGATTAGCGCGGCAACTTGTTCGATCGGCAAAAATTCGTGAACACTTAACAATGATACAAAATCCAAGAATTGATCCAAACAATTCTTTTCGACCTTTTGGAGAAGCAGAACTTGACGACAAAGAGAAAACGCGTATTAAAGCAAGAAGAGTGTACGGAGCTGGACAGGTAGACGACCACTTTGTTGATATTAAAGCAGATATTCAAAGAGGAACAGATGAAGAAATCAGAGGAGATTTACGGTTCACTACTAAAGGTGGAGTAGTAATCACTCCGCAAATTGCGCCTTTAGGCGAAGGCTCTGAACATGACCCACTCATGAAAGTTGAGATTCATATTCACAGTTCTAATGTGCACAACCGAGCTGTTGGAGAGCAGCAGGCATACATTCTTATTGATGGAGTAAAGTATGTCGCAGAGAAGGATCCAGAAATATCTAGCCAGTACTTTGAGAATCCAGGTCACGATGTGTATTTCGCAGGGTTCAGACCGGAAGGAGTTAGTAAAAATACTTTTACGCTCACAGAGGAACAGAGGCAAGCTTATTTCGACAAAGGAGATGCCGAGCACACCGCTACAAGAGATTTTATCAATGAAATGATAAGCAAAGGAAAAGATCCATACAAATCAAACCCTGAGATGAACGCTGAACTTGAAAAAAGAATAGCACAAGTTCTAGCGGCTGATGCTGAACGAGCTGGAATACTCGAGACTATAGGCGATAACCCGCTAGATTCAGATGTAAACTGTGGAGCACCGCTCGTTGTGCCGCGCTCTATGCTCGATAGTATAGAAATTGTTTTTCCGTCAATTAATGACACTGAATAATATTGTAAATATCTACAATTCTATAATGGAATGGTTAGTATAAGCATAAGCATTTTATACAATTGTACGCATTAAGTTGCAAAACTACGCGGTGCGATATATAATTAGCGTATGAATGCATCACTTACACCAAAACAGCAACAAGTTCTAGACACTATAAAAGCGTATATTAAGGAGAATAACTCTTCTCCTAGCTTAAAAAATATCATGGAAGAGCTCAGTTACAGTCAGTTAAGTTCTGTTCAGCGACACGTTGATGCTTTGCGGGCAAAAGGAATGCTCCCCGAAAGAAAGCCATGGTCGCGTGGGGTTAACGTTCACAGCACAACGCAAAAGTACATCCCACTTATAGGCACTGTAGAGTGTGGTGATTTGTCTCTTGCCGAAGAGAATGTCGAAGCTTACGTACCTTATCCGGAAGACAAGTTGCGTCAACCTCAGTCAAATTACTTTTTTGTAAAGGCTCATGGCGACAGCATGAACGAGTCAAAATTTCGTATCCAAGAGGGCGACTATTTGCTCGTAAGGCAACAGGCCACAGCTAGCCGTGGGGATGTTGTTATCGCTTTGCTTGGTGATGACGCAACGTGCAAGGTATTTAGTAGAACTAAAGACGATTTACCTAAACTTCAGCCTGAGTCGTCGAACCCAAGACATAAACCAAGAGTTTTGCTTGAAGATTTTTCTGTATTAGGGGTAGTTGAGGACTTAATTAAACCACGTAGGGGGGCTTATGCTTAGGCTTACGATCTAAAAGTAAAAACAGCCGTTGAAGCGGCTGTTTTATAACGATTTAAAAAGCCCTCTTACAGAAGAAACTATTAGAACCGCTTTTCTTATTGTACACGAAAATTCATCAATATAACTAGCGATGCGGCGCAACGGAGAACGAAAATTATGGGTAAAGGTAGCGGAACAGTTCAAAGTAACGTACCGAAAAAAACAACCAATTACAGTGACGATATTGGCGCTGTGGCAGGAGCAGGGGGGCAGGCATCTGACAACGGGACAGCAACATCTTGTCTTATTTCTGTGACGGAATCAATAGATTTTAGTCCAGTCTCATCCGCGAATTTAACGCAAGACTTAGAGTTTGTGATGATAGTTGATCAGAATAGTGACGTTCAACTCGTTAGTAAAGGAGTAAATATGGGTACATACACTGGCAAGTACGAAGATATGATCTTGAAATGTGTTGAGTCTCAGTATAAATATCGTGGCAAAGTGCTGTCTGTTTCAGGTCAGCAAACCGCGAAGTGTAGGATAACTGGGTATGGCAGAACATGAGCAGATTGAGCTATATAAACAGCGCTCAAATAATTGTATAGTTATTGATCATATCGATGATGACGACAGTCACTGCAGTAACTTTGATATGCAGAAATCAGGCTATGCAGTGATTGATGAAAATCACCCGGATGTTGATTTGTGGTTGCAGGAAATCGATGGTTTAAGTCTGAACACAGTAGTATCAAGTGCTGCGTTTATGGAGAAACTACCGCAGAACTACATACCAGTAATACCGAGGCATTCAGGAGTTATATTATCGAAGTACGAGCCACCATATATCGCAGTTCGTTTGAGTGACGTGGTGTCACAGGTGAATTTGAACGTCATTGGTAGTCTCGAGAGATTCAAAACTTCTCCTGATACTAAAGTGATTCTTTTGTGCTACGGAAAAGATAAGCTTATAGAGGATATTTGGCCAGTACGCCATCTAATTTTTCCTGAAATCGCAAAGCTTGGCTTTGCGGCAGTAACATCCGTAAACTACTCTGTTTGGGATGAGCAGCCGCATCTAGAGCGAGCTATAAATGTTAAGCGAAGTCTGAAAACGTATGAAGAAATGCAAAAAATTGGTATTCCGGTGGTGCCTCATATGTATTGGCTAGGATACAAGAGCCTTGATAATTGGCTATACTGGCTTTCGGCAAACAAACAAGTTAACACGCTTGCAATATGCATGCAGACACTACGTTCAAAGAAAGATTGGCAGCGCGCCATTAAAGAACTAACCTACTTCACTGAGAATCTAGAAAGGCCTATTCATTTTCTTATCACTGGCGCAAGTAAACCTGCGCGAATTAAGCAGCTGAAAGAAATAATGCCTCAGATGACGCTCACCAATGGATCTGCATCGCGTCTCGCTTTAGCACATCAATCTATCATGGAATACGGCACGGGCACGGCGCAATACGTAGATCAAGATAGAAGCGTGACCTTTGAGCATAATGTAGAGCATTTTCAGAAACATATGGGCTGCTTAGACAACAAACAAGAGCTTATTGTATCGACAAATCCGGGGTATAAGATTACACAGAATATCGTACTCAATAAGCCGGCGAAGATAAGTACAGGAAAATACGGAAAAATTTTGCGCGAGGACTTGGTGCAGAGAGAGTAAGAGGTGAAGGGAAGGTGGGGGTGTGTCTGAATGGGCGTGGAGTACAGGTTAGAAACTCGGTTATCACGCGCTCACGTCGCACATGTTCTTGTACGACATGAAACAGGACACAATCATCGCACATTAATTATCAATGTACGACGCTTCTAGCTACAGGATGTTGATAGTTATTTATCATAGGGGGGTATAGCTTACAAATGTAGAGATGGAGCAAGTGTTCTAAGCTTCTACCTCTGTCAGCTGTTTAAACGGGATCAATAAGTTAACATACAGACTTGTAAAATAAGCAATAATGTGCTAATGTTTATACATATTATAGATTAGAAAACAAAAAAATGCAAAGACAAAACCCAGAATCACTTCAACCACCTCCTATCGAAAGCAGGCTACGTATTAATCCAGTAGATCTGGGACTTGGTCAGTTAACTATTGATTCAGAATCTTTCAATAGCAATGCGCGTGACTTAGTACGTACACCAGGAGTTGATCTAAGGACATTAATTGACGAATTACCTCATGGAGATAATGCCTCGACACTTGTAGGTCAATCAGATTCTGGCAAATCAGAAATAATGAACAGAGCAAGCATGTTGCTCGGTGTACCCCATGTGGATGCAGGCCTATTATTCCGAACCGTTACAGCTAAAGCGATAGAGTTTGGGTATGTAGGAGGAGATGTCGATTCTAGTATCGGGAGTGCATTACTAAGCTCAATTGATGAGATGGATATAACTCTTGGAAACCCTAAAGACGGAGTAGAACAAGCAATAGAATTAAACGGCGTCAGGTACGTGTACAGCGGAATGGACTCTATTGATAGAGGATTGCTAGGCGACATATCGCAAAATGGGGAGCTATATACTGCTACAATGGATCGTTTGGTCCAAGAAACAGATGGAAAGCTTGTAATTGTAGGTGGTAGATCGATCAATCAGCATATACCTGATTCAGTTGCAAAATTCTACATTGAGCGTGATGGAAGTCCGAGAAAAAATGAAGCAGGTTCGGCTTGGTCGTTGGATGATCCTAGTTCAGAGGGCATGATGACGATTGTTAATAGAGAAGGTGCTGTAGAAGACAGCGCACGTGCGGTATCATTGATACTTGCTCGTCGAGTAGAATCAAGATTGAGCGGGAACACTAAGTATTCATTATCAAACGGTGTCTCTATTGTTACTGGCGAAGAAGCAAAAGTCAGAGAAGTTGAATTTGTGATCAACTCACCTGAAAGTGTTGCTGAAAACGAACCCTATCTGCAAGCGAATATTGATACAGAATTTCTCAAAGAAATGTCTTCAATGATTGAGGCAAAAGCTCGCAATGCAAGATTACAGTTTCCTGAAGATCAACATCTAATGGTGGAAAGTACAGGATTATTTATACCTAAGCTTCACGAGATGGGGATACCTCCTGAAGTACTTGAGTATATGTCGAAATACAACTATCAGACGATATTTGATTATGCTGGTGCTGCTGATACTCTCGACGCATACTCGGTAACAGTAGCTGCAGTCATAGATCAGTCTGGAAATATAACGAGTACTTTAGGATTAGCATCGGGTACTCTGCAGGCTGAACAAGAAGGTGCCCAAGGATTCGGTTGGGATGCACAGTTTGTTCCTGCTGGCTACGATCAAACGTATTCTTCTATGGGTGACGAAAAGCACTCAATATCCAGTAGGGCTATGGCTACGCACCAACTTTTCACGGCCTAATTCATATTAATCTGTATAATTAATACTATGCAAAAAATCACATTTATAACTGGTAATCAGAATAAAGCAGACTACCTCGCAAAGTATATGGGCTTTTCAGTAGATCACATAAAGGTTGATCTAGACGAGATCCAGTCTTTAGACCTGACAGAAGTCGTCAGATATAAAATGCATCAAGCATACGAAAAAGTAAATAAGCCCGTTTTAGTCGAGGATGTTTCCCTTGAGTTTACGGCACTCGGTAGGCTTCCAGGGACATTCATTAAATGGTTTTTAGAAGAGATGTCATTTGAAGAATTATGTAGACTCGTCGATGGCAAGGATCGTAGTGCAGTAGCACGCTGTGTATTTGGGTATTATGATGGCAAGACTGAAAAATTCTTCGAAGGAGCTCTTAAAGGCACTGTTCCTGAAGAGCCTGCTGGAGATATGGGATTCGGTTGGGATAAGATATTTGTTCCAGACGGTTATGACGTTACAAGAGCTGAATTAAATGAAGAAGATGACAGAAAGACCTACTTACAAATCAAGCCTTTTGATGAATTGAAGGCTTACTTAGATACGTTGTCTAGTTAGCTCAGTTACAAATTCTTTGGAATAACCGCGTTTGTTGC
>Ga0136555_1000643_pt1 | contig 13492 bp, 18 predicted proteins | sample AntRauTorckE5432_FD_104927 | JGI IMG/M metagenome (GOLD analysis project Ga0136555, IMG submission 104927) | Saline lake microbial communities from Rauer Islands, Antarctica - Metagenome Torckler E5 #432 | ecosystem: Environmental > Aquatic > Non-marine Saline and Alkaline > Saline | place...
CAAGATGTATCAGCCGGATACCAAAAAGATTGTTGACGTGGTGGCGCCCTCAAGGGTCAAGCGGGGCTCTGGTTGGGCAATGGATGCGTCTCTCAAGCTTGGTGAATCTGTGACCAGTGATGGTTGGACCATCACTGTCAAGGAAACCGGTGCCTTTGGAGATGTGATTGAAGTGAAGAAGGGCTAGCTGCTGTTTTAGCTAGCTAACGCGAGTGCTTTTGTGGGGATTACCCCAAGCGACATTCAGTTGTCCTGAAGCGGACCTTTACTGAGCGCTTGGGTTTACTTTGCACTTCGGTGAGATGATTTGGCGGGGCTTGGTGTTTATTGGTAGATTAATTTTTGAAGCTCAGGAGCCATTTATGAAAAGAAAAATCGCGTTGACTGCAATGCTTGCGTTGGTTCCATAGATGTTTGGTGCCGTTCCTAGTCGTGCTGCTGACCTGGTTCTAATATTTCCAACAGCTGCCGCAGACTTTCATTCGAATAACTGGATTTCGGTTAAGGCTGTGACGGTTGTCACGCCTGGGGTTTGAGTTTGAAATGGCGGTGATGTTAGAGCGACTGTGTCGGCCGGAACAGATGGATTTCTTAGATTGCAGACCACCACTGGTATTACTGCTGCCTCTACCTACGGCCCTCTTGCATTTGCTGCTAATAGTAAACCCGAGCTAGCCACAATATCCTTTCAGGGTTCTGTTGCAAATGTGAATCTCGCACTTAGGTCCCTGGAGGTTAAAAGAACAGGCACTGGCACCAACACCCTTATGGCATCGGTGATTGATGGAACTAGGGCTGTTTTCAATGGACGCTAATGAGAGGTAATACCTGACGTGACGACTTGGGCCGCAGCCATGAGCGCTGCTACCTTCTCCGCGGTAGTTACATTGCAGAAGGCTGGAACCACAGGCGTGTTTCCTGATGTTGCGGGAAGTACGGTAACTATGGTTCACAACATTGCGACTGTGGCCGCGACTCTCCTGTTGGCATCTGGTGGACAGGCGCTATACAAGGCGACTGCCACAGTAAAAACAGCTGCAGTTGCCAAAGCGGCTCTTGTGGAACCGGATAAGCGTCTTACGCTGACCCTGACACCTGCTTGTGCAAATAATGCAGTGATCACTGGTGAGTCATTCAACGGTTCTGCTGCAGCCGGTCTTGCCGGTTCGGCTGTAACAGTTACCGGCCCAGCCAGCATCTTGGTTGAAGAGGGTATGGTTGCCAAGCCCGGCAGCCTGACTTTCCTTTCAGACGGAAGCGGTGAGTTCGCAGTTAAGTTCTACTCAACGACAGCTCAGAAGGATAAGTCATCACTGTTACTGCCAATGGAGTTTGCAAGGAAGTAAGGGTAACCTTCATCTGTATCGGTGTTGGCGAGGGTTTTTCTCTAGTATTTACATCACCTGCCAACGTGATGCCAGCTCCAATCTTCCAGGTGAAAGCAAAGCTGCCTGACGAATTCGGTAACGGTGTTACAGCTGATGCTGGGACCATCAGGTCACCTACACCGATGCAGGCAACGGAGTTGTGATCGTGTCATACGACCAGAACGGCGACAGCGACTGTGTTGACGCCAAGGACCTAAACACCACCACCACCATGACCGGTGCAGCTGCAAGGACTCAGAAGGTAAACGCCGGTTCGTTCAAGGGCAACGTAGCGTTATATGCATTGGGCTACGAGGGTCAGAGAATGAGCGCCAAGGTTGGAAACGACTGGGTGATTGTTCCATCAATCCCTGCTAGAACTAACGACCTCTTCCGTGCGGTTGAGTTCGTAGGCGCAGGTGTAGAGATCTCAGTACGTCTCTACATTGACCGTGAACTAGTTGCAACAATCCCATTGCTAACCAAGTAGTCACTGACTACTAAGGTTTGTAGCCAAGTAGTCCAATAACCACTAACTCCCCTGCCCGAAGGCAGGGGAGTTAGTTTTTTAAGCTGCTGCTTTCATCCGTCGATTTGTTTGTCATTCAGCAATTGGATTCCCATACCTGAAGCATTCGATTAATGAAGGAAAAATGTGCCAAAATAGTGGAGAAATTGTGGGATTTTTTTGCATCGTTTATTTAAAGTTATGTCCACTAGCGTTTTGGCTGTTTTACTGACAGCTCAGTTCGTGCCGGGGGCGTATGCGGCCAATGCAAACCTGACCTTATTGACCATTACACCTGATGTTGTGTCTGGCAGTAACGCTACCTTTACCATGTCAGGTACTCACTCAACCTATGACTACAGCAATCTTCAGTATGAGGTCAGCACCCAAACCGGAAGAGAAGTAGAAATGCGTTTTTCTTATCGAAGTGAAAGCGCAGTTGGTTGCATTGGCGAAGCAATTGCTGTCTCTGGGGTTTATGACTTATGCAGCTTTGAGGCGAGTAGAAGCTTTTTGAATATTCCAGTGGCAATTTCAAACTCCAGCTCACTGTCACTTGATTCATTGAGCATCACGGTCTTGGAAAACGTTTCAGAGTTGATTCAGGTTAGGGCCTGGATAGATGATAACGACAATGGCTTCAGGGATATTTATGAGCCTTTTTCTGCCGTCAAAACCGTTAGAAACTATGCGCCGAATGAACTACCAGCGCTGTTGGAGTATTCCTTTGATGCACCGGTCTGGGGTGAGCGCTTCAGTGCATCTGTTGGCATGAAACGCGGCTTCTTCCTGTTAACTTTTCATGTTCATACTGGAAAAGAGCTTCAACGAGCTGTTCTGCAGTAACAGACGGGTACCAAGTAAGTTCCGTTCGTGCTTTTGTAGCATCGGCTAGAAGTTCAAACATCTCCAGAGGGCGCTCATACCTCGAATCAAATTCAACACATAATATGTCCAGTCCCGCAAGATCTAGCGTGGCTTCAAGGTAGCGTTTGACAGTCATGCCATGCCCGGTGCCTAGGACATCGTCGGACGGCTTATCTTGTTGCAACATCATCCAAATCCCAACGACGTAGTCTGTTGCGTAGCCCCAGTCACGAGATGCACTCAAATTTCCAAGGTATAGGGTCTTCCGCGTACCTCGAATGATGTCCACAACACCCTTTGATATCTTCTTTCTAACGAAAGTATCGCCGCGTCTGGGGGATTCGTGATTGAAAAGAATGCCGCTAACCGCGAATATGCCGTGCGCTTCTCTATAAATTTGGACCAGATTATGGGTGAAGAGCTTAGAAACAGCATAGGGGGCTTCTTGGGCTCATTTGACTTGATTCATTTTGAGGTGGAGGCGAGTTACCAAACCTTTCGCTTGTAGACGCTTGGTAAATTTTAGAACTTGAACTGAGTTGTCGGACCACTTCTAAGAGCGCCAGCGAACCTGTGGCATCTGTTTGTGAGTTGTAAATTGGAGACTCGAAAGACACTTGGACGTGGCTTTGAGCTGCGAGATTGTAAATGTCGTGGGGCATAATTTTCGCCACTAACGATGTGAGAGACGCGAAATCGGTTATATCTCCATAGTGCAAAAAACAGGTCTTTATTTGAAACCTGAGGGTCTTGATAAATCCCGTCTAATCTTGCAGTGTTGAGTGAGGAAAATCTCCGCAGAATTCCATGAACCTCATACCCTTTTTGGAGTAAACATTCTGCTAGGTACGACCCTTCCTGACCTGAAATTCCTGTAATAAAAGTCCGTTTTTTCATCAGATGGACCTCTCTCCATTTGTGGCCCTAAGCATTCGCGATTTGCTGACCAGAATTTTGCAAGAATACATGAGTTTGAAAAGACCTTACTACTAAGGCCTCAGCCTCCAAGAGAAGTTTGATTGGCGTGGCCTGTGCGAATTTTTGTTGCACGCATTCCAAGCCAAATTGGATGCAGAAAGTAGAGGAAATTGCCAAGCGTGTAGCTCCATGTCGCTTTGGCGTTGCCCCACATGGGCGACACTTTTTGAGTTGGGAACTGAACCTGGACATGTCGTAGAACGGGGCTCATTTGCTTCTCCAGAGGGCTTGGCAAAAAGAATTGGTTTGGATTCACTAACTTGATGTACCGATGAGCTTGCCTATATTGAACTCTGAAATTCCTAAAGGAGGGCTTGCTCGAAAGCGGGATCCTTAGTTGAGCTGACAGGTGGCTAGTTGCAAATGCTTGCTCTGGTGAATGGCAATACTCCCTCCCGTAGTTCATATTTTTGCTGAAAAATGCAACGTTTGCACGCTCCTCTATCAAACAGCCTGCATTCTTAAAGTAATTTTCCAAAGTTTGGGAGTTGCCAGCCTGAAACCAATCACTGTAGAAAAAGGGCTGCGGAATTCTGAGAGGGTCTCTAGAGCCCAAAGTTGAGAGGGCTAGAGTCCCGCTGGGCAGAGTGTCAAAAAGACCGATGATGTTTTCGAGCGCGATCTTTGATTCTTTGAACCGAAAGTCCGAACGTACTCTAAAAACCTCCTCGCTTGGATCAACGGAAGAAAGAGCAGAAAGAACCTGACTTCTTTGACGACAGACTGGGCAAAATGACCCATTTCTCTGGCAGGCCCTACCTGTAGTTAGCTCGATTTTCCGCACTATGGAACCGGAGCACGGGAGCTCGTTTGCAGATGCATCACCGGCATAGGCAAGCTTGATCTCGGGCATAATTTTTTTAAATTCACCTATCGAATTCCATAGGTTTTTTGGCGAGATGAGTCTGTGCCAGAGTTTTCCAGTCACGAGAATTAGCATGCCAGATTGTCCTCTAGACTACGTCCTATTAATCGCCAATTAGGACTCATTCTGGCTAACCGCGACGGGTTGATGCACGTCATTCGCCTAAGACTTCTGAAGCTTGAACGAACCAGGCTTCAACGCTCGCATTTTCGTATCGCAGCCATGCTTTCAAGCATTTCATTTCTATTTCTTCCCCGGCCATGTAGTTTTGTACAAATTTTTAGGCTTTACCGAACCATGGCTAATTACCTACTACTCCACACTAGTCGGCACGATACAGAGAACACAATAAGCTCCATTGCGGCTGGGTTAGAGAGTTGGGGAGCGCGGCCGCGCTTTTACTTGAAAGTGCACCTGGCAGAATCATTGATGTCGATAGGGCTGTTTATGGAGGCTGAGAAGCACCTTCGGTCGGCTATTGAGTCTGCGATTGAGATGGACCCAAATTCAGAGTCAAACCCTCGCCTCAGACTCGACATAAATAGGATGCACCTGCTCCACGGTTCGCGTGAAAAAGCGGGCGCATTCCAGAAGGGCCCTGAAAGCCGAATATCCCGGTGGGATAAGTTGAATCAAGGAGTCGATTTATTTCAACTGCTACTGAGCAAAGCGCCATCTCAAAGCCCTCGAAAAGTGCTCGCCCTGGGGCCGGCGTCTTTGTCTGAAGATGACAAACTCGCAATTGCTACTCAAAACGAGTGGGACCTCGTGGCCTTCAGGGCGGCACCCGGACAGCTCACACCTAGTACTCCAGTTACGGCAAGGGCATACTATGTTTTTGTGAATCATCACGCGACAACCAATGACGTATTTCATCGGGATGTACTTGAAAGTATGTCATCGGGCCCCGGTAACAGAGTTTTGCTGACATACGAGGCATTTTCCCAGGAAATTCATCAGAACAACATCGATACAAGTCGTGGGCTTTTCGCAACCGGTGGCCCAAATATCATGGTTGACGCAGTTTTCCACTTGGTGATGTCTGGAGATCACCCCAACTTATATGGACTTGATTTCTACGCTAAGGAAAGCACTTATGAGGGCGACAAAGCGCCAGCATGGTTCAGAGTTCAACACCTGCCTGACGGGTCAAACGGAAGACCTTTTAAGATGAGCTCAGACTTGGCCACGCATAACCCATTCGCCAACCGCTGGCTAATTAGATTGTTGAGGGACTGGGGCGGAATTACAACGAGTCAAGCGGTCGGCGACGTTCTCAACCTCAGCGACAGAGAGTATGCAAAGATTCTGCAAGGGAAGTATGGTGATAAAAAGTTATAGCATTTTCTCCAGCATGAAGACCCCGTTGCGAACAACCCAGCGGTTCAAGAAATAGCGTATTCCCTGGGATCGTGTAAATTCAGGGGTACGCGTGAAAGCTGCACGAAGGGCGACTAGTCTTTCCCCTCTCCCTCTATTCATACGGTCATGATCTCTGGCTGTATGAAACACGGTCGCGTCTGTCGCCAGCCAGAACGCAAGAGCCTCAGCCTCTAGGGGCCAATCCGCTGGCTCGGCCTCCAACCGCGTTGGTGCCTGTAGCAAGACTGTGGCCGCTGCTCTATTTAGAGCGTAACCAAAGGTCCCAGTCGGCGGGACGATGCACTTTTCGGCTGCTCCCACTTTTTTGCGAAGTACACCCTTGGCTCCCTGGTTCCATCCGAGCATCAGCACTCTTGGTCTTTGGCAATCTAGCAAGGAAAGGTCGTCCATGAGGGATGGGTGAAAAGAGACGTCATCTTCGAGAATAATGGCAATGTCGGCTTCAGATTTGAGAAATCGTCGCCTAGCGGCTTGATGTGACAACGAGCACCCTACTTCCCCGCGGGTTAGATTTCTTCCCATGGTCAAGTCACTACATACGTGAGGTAGGGTCTCTAAGGGTCCTTCAACTGCCATCCCCACAACGGGGATTGCTCCAATTTCGTCTAACTGTCGGCAGAGCACTGTTACCTTGGGATCGTTGCGAAACGAGATAATTTCTAGATATGTTTTCATCGGAAGATAACGATACCCATTAATCGCCTGAGTTTAGGTCGGAATGGGCAACATTGATTGGACCCCGCGACTGGTAGGCTCACTTGCATGTCGCTCAATCAAAGTGTTGTGATCCCTATGATGGGCACAGGGCAACGATTTTTGGATGCCGGGTATTCGACTCACAAGTCCCTCTTGCAAATAAGGGGTAAGCCAGTACTCGAACACATCTTGGGCAACTACTCTTGGGCCAAAAGTGTCCATTTTTTAACCACAGATCAGACTGCTGCACAAGTGAAAGAACTTGTGCCTCAGTTCGCCAAATATGGGCCGGAAATCGAAATTCATGTCGGCAGAGCTCACAAACTTGGGCCAGTTTGGAGTCTTCTCCAGTTTGAAGATGCAGTGGAAAAGGAAGACTCAGTTTGGGTGAATTATTCAGATTTCGGGTGGGCATGGTCTCCAGACAATGAAGCGCCTACTGTGCCTAAGGGAACAGAGGTCTTGGTCCCTTTCTATCGAGGGTTTCACCCTCACAACAATGGCACGACGAATTACGCCTATATGGAATTAGCGGAGCAGCGAATAGTTGCGATTCAAGAGAAGACCCCTTTCACAGAGGATAAGCGAAATGAGCCTGCATCCTCAGGGACCTACTATTTCAAGACATGGCAATTTGCCATGGATCTTGCAAGAAAGGTTGTCAATTCAGAATTTACTGTGGGAGGAGAGTATTTTGTTAGTCAAATGATAGATCAAGCAGTGACCAGCGGCAACAGATGTGAGGCTCTTGAAATCCCATTTTTTTCCAGTGGGGAACACCTGAAGACTTGGAGTTGTTTCTTTCAATAACGAACTCACTTGATAAGTTCACCCCCAGTCATTCCAAAGCTGCCCCAAAAGTAAGTTTGCCAACAGTGTTTCTAGCGGCTGGAGAAGCTAGGCGCTTTCAAAAAGAAGGGCTTCCTTGTGATAAGTACAACCTTCCTTTTGCGGGGACCAATATTCTCTCGCTCGCGATGGAAACTTTGTCAGACGGGCAAATTTTTGTTGCCCATGGAGATCTTTGCACTGTAGCGCCAAGGGTGAATCAAGAGGCACGTATTTATTCGATCGAAAAGTCATCCGGGCAGCTTCACTCGGCAATCGCGTCCGCTAAGTTGCTGGTAGAAGAAGGTGAATTAAATTTGAGTAGTTGGGTGTGTTTTGCCCCCTCGGATACCTTGCTAAGCCTTCGTGAGCCACTTGATGGGTTAATTGAAGTGGGTGCAGACGCAATCGTTCTAACTCGTGAGCCGAACTTGCTTGATTGGCGGAACGCCGAGCAATTCGGTTGGGTGTTCGAGCATGGGGCTTCGCTAGATTTTTCAATAAAACGCCGGCCAAATAAGAGCTCGAAGCCAAAAGTCTTGACGGGAGCCTTTTTATTGCGCATCGAAGATTTGTTGACCGTAGGCAACAAACTCCTGAGAGGCCAAGACCAGGATCGAGAAGTGCTATTGGACCACTTGATGGAAGAAATGTCTGACATGGGCCGGTCAATTCACTGCGCATCTTCAGAGGCCCTGTCTCTGGGTACTCCTGAGGAATACAACACCGCAATTTACTTTGAGCAAGCACTCGCCTTGAAAGAACAGCTTGAAGCGAGAGGAGAAAATTGAAGACAAGTCAAAGGTTCATTCTCCACCGCCAGAATTCCATGGGCACATACAGCAAAGATTATGCTGGCATTGAATTTGACATCAGGACTCAATCTGGATGCCTGGGAGTAGGACATGACCCAGGGAGCGAGTTGGTGGGAGTTGACGATTTCTTCCGCACAAAAAAGGGGGGATCTTGGCCGTAAACCTCAAAGAAGAGGGCATCATCGACGACGCTCGATACAAGTTGGCAAGATTAGAGGAGGAATATTTCATATTCGGAGCCTCTGTTCCAGAGATTGTGTACCAAGCAACGAAAAATCAAGCAGCGGACCTCGCTTTTCGTATTTCGGACGCCGAGCCAATTCCTCCCAGAGGCATGCTCGCCCTTTTTGGGTGGATTTGGGTGGATTTTTTTGGCGTCTCAAACTTTCCAGTTAAAGACCTGATTGAGGCTTCAAGCCTTGGAGCAAAACTTGTACTGGCATCTCCAGAGCTCCACGCCGAGAGCAACCTTCTCATGAGCTTGAATCAGCGCTTTCAGGAAATACAAGATTCGGGAATTTCTTTCGATCTAATCTGCACAAAGAATAGACATAAGTATTGGCCGAATTCGTGACTTCAATTCCGCGCTCTGCATTAGTTTTCACCGCAGCTATTTCCTTAACAGCGAACGCTGCGTATGGCATTTTAGTGCGGCAAGTATCCGGCCTGTTTTTGCTTTTGACCCTGTCAATTTGCGTGCTTCTGGTTTCGGATCGTAGGGCGCTCACATCTTGGGTCTTGGTAATGGGCAACCCAGTTGTCTGGTTGACAAATACCCAAGTTTCGCACTGGAATTACCTACTAGTTGTAGCTCTAGCCCTTTTTATAAGGGCTTGGGAAACAGGTAGACACAACATGGTCATGCGATCGGGCTTGATGTTGAGCAGTCTGTTCGTTTTGGCTTTTCCTGTCGTGCTCCCGAGTGAGTTTTTCATCGGTCTTGTTATTTTCTCTTGGATTGCTATTAGAACCTTGCATGCGGTGCGCATGTGGGTTGCCAGTATGACAGTGCTTTTTCTCACTGCTTCCTCTGTTTTTATTTCAATTTTGCTTGAGTTGCACACCCCAAGCATGACAACGGCCGTGCTTGTTTTTGTTGGCGTCGCGGGAATCGAATATGTGTACATTACGCAACGCGCGGATTTCACAATCATTAGGCCCTCTGCGGGTTTTCTTCTTCTTCTCTGCTTCGCTGCAACGGTCGAGCCTATTTACATCACTGCAGCTTCTATGTTCTTACTCCCGTACGCTGCGAGCGCAAAAGGGATCGTAAAGCTCAGTGCGGTTGGGACGGTTTTGACCCTTGGCTGGTTCATGTTGGTTTTCGATTTTCCTTCTGGCCTGCTTGCCCTGCAGTCATTGGTCACCGGCCTTTCGCTGCCCCTTGCAATCCTTCTCGCGGTAAAAATCGCACAATCGAACAAAACTCCCTCGATAGTTATCGCTATCGGTGGGGATTCGGCCAGTGGAAAAGACACCTTTGCAAGGACTCTTGTTTCTATCCTGCCTCCGAATTCATCCCAAGAAATTTGTGGCGATGATTTTCACAAATGGGCCCGTGGCGATATTCGATACAAAACCAGGACGCACCTAAACCCAGCGGCGAATGATTTGCCTAGGCTTTCTAGCGTAATTGAACGCCTTAGGAATGGGCAGGCGGTGAGGGTTTTGGGGTACGACCACGTCTCAGGAAGGTTTTCGAAGAGGAAGCACCTTCTTCCGCGAAGATTTTTGATCGCGAACGGCCTGCACGTCGCAAGCGCCAGGTTGGAGATTGCACAGCCGGTCATCAGAATTTTTTTGGCCACTTCCGAGGAACTCAGAGTTTCGGCAAAGCTAAAAAGAGATGTAGCCCAACGCGGAAAAACAACTAATGCAGTCCTCGAGGAAATTTCCGACCGGAGCGTTGACAGCGATAACCTTGCAAAAGAAGGGTTCGAACACTCGGATTTAATTTTTGAGCTCTCAAAGGACTGGATGGATAAGCTCTCTTTGAACGACGCAGAGCTGAAGGTGCATTATGGAAGCCGCGTTGCAATACTTAGCATCGAGAAAATAGCATCCTTTCTCTCCGGGATACCTGGGATAGATTTCAGCAGCGAAGCTGATGGTTGCATGACAATAAAAATCAGAGGGTCACAATTGCCCGCGGAATTGTTGCATTCACAGCTCGAAACCCAGCTTGAAAATCACATTGAGTTGCAAGAACTAGGATTCAGGACATCTTCTTGGTCCTTGGCCTCATCCATAGCGCTAATTGTCTGCGTAGGAAATTTGCAAAAAGGTGACGGGGCTCCGTGGGCGCATTGAAAAAACTAGAGGCCGTGGTATTCGATTTAGACGATACTCTTTACGACTACTTCGAATGTGATCAGCATGCGCTCAATGCTCTCACAGAACTTGACTACGCGAGCGTGGCAGACATTTTTACATTCTCGCTGGAAGAATTTGAGAAAGCTAGAATCTCAACTAAGTTGAACTTCGAGGGGTTGGCGTGCGTGAGTCGCTATAGATATTTCGAAGAGCTTATCAAGAATTTCAAAACACCAGACTCGAGCGGCTTTGCTAGAGTACTAGAAGCTCAGTATTGGAACTTCTTTTTTGAGAAGATGCGTCTTCGAAGGGGTGTTGAGACGCTCATAAGGTATCTAAATTCCCAAGGAATACCCATTGCAGTCCTGACGGATCAGGAAACCTGGATACAAGAAAAAAAGTTAGCGAGACTTAGTATCGCTAACGCTGTGAATCTGCTTCTGACTGCTGAGGATGTCGGTGAGATGAAACCGTCTCCCAAAGGGCTTATTGAGATTGCCAAAGCGTTTGGTGTAAGTCCATCGAGCATGATTATGATTGGCGATAGCGAGCAGCTTGACGTAGAGCCCATACAAAAACTTGGAGGCAGAGGGATTCTGGTTGCATCATCGACGGGTACTGAGAAGAGGACAAACGCGAAACGATTGACATTTCCGGACATTCAACGCATCGTCCAGCAGGAGTTGTCAAAATGAGCCTTGTTTCCAAGACTGCCAGGGCGTTCGCTATCTATGCGGATGATTTCTTGCATTTCCAGGGCATGGGTGGAAATGTGTCGATGAAGGATGATCAGTTCGTTGCAATAAAGAAATCTGGTGTCGCCCTTAATCCGTCGGAGCCTGAAAAGTATCTCGCCGTTTCGCTTGGCCCGAATGCCCAGATCTATGGCCTAGGACGACCATCAATGGAGCTAGGTATGCATCTAGCTTTTGGTCAAAAGCTTGTTTTTCACTCCCATTGGCTTCCAGTTTTCTTTGGCTTCATGCCTTCTGCCGCTGACTTGGGTATCGATGATCTCTCTGTTGACATAAAGGTGCTGGACTTCCGCCTTCCCGGCGAGGAGTTGAAAGAATCAATTGCAATGCATGCCATTCGTGAAAAAACGCAGCTGTTTTACCTCAAGAACCACGGCTTGGTCGTAGCCACTAAGAGTGAAGGTGAACTCAGCAAAATAATTACATCCCTCGATAGGGCATGGCTTACAGAGCTGCGCAAGAGCAATGCACCGCAATGGGCATTATCCCGAAACCCATTAGATTTGCAGCAGCATTTCGAGGCTAAATGTAAAGAGCTGCGGGATTCCGAGTCGCTTGAATCTCAAAGGGTAAGCTTGCTGGGTCCAGATTTTTTTCTTTTTTTGCGCGAGCTGGAGAGAGACAAGAATCTCCCTCCAGAGGTCAATGAACTTGTATTAGCCGCAGCCTGGCTTTTAGCGCTAGAAAGAGTAGTTCCCCACATGAGACTCGAACCGCTTGACATTTCCATTCTCGAGCCACTTTTGAAGCTAGATTCCGAAAAATACAGAATCAATATGACAAGACCGAGTAATTCTTGTTGACAGGTTGACCTGAACGCATTGGATTTTCGCTGCACGGGAAGACCGCAGTTGAGCCCAAACCTGAGGTCGCGCTACAATTTAGAAATGCACGAAGAGCAAAAGTTCCCCGAGAGGGTTCTAGATTGCACCCTCAGAGACGGGGGTTACAAAAACGGTTGGAACTTCAGTGTGGGTTTCGCCAACGCCCTAATCGAGTCGTTGGGGGAACTTGGCGTGAACTACATTGAGTTGGGTTTCATATTTCCGGAAAAGTTTGTCCAGAAGCATAAACTTGGGCCCTTTGCCCAAGTAGACCAGACCATTATCTCTAAATTAAAGAAACACCCACACCCTAGATATGGCGTGATGGTGAATGCAACCGAGTTCTCTCCGAAGCAAATATGGCAAGAGTTCAGGGCAAGAGGGCTGGAAAGCATCGACTTTGTTCGAATCGCCACTCATCACAACAACATGTTAGCTGCTCGGGATATTGCTGTCGAGCTCAAAGGGCTAGGTGTAGAGATCATGGTTAACATAATGCAGTCCCATGGCCTTAGCCATGAAGACTTGAGACAAATTTGCCACCAGCTCAAATCTGTGGATTTGTCAGCTATTTACCTAGCGGATTCGGCAGGGTCCATGTACCCCTCATCAACAGAGCAACTCCTCAAGGTGATTCGAGAGGAGACTGGATTTATGGCGGGTTTTCACGGTCATGACAACATGTCTATGGCCCTCGCCAACGCGAATGCCAGCGGACGGGTGGAGAACCATATTGTAGACGGGACACTACTAGGCATAGGGCGTGGCGCTGGAAATACTCGAATAGAGCATCTCTTGTCTCAAAGAGAAGGCAAGACTTCCTACACCAAGTTGTCAGACCTTATTCTCAGGTCTGGTTCTGAGTCTGGTTTTCCATCGGGCCCGAGGAGGGATGCAGACTGGCTCTTTTTTTTATCGGGACTCGAGGGAATTCATCCGAACTTTGCCAACTCCCTGATGAGGAACATACCAGGTGAGTTAATGAACTCGGTAAAGCTGTTGCTAGAGATCCCAGAGGACAAGAAGAGCCATTTTGTCGAATTTGAAACTGAGTTTGACCTTGACTGGTACTCAGAGCCAGTGCGAGTCCAGACTGACAGCCAGACCGAGTTGCTTGCCGGACCTAACTTGAACACTGATTATATCCTAGTGGGACCGGGCGCAAGTGCTGATAAACATCGTGAGCATCTTTACTTGTGAGTCTTTCACTGCTTCCCATAAGTCGGTCGCCTATCTTGGCGGTTTTTGCAACGATTAGGGCGGCTGGCCCAGCAACTTTCATTTCATAACTTC
>Ga0136555_1000644_pt1 | contig 13461 bp, 8 predicted proteins | sample AntRauTorckE5432_FD_104927 | JGI IMG/M metagenome (GOLD analysis project Ga0136555, IMG submission 104927) | Saline lake microbial communities from Rauer Islands, Antarctica - Metagenome Torckler E5 #432 | ecosystem: Environmental > Aquatic > Non-marine Saline and Alkaline > Saline | place...
CTCATTCTCTTTTGCGAACTTTGAAACTAGGAAAGGGTTATTAATGTATTTTTTAATGTATTTAAATTTATCTATCGATAAAAAATAATCTCTTGCAAATGAGTCCGCTTTTTCCTCAATAAGAAATAGATCATCGTCGCCCGTAAGGTGAAAACTATTTTTCTCAATCAAATCAAAATCAAAAAGTACATGATGTAATTCATGCATCAACGTGAACCAAATGGTTGAATATTTTTTATTGAAATCCGTTATAACCACGCACGGTTTACCATCAATAATAAATGTACCACCTCTGACTTGAGTTGTGGATAGGTAATCTTGAAAGATAACAGTTACTCCAGTGTTATATAACGCCTTACAAACTGTGAAAAGACCGTTTTCAATATCTTGAGAATATGGTTTCAGTTTTACTATCAAATCTTTCAGCTTATCCCTATCATATTCATTTGGATTATGAATTACTTTGAAGGTTTGATAAGCAGATTTGATCCAAAAATCCTTCATTTTATCTGAAAAATTTCTCTTGGTCCTGCTGTAAAGCGGTTCTTCTAATTCTCGTTCGTATTCATGTATGGAATCATAACCAAAGAATGCTAAAACCTTATTTATCAGTTCTTCGGTTTCAAAATCGGTTTCAAAAAAACCCAACTTGGTAAGGGTCTTAATATCAAAATTCTTTAATAAAAAGGTTGCTTTTCTAGCATTATCAATTGACGAAATATTTTCTTCACTCTGATTCTTGAGTACCACCTTGAGTAATTTTTCCATTTCTATTTCCAAAAACTCTGCGAGTTTAATGACATGAATTAGATTCGGTTGCTTGGCTGTCCCAGAGATAATTTGCTCAAAAACGTCCTTATCGATTTTCAGAAGTTTTAGTGCTTTTGTTTTGCTTATATCATACTCATCCAATTTTTTATCAAACTCTTGTCTAACATCGAATTCGAATTCGTCGCCTTCTGAAAATATGGATTTTAGTAGATTATCTAAACTAGATTCATTCATTTATATGGGTAATTACCCCACAAATATAGTATATTTATGCTATTAAAAAGATTTTTAAGGGTAATTACCCTTAAAATTAAATGTCCGTGATAGGGTTACTCATCCTTGGACCATATGCTAACGACTACGTCTAGATTTCTTACATAACCATATCTCGACTATCGCTCGATAATGGATTGCTGGCATTGAGAATATCTAACTCCCCTCAACTATCAATATCTCCTCCTCATTCAACCCATACAGCTCATAAACCATTGCGTCAATTTCCTTCCCGGTTTGCTGGATTTGTGCCTGTAGTTGTTGGGCTTCTTGTTTTTTAGGTTCAAAGAGTTCCATCCATTGTAACTGTGCTTTTTCAATAACTTATCGTCTTCCGCCCATAATTTTTTCAATCACACTACCGCCTGGCATTGTGGGTGAGGAGTCATCCCTTAATAGACCTGAATCTGCGCGACTGAATAAAGATTGCATGATCAAATGTCTTTCTGTATCATCTATATTTTTTTCTTTTTTCAATGCTAAATAAACATAAGCTAGCTGCTCTCTTTCTTCTGCGTCCCTAAATAGATGGTAAGCGCTAAAGGTAAGTTTTGCAAATATTCTAATTGCGTAAGCAAGGAAAGAAACAAAAGTTACAAATACTATAGACCATCTTATTGCACTACCAGTCGCAGCGAATAGATCTTTTAACGTTCCGTCACTTATAAAAAAAAGAACTGTTCCCAAAGCTATGATTGCAACTATTGAAACGATAACTAAACCCGTAAGCCATCTGTTACCCTCAGTTTTAAGTTGAGTGGCCCTTTTGCGCCAATATTGAGCTGGTGCTTCTAGCTTCAACTTTTCCTGATAAAGTTCTTCTAATTCCTTGGCCCTTTCAAGCTGATGCTTAGTGTAATCTTGATCGTTCTTTTTACATTCTGCTAACCAGGTTTCATAATCTTCTTTACCTTCACTTACAAGATTACTGACATGGTCGTTATGGTTTCTTGATTTTTCTGCAATGTGACTAGTTAATTCATTCCAATTATCTTCAGAATTTTTTAAGAACTCATTTACTTTATCCTGCGAATCAGAAAGTTCCTTCTCAAAATAATTACGAAGTTGTGCGATGCTTGACTTTTCGCTATTTCTTCTTTTTGGTATTAACGATTCTTCGAAACTATACTCGTAAGCCAATATTGCTCCTGCAAATTCATTTTGATTATTGAAGGTCAGAGAAGAGTTACCTATCAAATATTTGAAAGCACCAGTATAATGACTACTGCTGATCTTAAAGGCCTCTAAAAGAAATGGTATTTCAGGACAGTCAATAGGAAAATATTGTGCGCTGATTTGTGTTATTTCTTGTCTTATATTATGCCAACTACTTGTCAAATTATTTGGTTGATCTTGATCCTTTTGTGCTGATAAAAAACTATTTAAAGAAATTAGTAATGCATTCCATTTTTTTTTAGAAAGAGCAAGTTCTGTAGGCAATTCAGTAGTTACTTTTTCCCACCCATTAACTTGCCTTTTTACATACTTGTAAATTTCTATAAATCCTGTATTGTCCTTTGTTAGATTGACATTAGAATAATTAAAATTTGCTGTCAAAGTTCTGAACCAATCGGGATTGGTAACAGCTTTAAGCTTCTGTTGAACTTCTTTATTTGTCATAACGCTTTGTATGTATGATTACCTAATGAATTTTAGATTAGGCAAAATTGATAGCGATCATTTTACTTATGTCGATTATTAAAATTTTTAACTCCCCTCAACTATTAAAATCTCCTCCTCACTCAACCCATACAGTTCATAAACCATCTGGTCAATTTCTTTCTCGGTTTGTTGAATTTGTTGCTGGAGTCCCTGGGCTTCTTTCCTTTTAGGTTCAAAGAGTTCCATCCATTCAAACTCGTCCTTTTTAGTTAATTCTGGAATGGGGGAATGGCCTTCTTTGATGCGGTCTTTATTGGTCGCTTTTATGGCTTTGGTCAACTCCTTGAGGAAATCGGCGAACGAGAGTTCGTGCCAGGATTCTAGTTTTCTTTGTAGCCTTTGTAGATGCAAAGACCCTTTAAAATATTCTTGAAACCTACTTTCCAATTTCTGAAGATCACTGACATAACTAATAATCTTATCAGTAGCTTCATTGAAAAACTCTTCATTTTTAAATTCTGGAATGGGTATTTGCTCAAAATATTGTGGCTTAACTTCAATATACCCACCACTTCTTACAACACATATAGATTTGAGAAACTCCCAAACTACTTTAGAATTAAGAACGCATAAAAGCGTTCGATTATCAGAAGGTAGAAATACAGCTGGTGCATTAACATAAGCACCTTGCGTGTCTAAACAAAACTTGTTTGAATTTTGAAGGTTTGGAAATATAATTTTAGGCTTTTCAAACAAATCATAATAAGCACAATTTCTCAATTCCCACCAGTAATCTCCTTGATCATATCGTTTTTTAGCACGGTCTATGAAAGGTGTTAAAATTTTGAATATTGCTGGGTGAGCTGCTGAAACAGCTTTTAGTTTTTCATCTTCGGTACCTAAATTTGAATATTCTTCATTAGTCCATTTACTCTCAAATAAGATAAGTTTTTGTGTAGCTTCTTGAGTATTCCATTTTTTTAAGTCTTTTCCTTCAAAAATTGGTACTATGTGATTTATACTTTCAAAATCATTTTGCACTATGAAAGCATCATTCAGTCCAGTTATCAAACCGCGGTAAGATTTTCCAAAAACCTCCTTAACATTTTTAAGTGAGCTTAATTTATTAAATAATTTTGATTTTTCAGCAGAAAGAAATGACCATGAGCCTGCTTCAAGGCTTTCCTGTAATACTTTGATACTATCGTGTAGTTCAATGTCGATTACACTGGCCTGTGCTGTTTTTGGTATTTTGACGTATTTAAAAGTGTTATTGATTGGGCTATTTTTATTGAGAATAATTATTACAGGATATGTAGTCGCTCCACCAAATATTTGTACTTCTGTAAAATCAATGTATTCTTTGAATCGTGTTTGATTGTTTAAGTAATCTCGTAGAACCTTCCCAGCGGTCGTTTTGTCAAAGGTGTTAGAAATGAATCCCATTAGGCCTTCCGGATTAATAATTTTAGAACCTAATTCATAGAAGTAAGCAAACAAATCACTTGCAGAATGATATACTTTAAAGTTCTTTTCAAAGAATGACATATAATCCGTAAGAAGTTCTGCTCTCACATAAGGCGGATTCCCAATCACGACATCAAAACCTCCTGAGTATTATGTTTTAAACGCATCGTTAACACCACAGCACATGTTATCAATAACATTTTGTAGATCCCTATCGTGTGGGGGCAGTTCGTGCTTTTTGCGATTGCTCTTGATATATTTGATCGTGTTCTGCAATTGTTCCTCCGTCGCGATTTCTTTTGGGGCGCTGTATTTTTGCGTCCAGAGGGGTTTTTTATGGGTGTTCTGGTGTTGTTTTTCCTCTACGGTTTCTTTGTCAAGGGGCTTAAGCCCCTTGTCGTGTGTTGTTACTTCCCTTTGATCCTCTGTTCCTTTATTATACTGACCGTGCTTGTATGAAGTGCGGCCTTTTATTTTTTGCATGATAGAGGGTATTTCCTCTAGTTCGCAAACTAACAATAGATGTATATGATCTCCACATATATTATAAGCCAACAAATGGAGCTGGTTTTCATGTACAACCTCGGCAATGGTTTCTGTGATGAGTTGATCCTCGGTTGGGGTAAAGTAGATGACATTAGGGTATGGGTTCGTACCTGCTTCTCTTTTTTCCCGAACCTTATACTTGCGCATCCTATCTGATGTGCGGCTGTCGTGAATAGCAGTTGTGATGTGGTAGGCTTTCTTATTTTTCTCCTGAAACACTTTCGCGAAAGCGGTTTCCCACTTAAAGGCTTTATCACCCGCTACCTTTTTATCGTCGATCAGGCTGTTCCCGCATTTGATATTGCTGCTTAAATCATTGAGCTTGCGGCGCGGTTGTGCGGTACGTAGCCATAGGGATAGTTTTGCAATCTCCACACTTTCCTCATTGAGATCCACACCATAAATGTTGTTTTCTAGAATGGTATTCTCGATGTCTGGAAACTGTAAACCGCCGCCCAGGATCTTCGTCTTGAGCTCGACAATGTAGGTGTGTTCCTTGATCAAAAAGTCCAGCGCCTGATTTAAAAAAGCACCAGAACCACAGGCAGGATCGCAAATGGTAATCTGCAACAGCCACTCGCGGTAATCGTCCAGTATGGCGACCAGGTTTACAATGGTGTCTTTGTTCCTATTCTTACGACCCTTAAAATATTGCTCCTCATCAAAGCCCAGTGCTGCTTTCTTTTCCTCGCAGAGTTTGCCTAGAGTATTTTCAACAATGTATTTAGTGATGTATTTAGGGGTGTAGAAAACGCCGTCTTTCTTGCGTTTGCTGGTCTGTTTGTCAAACTCGCCGCCTTCAATCTCTGCATTGACACTTTCGATCTCGTTAAGGGAGTTTTCAAAAATGTGTCCCAGAATATTGACATCTACCTGGCTTTCAAAGTCATAGTTGGATAATTTGAGTGTGTATTTGTAAAGAAGTTCGTTATCAATTTCCAATGCATCCAGAATAGCATCAGGCTTGAACAATCCACCGTTGTAGGCATAGATTTCCGCACGCTTCTCGGTTCCCTTGCGTCCTTGATCTAGGAAGGTGAAGTATTGTTGGAACAGCTGGTACAATGAGCGCTCATCGCCAAAATCCCAATCGTCCTTCCACTTGTTCAAAATCTGTAGTGTAGAGTTGGATGGCAGCAACATTCTATCCTCTGCAAAGAAGATAAATAGGAAGCGGTCAATCAGTTTCTGCGATTTTTTAAACAGCGTTAACCGCACGTTCTTTTCCAGACGGTTTCTGTCTTCTTGATCGTCTGCATCACCGCCACCGCTCAGTTTAGCCTTTACCGTTTTAACATTATTCTTTACCAGATCCCGGTAGAGTTCGCGTTTGAAAACCGAGTAATCCTTATAAAATGCTTTGGTAATCTGCTCCTCTTCAGCAATGGACGCCTCCTTAATTTTAAGCGGTACATTGTTGAGCAGCTTATCTAAATGCAGGCACAGATATAGCAGGTCAAACCGCTTTCGCGAAAGCGTAAACAGATCAAATTCTTCAAATTCTGTTGCATCATTGATATAAAACCGCAGCTTTTCAAAGTTGGAGGTAATCACATAAACGCAGCCTTTTTGGTTGGCCTTGTAATCAAATGCCTGGCGCCGGATGCTCTCCAGATCTCTCGTATTCGTTCCCTTGAGTTCTATCACTGCCATTACGGTAGGTGTCAAGGGATTTAAACCCTTTGTTGTAGTGGTAGTAGATGTCAAGGGGTTTGAACCCCTTGTTGTAGTGATGGCAGCATCTGCCTTGCGCGCATTTTTCTCGTTCTTAAATTCTGTGGTCAGGTTAGAATCTGGATTGGGGAATAGGGTATAGCCCAAGATATTTACAAACAGCTCGTGCAAGAAGGTGGCCTGATACTGTTCCTCTTTGGCCGTTTTGATATTTTCCTGAATGGTGGTATTCCAGAAGTAGGCTTGGTATTTTTTATACGCCTTGTCAACAGCGGTCTGGTCTAATCGAGCTAAGTGGGATTTAAGTACGGAGGTTTGGAATAATGCCATTGAAAATTGTAGGTATAAATAATTAAAGGTAGGTAAAAAAGGCTACTTATTCCTTCAAACAGATCAAACTAGGTTCAAATAAGCACAACCTAAACCAGTAATTTTTCGGCAGAAATTCGGCATAATTGCACAAAAAAAGAGCTCAACTCACTGTTTTTCAGTTTGTTAAGCTCTTTACTAAGTGCGGATGACAGGAATCGAACCTGCACACCTTGCGGCACTAGATCCTAAGTCTAGCATGTCTACCAGTTCCATCACATCCGCATACTGATACCCCTATTTGGGACGGCAAATATACATACTTTTCACATATTACAAATTCTTTATCATATAAAAATCACTCCTTTCTTATCTTTACCTCAAATACATTTCAAATGAATACCAAACCTTATGTTGATCAACACAAAGATCGATTTATAAATGAACTCATAGACTTACTTAAAATTCCATCTATAAGTGCGGATGTCGCTTATAAAAACGATGTGATTAGAGCAAGTGAAGTAATTAAAGAATCCCTAAAAAAAGCAGGCTGTGATCACGTAGAAATTTGTGAAACACCAGGTTACCCCATCGTTTATGGAGAAAAAATGATCGATCCCAAACTGCCTACGGTACTGGTTTATGGTCATTATGATGTACAACCACCAGACCCTATTAATTTATGGGACAGCCCGCCATTTGAACCGGTCATTAAAAAAACAGAACTGCATCCAGACGGAGCCATTTATGCTCGTGGTGCTTGTGATGACAAAGGGCAAATGTACATGCACGTAAAGGCCATGGAATACATGACAGCAAATAAGAAGCTGCCTTGTAACGTAAAATTCATGATCGAAGGTGAAGAAGAAGTAGGTAGCGAGTCACTAGGATGGTTTTTAGAACGAAACAGAGAAAAACTAGCTAACGATGTGATCTTGATTTCTGACACGGGTATGATCGCTAAAGACGTTCCTAGCGTCACTACCGGACTGCGTGGTTTGAGTTATGTGGAGGTTGAAGTTACTGGACCTAATCGCGACTTGCACTCGGGACTCTATGGTGGAGCAGTAGCAAATCCTATCAATGTCTTATGTGATATGATTGCTCAATTACATGATGAGAACCATCACATTACCATTCCAGGATTCTATGATAAAGTAGAAGAACTGAGCAAAGAAGAACGTGCCGAAATGGCTAAAGCGCCATTCTCTCAAGAAGCCTACAACAAGGCTTTAGACATCGCAGAAGAACATGGCGAGAAGGGTTATACCACTAATGAACGCAATAGCATACGACCTACACTAGACGTCAACGGAATTTGGGGCGGATACACCGGGGAAGGCGCCAAGACCGTTATCGCCAGTAAAGCCTTTGCAAAAATATCTATGCGTCTTGTTCCTGATCAAAATTGGCATGAAATTACCGAGTTGTTCCAAAAACACTTTGAAAGCATTGCGCCAGCAAGTGTTACTGTAAAGGTAAAACCTCATCATGGTGGAACGGCTTATGTAACGCCTATAGACTCCTTGGGATATCGTGCCGCAAGTGCAGCATATGAAGATACATTTGGGAAAACACCTATTCCTCAACGTAGCGGAGGATCCATTCCTATCGTTGCTTTATTTGAAAAAGAATTGAATTCAAAGTCCATTCTTATGGGATTTGGACTGGACAGCGACGCTATTCACTCGCCTAACGAGCATTTCGGAATATGGAATTACTTAAAAGGAATTGAAACTATTCCGCATTTTTATAAGCACTTTACCGAGATGAGTAAATAGTTTTTGAATCTTGAGTTCGTATGCTCTGAGCTCGCATTAAGACAAAAATCACATTCGTTATGAGTGGGATTTTTTTGTGTTCGCTTTCGCGAAAGCGAAATCAATAATATTATCTTACACTTAAGTTTTCTGAAAACACGATTAGTGAATCACTACCGCTTCCCGTAAGACGTCTTGTAAAAACTTCTATACGATCACCTGGAGAAACAGTAAGGACACCATTTAGAGCTACGTTTTGAATTTGATTATCATCTGCAATAATGACTATGGAATTCGTTTCAGTTGCAATGACTCCATTTTTTGCTATAGCAAATGCATAAAAATCATTTGCTGCGCTAGTCACTCTTATACTGAGTGATACATTGACCTGTATATTTCGTGTTTTGTTACCATCATAGATCAAATCATTGTTGTTATCTGCTGCGGCAAACCTAAAAAGGCCTGATGTGACAAAATCAGCAGAGCTCTTGACCTGCACGGCTGTACCCTTTGAAATGGTCTGCCCGAAACCACTTGTCAAATCTCCATTAAAGTAGAAATTTGCTGCAGCGACTTGATCGCTCTCAGTCGGGATTCCAGAGCAGTTGACGTTCCAGTCATTAGTGAAGTTAAATCCTGTATACGATTCCGTAGTGTAGCTTTCCACTGCTGTCCCATTCCCTACAAAACTGAGTTGGGCCAAGGTAGCATCATTCACAATACTAGGATTTGAACTTACATCAATCCCTATTTCACCAGTATCTGCTTCTACACGACCACCGTTCATTTGAAGGTTTTGAAAGGTTCCTGACAGTTCTAGGAAAGTACCTGTGTTGGAACTTGGCCAAAAAATATTGCTCACAAAAAAACTGTTGATGTTACTAACACTTAGTCCGTCATCATTACCGAGATACTGTGTAACACTCAAAAAAACAGTCCCTAAACCACTCATCGTACCTACCTTACTAGCGCTAGCGAAGATGGTGTTATTAATCAGCAACAAGTCAGCAGCTGTTCCTGTTATATCAAACAATTGATTCGCATTGCCGCTTAAAGTAAGATTACGCAAACCCCCGCCGCCGGCACCTTCAAAAAGGCTGCCGCCAGTGAAGCCATGTACAAGGATGTCCCCTGAAGAATCTACTCCTTCTATATAGGCACCGTTCAGATTGATAGGAAAGTCAAAAGTGATGGTTCCGCTTATTTCATATAAATAATCTGTATTTAGCAGGTACGAAGTTCCTCCGCCGGCAGTGAGTTCTTCTGACAGATCAGATATATCTTTAACTAGCTTGTAATTTTCTCTGTAAGGAATGTCGCCTAGATAGGTCCAGTCCGAGCCATCATAAAATTGAAAGGAATTTAAATCGATGTCAAAAACCATAAGGCCAGTCGCTGGACTTGCTATGGCGATCCTTTGTGCGCTGGTCATTCTAGGTGTTAAAAGACCTTGAGTTTCAGAATAAATCTCTAAAATAGAACTGGGATCAGGAGTGTCTGTATTGATTCCGACTTGAGATGTTGCTACTAATGTCATGAACAACAAAAAGAAGGTAACTAAGGATTTCATAAATATTTATTATTATCAAGTTATTAGAGACAAAAATAACATTATTATTTAAGTAAATGTATATCTATTTATCATTTGTTAATTATTACGTGTTTTGAGTACTCTTTTTATCTTTAATTTATGCTTTTTAATCAGTTTGTCGATTTTACAAGCTCTACCACTGTTTTTGGATTCATGATTGTTTATCTTATTTATTCGTGTTTTTTGCTTCCATATAGTTTACCCAGAATACCACTTCGGGCAAATTAAAACACCTCTACACTTGTAGAATTAAAATATTGTTCTACATTTGTAGAGTTAATTCTAATAACATAAACATGAAGCTTTCAAAAACTGAAGAAGAACTGATGAGTCACTTGTGGAAACAAGAAAAGGCTTTTATGAAGGACCTTCTAGAGGCTTACCCAGAACCAAAACCGGCTACCACTACTATTGCGACACTTTTAAAGCGCATGACCGATAAAGGCTTTGTAGGATACAATCTTCTTGGGAACAGTCGTCAATATTACGCGTTGGTAGAAAAAAGTGCTTATTTTTCTAAACACGTCAACGGGCTGATCAAGAATTTCTTTAACGATAGCGCTTCCCAGTTTGCTTCTTTCTTTACCAAAGAAACCCAACTAACGCAAAAAGAGTTGAAGGAACTCAAAAAGATCATCGACGACCAAATTAAAGACCAATAGCCATGGAACATTTTTTAATCAATAGTTCGGTTTGCTTGTTCAGCTTATGGCTGGTGTATAAGTTGCTTTTAGAAAATGTGAGTTGGCATTATTTCAAGAGGTTCTATTTACTGGGTTCTTTGGTGATTTCTGCAGTGATTCCGTTTTTAGTGGTTCGGACGGTTACCATTCCGTTACCACAAACTACGCCTTTGGTTTTTCCAGAATTGGAAGTTATGGAAACTACTACCGCCACCACTGGTTTTGAATTCGACTGGAGCAGCGTTTTACTGTTAGTTTATGTGATAGGCGTTTTAATCATGGCATTTCGCTTTATTAAAAACCTCTATGCACTGAGAATCAAATCTACCGATGAGATCCGTGGTTATGAAGCCTACACGTTAGTATTAAGAAAATTAATCGAAGTCCCGCACTCGTTTCTCACTAGAATTTATGCCTCAATAACCGATTTTAAATCTGGAGCTATTCCAGACTCTGTATTGCAGCACGAGAAAGCGCATCTGGATCAAAAGCACAGTTTGGATATTCTAGCTATTGAAGTTCTATTGATTCTCATGTGGTTTAATCCGCTGCTGTACCTTATTAAATATTCCATCAAACTCAACCACGAATTCCTAGCCGATCAAGCGGTACTAGCGAACGGTGTAGACACCAAAACATACCAAGAAACACTACTCGCCTATTCGTCCAGCAGCCAGAACCGTGCACTCGCCAACACCTTTAATTTTCCCATTATTAAAAAAAGATTTACCCTTATGAAAACACGTACCTCAAATACCAGCCTGGTCTTTAGAAGTCTAGCGCTTATTCCTGTTATCGCTTTACTTGTTATAAGTTGTGGAAAGGAAGAAACCGAATTTATAGAAATAGAAGAAATCATTATCATAGAAGACGATTCAAATGATACAAATCAAAAATTAATTGTGGTTGACCCCAATGATCCTGATTTGAGTATTACTATTAATGGAAAACCGCATTTTTATCAAATCAAAGGAGATCAAATCGATATCTTTAACGAGGCTGGAGAGCTTCAAGACTTTGAAAGCCAAGGTTATGAAGTTAGAATAGCAGAAATAGTCGAAATTATTGAAGTTATTGCAGAAATCTCTACAGAAGATATAAAAGAATACAACCAGCTTGCAATTTTGCATCAACAAAAAATGAAGTTAGATAACCAACTCATAGTTTTAAAAGATAAAACTTTACGCATGCAACTATTGTACTACTCCATGAATGAAGTGCAACAAGCCAATAATGAACCGTGGCCGTATTTAGGAAAAGGGAATGATGTTAAGGCTGGGCAAATCCCGCCACCACCGCCGCCAACTGCAGTAATCTCTTTAAATAATGGATTCATTAAAGTAGATGGCATAATCAGGCGTTACGATAGAAAGGATGCTAACAATACTTACTACGATCATGATGGTAAGATTATAGACACTAAGGGTAAAAAGTTAGAGCATGTAGATAGTCATGATCTACCGCCACCGCCGCCGCCAGCGAGTCCTTTAGATTATATTGAAAACGCTGGTGATCACATCAATTACTACATTGATGATGAAAAGGTAACTGCAGAAAAAGCAAAGTCATTTCTCAAAAAAAATGGAAATAAAGGTGTTCAAATCATGCCGGTGAATGGAGTAAATTCTTTGAAAATGTACACTAGAGTAGGCGTACTAAGGGGAACATAGAAAAGATGTAGAGAAAACTTTAGCAGATGCTCCGAAAGGAAGTGCCGATACAATGAATCCTATTAAAACTAATTTTGTAGGTGACCCCATTGATGTCATCAACATCAACAAATAAAAATATATTTATGATGTAGATGGTTATATCAAAAACTATGAAAAAGCCTTATTAATAGTAGCAAAAAATGAGCATTGGAATGTTTATTTAGACACTATAATTAACAAAGATGCTATGATGATCAACACCTATAATGTGATCGTAGGTCCAGAAGAAATTAAAAAACGCGGCTGTTAATTCCAATGCATCCCACAGACTAAAAACACCTCATGGAACACTTCTTAATCAACTCGACTGCTTGTCTTTTTGCGCTATGGTTATTTTATAAAATAGCCTTAGAAAATACTTCTTGGCATCTGTTTAAAAGGTATTATTTGATAGGAAGTATTATCCTATCCATTACTATCCCTTTTATAGTGGTAGAAACACTAGTTATTCCTGTCCAAGAATTTCCTTTTACAAATTCTTATAGCAACAATAGTGGTATTTCTATAGCTCAAGAAATCATTCAAGAGCCAGAGTTTACTGTTAATTGGTTTTACGTATGGTTGCTGATTTACTGTATAGGTTTTTCGGTTATGTTATGGAGATTTGTTAAAAACATGTACTCTTTTAGAATCTTGAAAGATGATCAACTTAGTTCCTATAAAACTTACGAACTTGTTTTGCGCAATAGTTTTACCATACCACATTCATTTTTAAAACGCATTTTCTTATCTAAAGAAGAGTATGAATCTAATCAAATACCTCTTGTCGTATTAGAACATGAAAAAGCCCATTTAGATCAAAAACATTCTCTAGATATTTTGTTTATTGAATTGCTTATCGTGCTACTGTGGTTCAATCCATTGTTATACATCATAAGGTATTCCATTAAATTGAATCATGAATTCCTAGCAGATCAAACTGTTTTAAATCAAGGAGTTTCTACATCAGACTACCAACAAACATTATTAGATCACGCCACGACTAACTACCAACAGGCGATGGCCAACACATTTACTTTTCCAATAATTAAAAAAAGATTTCATATTATGAAAACACATACCTCAAATACCAG
>Ga0136555_1000646_pt1 | contig 13452 bp, 6 predicted proteins | sample AntRauTorckE5432_FD_104927 | JGI IMG/M metagenome (GOLD analysis project Ga0136555, IMG submission 104927) | Saline lake microbial communities from Rauer Islands, Antarctica - Metagenome Torckler E5 #432 | ecosystem: Environmental > Aquatic > Non-marine Saline and Alkaline > Saline | place...
ATCGGCATCGACTTCGCCATGGCTAAGGACGGTACGGGAGTGGCAATTGGTCACATTGAAGGGGACCGAGTTGTGCTCGACTTCATCGAGGAGCGGAGAGCAGGTATCGGCCGCTATGCGAACGATGAGCGGCTCGACTTCGACGACCTTGCAGACTGGATTAAAGACCTCTCCTCCAAGTTTCTTATCGAGGAGGGGGTCTTTGACCAATGGGCGGGGCCCATTTTTGAGCAAGCACTCCACAAGCGAGGCTTGACGCAGATCAAAATGGAGACCTTCCGAGGTCCTCAGTCCACGATGATCTTCCAGAACTTCAAAGACCTGATGTACGAACAGCGCCTTGCATTGTACGACGACAGGAGGCCGGACGAGAAGAACATCAACTTGGAGGAGTCCCTTTCCGCCAACGACGAGCCTCTTGGGGATGAGGAGTTTGAGGAGAACCAGACTACAGAGTCTATCTCTTACCTCAAAGAGCTAATGCAGCTTCAAGCTACTCGAAAATCTAAGACCATCATCGAGGTTCATGCTCCGAACATCAAGGGCAAACACGATGACCGTTCTGACGCCTTGGTTCGCATGACCTGGCTAGCTACGAAGCGGCTTGGAATCTCCTCTTTCATTGCGGGGTCGCATAGCCGCAACGGGCAAAAGTTGCCTCACCGATACTCGGTCAAGGCACGGCTTAAGGCTCGCGAGACCGGATCGCATGAGCAGCGGCAGTACAAAAACTCTCGGGGACGCCATAAGGGCAGCACGTTGAGGGTTCGAGGCGGAAGGCTCAAAGGCTAATGTCCAAAGTAATCAAACCGTCTGACCCGGTGAGGGCAGACCATCGAATGATCAAGGAGCTTCTCCAGATTGTGGGGAAACACGACAAAGTGCAACACCATCCTCACGAGTATGCTCGCATCATAGGAGCATTTAGTGGGGTAGGCGGGAGCTGGGAAAAAGTCTACAAGGGCTCTGTCGAGTCTGTGGCTCTCCTTAAAAAGATCATCAAGCACGCTATCGACAACAAGTGGTTGAGCCCAGCTTCGACATGGTCCGGTAAGGTGAAGTAGAATGCGTCCGTCCCGCAAAGCTGCGTACCAGATGCTCAAGGACCGGGGACAGAGAGTCCAGCCGGAAACTTTGGCGAACATGTCCGATGAGGACGTGAAGAAGCTTTGCGAGGACCTCTGGAAGGACCAGCAAGAGACGTCAAGGAAGCTCCTTCAGGAGCAGGAGAACGCTGCTCTGGTGGAGTCTAGCCAGAAACACGTGGCCGAGGCCGCTAGGTCCCTGGAACGAGCCTCCTCGGAGCTGGGGAAGGCTACGAGAATCCTGAACCGTGTGAATGTGAGACGGTCGGACTCGGGGTTTGCGGGTACTCTCAGGTGAGAGACCTGGTGCTGAGGATGACCTCGGGGCTGGCCCGAGCAATTGGGCCTTCCCGAAGAATGAAGCTAGACTTGTCTGACCCTGATTTGGCAATGGAGGATGTTGAGTAGTGGCTAAGCGCAGAAAAAAGCGACTCCCAGTACCCGTGGCTAAGACCATCTCCGGATCTGCGGATATTCCTCGGAATGAGGGCGCGAAATCTGTAGCTAAGATTGCGCATAAGGACCGCCGTGGGCAGCTCAAGGTGGGCAAGCTCAAGCCCGTCATTCGGACGGCTATGCGTTCCAAAATTGCCAACATTGGAGCCGGAAGCTCGTTTTCCGGCGGCGGTGGGCTAGGAGGATCCTCCGGGATGGCTGCTGGAGGGACGGGGGTAGGAGCGATTGGAGGGTCTGCGACGGGTTCTGGAGGCAACTTCTACTCTCCCGAGCTTTCGACGGACTTCCTAGAACTTCCTCAGAGCTTAGACGAGCAGCGCAACTACTACAGGTTCTTTTACCGTTCAGATCCCTTTGTTGGGCAGGCTATCGACATCCATACGGAGTTGCCGCTGAGCAAGATCCGGTTGGGTCGCCCAGAAGCCGAAGACCAAGATCTCGCCAAGCAATCCCTGGACTTCTGCAAACAGTGGGTCAAGGATATTGGCCTCATGCATCGTCTCCTTGAGATTGTGCACGAGTACAACCTCATTGGAGAGGTTTTTCTCTTCATCGAAGACCTCAATGAGGAGATGCCCGAAGAGGTGACCCATGACATCACTTCCGTCCTCACGGATGAGGGAGGGCTCGAAGAGATCAAGAAGCGCCATGAAGATGCCGACGATCGTGCCGCAGAGTGGCTTCGGGCCAACTACCAGGGCTGGACGGCGATCCGAGTGTTGCCACCTGAGCAGGTTCACCTGGAGAGCTTCCCCTTCACGGATGAGAAGCTCATCGAGCTGATTCCGGACAGTAAAACCAAGTCCATCATCGAGCTGGCGGACCAAGGTGATCAGCGAGCCAAAAAAATCGCTGAGTCTATGCCCAACGATGTGTACGTTGCGGTCAAAGCTGGTTCAAACATTCCGCTCAACACAGACCCGGATGCTGGGAGCTTTTGCCACTACTTGGCGAATAAGCGCTCCCAATACGAGCCGAGAGGGCACTCTAGGCTTGAGCGGTGCATGCGAACAATTGTGTACTCCGACAAGTTGAGACAAGCCCAAACATCGATCGCTTCTCGACACATGACGCCCATTCGGCTTGTGTACGCTGAAAACATGAATGAAGCTCAGACGGAGGAGCTTCGCGACCAGATTGACCTGGCCTTACAGGATCCGGACTACTCCATCGTCACGAACTTTCAGGTTACCTGGGAGGAAATGACGAGCAACGGACGGCTCTTGGAGCTATCTGGAGAGTACGACCTAATTCAGAGGCAGATGTACGCTGGACTGGGCGTTACGGAGTCTCTGCTTTCCGGAGAGTCGAGCTATAGCGGTGACCGCATCAACTTGGAGGTCATCAATGTGCGCTACACGCTCATGCGAGAGATTCTGCAAGACCTCGTAGAGGAGCGGTTCTTCAAGCCTATGTGTCGTCGAATGGGGTTTATCGAAAACCGCAATGGGCGAGACATCGTAGTCTATCCGAAGCTGAGCTTCACACGACTGGCTCTTCGAGACAACCAGGACACCTATGATGCGCTGTTCAATCTGTACAGCAAGGGCTCTATCCCCATCAGCGTTATCCTAGATTTGCTCAACATCGACCCAATTTCGGTGGCGGAGGAACTCAAGGACGACTTTGCGACGTTCAACGACGCGACGTTCAACGAGGTCCTACGGAGCGCTTTCTCCGGCGTTGGCAACAAGATGGCCGAAGAAACCGACCTTCTACAGCAGATTGCGACCCGTCTGGGGCTCAAGTGGGAGCCTCCTCAGGAAGAGTCCGGTGGTAGATTCTAGCGTTTTTTCGGCTATCTAAAGGCATCAGGCGAGGACTATGCGCCAACAGGCCAAAGTTGTAAGCCGGTATCCACAAAGGATAGCATCGGCCAAGGACGGCAAAAAAGAGGGAGATCGCTCTGGAGTGGGGCTATTCATCCCTCTACCGCCAAATTTGGCTGCGCAGTTCCCGTCTTTGAAGCCAGATGACAATTCTCCTACGCACACGACTTTCCTGTACCTCGGGGAAGTTGCGGAGGAGGAAGAGAAACGGCTGCTAGAGGTCCTTCAGGATGTCGTGACATCTTCGAGGTGGTCTGGAGTTCGTGGGAAGCTCCACCAGCTTGATCATTTTCAGCACCCGGACAAAGAGCGCAGCGTGGCGCACATGTCCGTTACCTTCAACCATTCGCTTGGGGAGCTTCGGACTCGGCTCATGTCCGCACTGGACGATGCTGGTCTCCCTTGTGGAGATAGCTTTCCCGTCTACCGTCCTCACGTGACCCTCGGCTACATGCCTGGGCTCGATACGAAGTGGGAAGGGCAAGTTCCTCAGGGTCAGTGGGACTTTGCCGAGGTTGAAGTTTGGGGTCTCCCCAAGGTGCACACTCTCAAGTTCGGGCAAGCCAAGACTGCGGCGAGGCCGATCCCCGTGGACAAAGAGCTTATCAAGACCTTTGTGGACGACTTCTACACGGACGTTCACAGGTTCATGAAGTCCCAGAAAAAACCAGACGCTCCTCTCATGGAGCAGATGAGCAACATGAAGCACCTGTTTCGTGTGGGGCAAAGCCGGCAAATGCGGACGAAGGATGTCCGAGGCAACGACATCACCGTGCCGGTCATGGTCGATGGGGTGAAGCCCAAGTTCAAGAACTTGAGCCGCCTGTTCATCACGGGTGGGTCGGTTACGTCTCAAGGTCAAGAGGGCAAGTGGGGCCACCCTTGGAAGCTCTACATCAAGATTGATGGCAGCGTCCCTCCCGAAGCTTGGCTCGACCGCCTAAACAAGAAAACCATCTACCGAGAGTTGTTCTCGATCCTCATCCATGAGGTGACCCACCTTCGAGACATGCTCCCCACCGTAGGTCCCGTGGAGCATGAAGATGCGGATGCGGCAGCTAAGGACTACTACAATCGGCCGCATGAGGTTCGAGCTTTCATGCAGCAGATTGCGGATGAGGTCGAAACGGAGATGGAGAAGATCGCCAAGGACACGGAAGGTTGGGGCCTCGATACCTCCTGGGACTTCATCGAGGACCGACTCTACAACTCGAAGACTTGGAATCGCATGAAGACCTTCCTGGAGCCGAAGAACAAGAAGCTACTCCTCAAAGCTACCGCTAGGGTTGTCACAGACGCTCACCCGAAGCTGAAGAAGAAGTACTTCGTCCCCTTTGACGACAAGATGGCGGCAAAGGTCGCGTCATGGCACCTCGCCAAGATTATGCCTTTGGACCTTGCTCAGATCGAGAGGCTCCGCAAGGACTTCTTGATGCTGATGAAGAACACCAAAGTAGTCAAAGACTACGACCAGGCTTGGAGGTGGCGCGAAGCTGTACACGTGTGGCGAGACAACTTCGATACCTACGTCTTGGATCGAGCCCGTAAGGCCATTAAGAACCTTCGCTTCCAAGAACGTATCACTAAGAGCGATGCCGACTATTGGAACAAGAAGATTGGCAAAGATGTTTGGATGCTTTACCTTGACGCAACGGTTCCCCTGGAGCCTCTCCCAAGACTTCGGCAGAGGTGGTCAGGAAGGTCCGATGAGGAGCTGAAGAGAGGAGGCTTCGCAGATATGCAGCGAGAACTGCCTAAGTGGGATGCGAAGCTTCGACGTGCCGCCAGGCAGGCTTGGAAGGGCCTCAAAGAGTTTGAGTATTGGTACAAGGAACGTCTAGGCGGAGCCCTAGAAGTCGACATGCCTGTTGATGAGCGCGTCAACATGGAGGGGTTCCAAGTCCTCGTACGTGGATTCCCCGTGCGATCGAACGAGAACGCGAAAGCCATGTATCAGGACTTCATGGAGAGGTTCAAGGTCGGCCTTAAGCAGTACAAGCAGCGAGCACAAAAGGTTCTTCCTTTGCTGATCCGCGCGCAGCTTCCTTTGGTCCTAGACTTCAACATGGATAGGGATACGGGTGGCACCTATGAGGGGAGGCACATCAGCATCAACCCCGTATCGGGCCAGAAGAACCCGGGAGCCATGATTCGCATCTTGGCTCACGAGATGGGACACCACCTCTATCAAAATTTCTTGAGCAAGGCAGACCAGGACTTTTGGGGTAGAGCCATCACTGGAAACTACGGAAAACTCAACCTGCACGACGTCCTCAAGAAATACGGCAGCGAGAAGAGCTTCTACCAGAACGAGAAGATCAAGCGTCAAGATCCAATCTTGTACCTCCAACTTGACGGTCTCCATAGCCTCCAAGAGCGCTCACGGGCTTTTGACAACATGCTCCGCATGGAGGACCTTCGTGAGTATCTAGCTGGTGGAGGGCAGGCTGTGTGGACAGTGCACGGCAAGCCTATCTCTGGCTACGCCCACAAAAACAACGAAGAAGCCTTCTGCGAAGCTCTCGGCCACCTTGTTGGGTACGGTCCCCGAGCTGTCCTTCCGGAAGTTCGCTCGTGGCTACAGACGATCCTTCCCCAGATCAAGGTTGCTAAGGGCCTCTCCCAGAAAGTCGCCTCTCGTTGGCTTGGGGGAAACGAGTGATGGCTAGCCGAAAAGCTAAAATCGAGATGGCGAACACCAAAGCTTCGGTTGTGCGAAAGTTTTTGGCTAGAGAAGACCGTATCCCCGGAGGGATTGGGGACAAGGCACGGAAGAAGGACTTTGACCCTAAGCAGCTTCAAAAAGGTGTGAAGGTTGAGCTGGAGCACACCAAAGACAAGTCCATCGCTGAGGAGATCGCTCTAGACCACCTTACGGAGGATACGCACTACTACGACAAGCTGGAGAAGATCGAGAAGCACGGGAAGGGCGCCAGTATCTGGCTTGAAGAAGCCCTCGACGATCTCTGGGAGCCCGCTGTCGATTGGGTCCACCGTAACAGCGCAGACGGAAAAAGACGTCTATTTGCGGCATACAAAAACCTGAGCCCCAAGGCTCGTGCTGCCCTTGAACAAGCAGTGTCTGCAGCGGTAGGAGGCTCTCTTGTAGCGTATAGAAACCTTCGCTCCGGCAACGATGTCAAACGCATGGGAGGCATGTCCCTGTCTTTGACCAGACCTAAAAGTGGGAATACCGTCGCTTTCCGAGTGTCTGCGCGCGACATTCTTCTCCACCCGAGTGTCGCTGGGGGAGATAATCCTCTCAACAGCAAAGCCTTTGGTCACGAGAAAGAGATCATTCTCAAGCTAGATGCTAGCCCCGTAGTGCTCAAGGAAGACGTAGCTCGAAAGCTTCTAGCTGCTCGGCCTATTCCTATCGACAAGTCCGCTCTCCGAGGCGTAGCGACACGTTTGGAGAAAGCTTTCCTTCAAGCGTGCAAGGTTGCCATGCGTACAAAGGCAGGCCAACCCATCCAATGGCGCGAGGTCTGGGGGCGAGACAGCCACACTCTTCGCAATGTAATGGGAGAGAACCTAACGGTCGACATCCTTATCACTGCAGGTAAAAGCCGAGGACCCGGTCCTTTTGTGGATGCTGGAGGCTACGGCTTCAATCGTCAGACCGGACGCTCTGTGGTGATTATCAAGCTCAATGGCTCTTACTCTGCGACGGAGTACGCCGATGCGGCTAAAACCGGGATGCTGCACTCGGGAATATACGACATTCTCATCCATGAAATGACTCATGCCGCCGATGTGGCCATCAAGGCCAAGTACAAGGCTGGCCCAGCAAGTGGCCCCTATACGGTCGAGGATGAGGCCGCCTACTACAACGATCCGAAAGAGGTTCGGGCGTACATGCAGCAGGTCGTCGATGAGATCCTTCGGTATGGCGGAAAGCGGGAAAACTTAGAACGGGCTTTGAAGGTGTTCAAGGGTCCTCGGCACCGAGGTATCGAAGTTCTCCTCAAGAATACCGAAACTTGGCCCGAGATTGAGAAGCACCTTACGCGCCAGAATCGAAACAAAATCCTCAAGGCTGTCTACCAAGCTCTTTCTGAGGGCGATTACCTCAAGGGAGCCTCCGGCAAAGAAGCTAGCGAACATGAGAAGCAGAGTGTCCTAGACTTCGAGCGAGTAGCCCAAAAATTCTTGGTCTCTTCTCGACACGAGCTTTCTAAAGCGTTGATGAAGTGGTTAGCTAGAGCAACTCAAAAGTTGGGAGTGGCTGAGCATACTTACGTGGTAGGTGGAGCCGTTCGCAACTGGATTTTGAAAAAGCCTATTAAAGATGTGGATGTCGTCATCGATTCCGTCAAGGCTGGGAAAGACTCAGACTGGCTCGGCAAACATCTGGGACGTCTCATGCCCGTTCGCACGGATCTCACGACGAACCAGTATGGCGTCGCCATCCTGACCGTCAAAGACGATTGGGAACTAGACGGTCACAACCTCAAGGGAGAGGTCATCGAAATCGCGAATGCTCGCAGCGAGTCCTACGGTAAAGGGGACGATGGAGGTAAAGGCTACAAGCCGACCGACGTCCAGCCTGCCACGATCGAGCAGGATATGTTGAGAAGAGAGTTCTCCTTCAACACATTGATGTGGAGGCTCCTCGATCTCACTCAAGGTCCCGACAAAGCGGAGATCATCGACCTCACGGGGTGCGGACTTCGGGACTTGCAAGAAGGCAAGCTAAAGTGCCCTAGCGACCCGGACAAGACCTTTTCTGACGATCCTACGAGAATTCTCCGAGCAATTAAGTTCACGGGCAAATACGGCTTCAAGATTCCTCCCGATGTTGCGGCCTCCATCAAGCGCAACGTCAAGAAGATGAAGCGTATGCCTTGGGAGGCTATCGGAACAATCCTCGTTGAGAACGTGCTCAAGGAGCCTACTGCAAGGAAGTCTCTCAAGCAGATGAAGGAACTCGGCATCCTCGACGTTGTGAGCGAGATGGTGCAGGAGAAGAAGCCCTTTCAGAAGTACCTGAGCAACCAGCTTCGCAAAGAGCGACGAGTTCAGCTTCTGCTGGATATCATGGAGTTGGGTGTACCGGCCTCCACACCTCTACAGTTCCTCGACAAGAAGCAGCAGAAAGAGTTGCGACAGCTCACCCTCGGGATGCCCGAGGACAAAGCCTCAGCGTTCGCTGACAAGCTCATCAAACCTCCGGTGGATAACGGCAAGGTCATCAAGGACCTGAGCCTCCCCGGCCCTGACCGAAGGCACATCGCCCCTCGGGCACGTACGTTGATTCTCCAGGAGCCCGCTTTGGCGGACAACGCCAAGAAGCTCACGGACAAGGTGATCTCCACCTGGGCTCTCAAGATGGCCTCAGAGACCCTCGTCTCCAAGGTTGCTTCACGGTATATCGGCAAGGTAGCTCGGGAGTTCACCGTCGAGGAGTGGAAGACGCACAAGGAGAGGCATCCTGGGGCAGACCCCAAGAACCACACCATCAAGAAGCCTGAAGACCCCAAGAAGGAGGACGATCCCAAGTCCTCCCTCAAGGACAAGATCAAGGCTGTTCTGGCGCAAGCCAAGGGCGCCTCCAAAGCGATGGTTCAGTCTATCCAAGACGCTCCTGAGAAGGTGCAGAAGTTCGTCGCGAACAAGGAGTACCGAGACCAGACGATGCGTCAGGCAGCCAAGACGATCAAGGCTGCTCCCGACAAGATCAAGAAGTCCGTAATGGCTTCGGCCAAGTCCGAACTCAAGGCTATCTTCGTGGAGGCTCCGAAGATCCTCGGAACACTCGCTAAAGAGAAACGCCTTCCAACGAAGGCTGAAGCCAAGACACTCTATGGAGTGGGCGTCTATGTTGCAGGTACGGCCCTAGCCCTGTCGGGAGGCACTCCTATGGCAGCAGCGTTGGCTGGTGCTAAAGCGTTTGGGCATTCTTTAGGTCTCCACATCGGAATCAAGGCGGCAAGTCAATATGCAGATGAGACTTTCCTTGCCTATGAGGCTGTCGAGTCTGCTGCTACGGGTGTTGGCGTTGCTGATGCTCTACCCTTGGCTACTGGCAATATTCCGGGCCTTAATCAACTCCTTGATGGAGTGTCCCGCCTGTTGACCGGCTCGGAAAACGAGTCCCACGACATGGAAGACCTCATCGATATCCTCATTGAAAACGTCGCTGATGTTCTCGACGGCGGTATTTCAGATGAGGACATGAAGAAGATCCTAGAAGAGAGGTACTGATGAGCCTGGACAAAATCGCTGCGCTGTATTTGGCCAAGGCCCGCTTCCAGAACAAGAAGAAGGTCAAGACTCAGGACGGAGACGATATGACCGTCTACGAGTACAGCGATGCCCAAGTTGCTCGGCGCAACTCGGATAAGGCGAAGCGCGTCCAGAAGCTTCGCTCGATGCGTACCAGCCTCGTCAAGCAGGTCAAGAAGGACATGAAGTCCTCAGACACCTTGACTCAGCTCAAAGCTCTTGCCGTAGCTCTCATCGACCATACGTACGAGAGAGTCGGTAACGAGCAGTCTGCCAAGGAAGGCCACAAGGGCGTCACCGGTTGGCAAAAGAAGGATATCAAGTTCCTCAAGGGGAAGGCTCGCATCAAGTACGTCGGCAAGTCCGGCGTGCACCAGACCAAGTTCGTCACGGATGCAGGGGCCCTCAGCCTCCTCAAGGAGCTTTGCAAGGGGAAGAAGCCCAGCGCCAAGCTCCTTGAGAAAGACGACGCCACGGTTACCGCTGAGGACGTCAACGACTATCTCCCCGAGGGTATCACCGCAAAGGACCTACGAGGCCTTCATGCGAACGAGGAGATGAGGGAAGCCCTCAAAGCACAGCGCGCCAAGGGTCCAGATCTTCCCAAAGACCGCAAAGCGAAGGGCAAGATCCTCAAGGACGAGTTCAAGAAGGCTCTCGAAGAGTCCGCGGAAGCCGTAGGACACGAGCCTGCCACTTTGCGCTCGCAGTACCTCGTTCCGAACATGGAGAAGGTCTTCATGCAAGATGGCTCTGTCATCGACAAGCTAGACAAGAAGGCCACGAAGTCTCAAGGGGAGAATGAGGACGAGGGGGATCGGAAGATGCTCCGCAAGGACCCCAAGTACAAACCCCCTCGATACGATCTTCGGAACAACAAAACCTTCGACAAGGACACGGACAAAGACCCCGACTTCGATGACGAAGCCTCGGCCGACAAGGACAAAGACCTCTCTCGCAACTTCAAGCGTGTTGCAATGCGCTGGGCGGCGAACATGGCTAAGTCTGAGGACGGCGCCAAGAAGCTCCACGAAGACTACGTCAAGGAGAACCCTGGATCCGATAAGAAGTGGCAAGACTTCTTCGAGAAGCCGGACGACAAGAAGAAAGAGGACGACGCTCCCGAGGATAAGAAGCCTTCCCCCGAAGAGGAGCAGAAGGCTCAGATCAAGCAAACCGTTAACGACGTCAAGACGGAGCTTGCCCAGTCTTTTAAGGGGAAGCTACCCACAACGCTCAAGGGAGGTCTGAGCGAAGCACTCGCAGAGATGACCCCTGAGCAGATGCAGACGTTCAATAGCTCGCTCAAGAACTACTCGAACACGGCTCAGAGCCTGCCTGCGGACACCCCCAAAGCCGTAACTAGGGCAGAGCGGTCTCTCGAAGACCTGGATCACATCGACTTCGGAGAGCTTTCAAGTCCAGAAGAGCTTGCACAGAAGCTCGTCGAGTACTCCCACGCTAAGTCGGTTCTCGATTCGAACAGAGCAAAGCAAAAAGGCCGCTCTCGCAAGGTCACCGATGCCGTGGTCTCCCTTGAAGAGCAGCTGGCCAAGGGGATGGGGAACGACAAGTACGTCATCCCTAGCAAGATCAAAAAACCTCTCAAAGAGAAGCTCGACTCCCTGACGGATGAAGACTTCGACGAGATGGTCAAGTCCATTTCTGAGCAGTTCGACGGCTTGGGTGATGAGTACGACGCCGAAGATAGCGGTGATGCGAAGGCTATCCTCGAAGACCTCGAAGACAACCTCGAAGGTGAGACGAATGTCGACTCTGCTTCCGCCCAGATCGCTCACGCTCTCGCTGCTCAACGTATCCTAGAGCGACACGACCAGAAACAGAAGGATGGCCAGAAGGCCACCAAAGGGGCCATCCGGGGCGTAGCGAAGGCCTTCGGCCAAAAGAAGCTCCCTTCCGAGGTTGAGGGCAAGCTGTCGAAAGCCTTGGAAGCCATGTCCTTGGAAGAGAAGCAGATGTTTCTCGAAGAGGTCTCCAACGCTCAACAGCTCCTTCAAGGGCAGATCGAGAAGACGGATGACGGAAAGACCTTCATTCCTCCGAAGCTGATTGCGCAATCGGCAGAAGCGATGTCCAAAGACAAGTTCGAAGGGAAGCCCTCCGAGATTGCCCGAGACGTCGCTTTGGCCATGGCGGCCCAAACGATGGTCGCAGACCCCTTCAACCTGGATGACCAACCTGTTTCCTCCGAGAGAAAGACACTTTCCGAGCTGACCGGGCGCGGTATGCGTTCCTACGAGAAGTACAAAGAGCTTCCGCAGGAGATGCGTGCGAAAGCAGCAGAGTCCGTCAATGAGCGGCTTGGCCAAGTCGATCCGGATTCTCCGGAAGCCGATGAGCTGAATCGTATCCTCGATGGGATCGCCCTTGCTGCCGTCAGCGATGACAGGCTCAAGGAACTACCGAGAATCCCCGGTCGAGAGATGAACCCCGCTTTTGCGCAGTTGGCGCGTGCCCTGGTCAAGAGAGGGGATATTGCTACCCTTCTTGGTCCCGTGGAGGACATGACCTCCAATCGCGGTCAGCTAGCCGTTGCTCGCGCCATGGATTCCATGGAAGACGGAGCGCTTGCAGAGGCCACAAGGGATTCTATGCCCGAGCTGGCTGACTTCCTCACGGGGGACACCAAACTCGATCCAGAGCGACGTGCGGTCCTTAGATCAGCCATTATCGATACTCACGTGGACAACATGGCACTTGTCGACGAGTTGGTAAAGTCTCGTATGAAGTCTTCCGGCGACGACCGTTGGGAAGATGCGGAGTATCGAGCCGACGTCGCAAAGCGCGCATCAAAGCTCAATCCCAAGAAAGCCATCCAAGGCTTCTTGGACTGGATCTCGAAACCAAAGTCTGGGACACAACTTTTGGAGCAACAATACAAGCTGGCACATACCATGTGCAAAGTTGCAGACACGGATTTCCCTATGGAGATCCGTAAAGAGAACCTTGAAGCGGTTGATCGCTTCACTAAAAAGGAATTTGGGCAATCGAAAGGCCATCATGAGACGGCTTTGTCCAGATTTTTCGAAACTGGGGACGTCGGATTCCTCCGAGCTGACCCCAAAAACCCTGAACCGGAGATCGAAACTGAGGATTTTGCTAAGAAATCTGGTGTCGAACCCCGTTTTTCTCTTGATAATTGGGACGTACTGATGGCGGGGCAGCTCTCTGTCCGCGCTGGAACGTCCGTTTTTCTACCGCAGAGAGGTAACAACATGCCAAACACCCTCACAAAAGAGGCAGCAACTCAGGTCACGGGCCTTCTAGACCGAGTTGCTTCTACTATCCAAAAGAATCATCGCGCTTTCGGTATCCCCGAAAAGATCGCGTTTGACTTCGCTACTCGGTGCGATCTGCTCTCTGACGAGATTGATCGCCAGTCCCCCAGCGCAAAAAGTGCCGCGGATGACAACAAGAGCTTGCCCCCCAATCAACGCTACAACCCCGCCGAGATTGGTAAGCAGGACGCAACTCCTCCTCAGACAGAGCCGGACGAAGCCTACATGAAGAAGAACTTCATCCAGGAGGAGTTCAACGAGCTGCGCCACTTCCAGCAAGATGGCCTCTTCTCCAACAGCAAGGCTGCTTCGGTCACCGCTAAAAACATGATCGCCAAGCTTCAAGGCATGTTGAGCGTCCTCGAAGCTGAGTAAACCGTGACTAAGCGGACCGCAGAAAACGTTAACTACCAACAGCTCTCCCACGAATTCAAGGTGGGTGACGCTGTAACACAGTTAATCGACGGCGCACCCCAAGGAGTTGGGCGCGTCGTCGCTGTTTGGCCTGCTATCGGGATGCTTGATGTCCAGTACAACACTGGACAGACCCGTCTC
>Ga0136555_1000647_pt1 | contig 13413 bp, 13 predicted proteins | sample AntRauTorckE5432_FD_104927 | JGI IMG/M metagenome (GOLD analysis project Ga0136555, IMG submission 104927) | Saline lake microbial communities from Rauer Islands, Antarctica - Metagenome Torckler E5 #432 | ecosystem: Environmental > Aquatic > Non-marine Saline and Alkaline > Saline | place...
AAGAAGAACATAGTAATTCGTTTCATTATGACTTCAGCACTTGCCTACCTCTTGTCTGGACTAGGTAAAAGTATATGGGGCAGAACAAGACCGAACGAGCTTTTAGATATCGTCGCGCGTGACTTTAGCTATGGACCGGGGTTCCCATCCGGCCACACTGCATTAGCAGTCGCAATGGCGCTAACAATCGGCCATTACCTCCCAAAAAAATACCATATGATTGTAGTCCTTTGGATTGTTGGAGTAGCTTTATCACGAATATACTTAGGAATCCATGCACCACTCGATATAGTTGGTGGGTTTGCTATAGGCTGGTTTTCGTACATGTTGGTCAGGCACGTTCGGTTAACGCCCGTTTCATTTAGCAAACACAATACATCTAAGGAAGTAACGTATACTAAAAAGCGTGAAAAGAATAAAAGAAAGACCAGCTAAAAAATTCTTCATTGGATTAATAATTATAATTACTACACTCGGCGCTGCTCATTTGATGCTCCAGTATCTGAACCTTAACTATTTCAATCAAGAATCTGGGGTGTTTTTTGAACTGACTAATAGGTTCGATTTTGATGATGAAGCGAGCGTACCAACTTGGATATCTCAGCTGTTATTTCTGTTGATAAGTGCGTCTGCAGGACTGCTGGTGGTGTTAGAAAAAATAAAACCGCGCAAAATACTGTGGGGGATTGTATCAATAGTTGCACTTATTGGATCACTCGACGAAGTAGCGACGCTTCACGAAAATGTTCTACAAAGCTTACATTTATTATCCTTCGACGAATCGTCGCCAACGATATTGGCCAATGCTTGGCTGTTTATAGTTCCTTTTTTACTGATAGCTACAGTGGTCTTTGTAGCAAAAGCAACAACCTTGCTACCTAAGAGAACAATACGCCTGATTGTCATAGCTGCAACGGTCTATCTTATTGGCGCAGTAGTGACAGATATTGTTACTTCGAGTGCCATAGCTGATTCTAATAGTAGCACTTTTATGACTGAAGGGGTTCTTGTCGCTATCGAGGAATTACTGGAGCTCATTGGATTATCAATCATGCTCTATGCTACCGTCGATTACACCGAACGAAAGTTCAGTGGCAAACTTAAACGTGCTAAAAAAGAATTAGTGAAATAGAAGTCGTTGATGATCGGCAATGCGAAGGGTAGATAGCCGTTAGTCTGTAGAATAGTTGCTAAACCGCGGTCACACTATTGCACAAATTATATCTTACTATAAGTCGTTAATTGACAAGGCTGTTGTTGTCGAAGAAATTATCGTTTGAGTCATCTAGGTCGATAAAGAGCTCGTTTGATGAAGAGTTCGAATTTAAATCTAGTGTGGATACAGTGATGAAGAATGCGGCATACCCAAGTCCAAACAACACCGCTAAAACTACAACTAGAGTATTTACTGAACTTTTTTTGCCCGTTGGCTGACCTGCTGCTTCAAAAGATTTTAACTCATAGTAGCGATTTGCATAGCCGGCGGCTGATGTTACCGGGCTAAGCAGCCCATTACCGCTAACGAATCCGCCAACAACCATGACACCAAGCATCTCCATTGTGTGGCCTTTTGTGAGCTGAAGGCTTCTTCTGATGGCTTTGACTGGTCCGAGGTCTTCTTCGACTATAGCAAACGGCATTAGAGATAGGCGCGCCAACAGAATGATGCCCGGTACTATGAACAGAATCAATCCGATAACAATTAGAATAACTGAGAATATAGAACCAAGGAAAACAGATGCTAGATGGCTGGATGCGCCTTCATTGAAAGCTTTTTTGGCAGTCACTTCTTCTTTCGCGTTGCTTTTGGAATAGAGATAGATACTTCCAACATAGACTCTGAACCCAATCAATATAGCTAAAATTACAGTAACGACTATTGCTATAAGCCCGATAAACGGGTTGCCTAGTAGCAACGTCAGCGTGACGCCAAGAAAATACGGCGCTGCAACAAACAGGTACATCAACGTTATAGTAAGGCCAGATTGCGGGTTAAAATGTAGTAAATCACCGATACCTTTACCTATAGATCTAAAAGGATTAGAAGAGAAAACCATAGTCGTGCCGCCAGTTGCATGCGCTTGCTGAGTCGGTGCGGCAGCTGGCTCAGTTAGTGGGTCATAAGATTGAGGTGTTACTGCAGGCTGCTGCGTTGGCTGAGGCTGCGGCACTGGCTGAATGGGTTGCCCTGCCGGCTGATTAACTTGTTGCGGTTGTATCTGTTGTGGCGATTGAGGCTGCGGCTGTGGTGCTAATGGCTGATTTGGGTCCATAATAATTCCTGTAGTTAAATGGTTATCTTTATTAGATAGTACCATGTAATTCACACAGGGTAATCACATTGAACAAAAAGCTCCTACGGTATTGAGCTGTAGGAGCTGTTATATTTCAAGAAACAAATGTTATTTCTTGCTTTTTGCTTTCTTCTTTGCGATTCGCTTTCGGGAAGCGCCGTGCATGTTGCGTTGTTTAGCCATTGCTATCTTTCTTGGTTGGTGTATTTAGTAGTTAATTATAGCATAAATTAGTTAGTCTTTCCTAACTGCCACACATCTGTTAATATATTGTCTACACACATGTAGTAACGCGTGGCTCTTTAGCTCAGCTGGTAGAGCATCGGATTGAAGCTCCGTGTGTCCCCAGTTCGAGTCTGGGAGGAGCCACCAATATGACAACCCGACTTTATGTCGGGTTTTTATATTGGCGCCACCTCCCACCCGAACTGGATAGCTGCGAAGCAGCCAGTTCGCAACCGCCTATGAACTTGATTATTAACAGGCCGGTTTCTCATGACTGGGAGGAGCCATCCTCAAACAAGAAGAAAAGGGCTTTAGCCCGCTTCTGGGAGGATCTACTCTAAGCTATGCTCTTAGTCTTCTTCTTAAAACGGTCTTTGTCACGAATTTGTAGCTTATCAATTCCAGATTGGAGCTGGTCTTGCAAATCAACCCCTTCACTATTTGCGATACACACAAGTGTGAACAATACATCGCCAAGTTCACCGGCTAAATCATCTGGGTCTTCGCTTGCCTTTTTTGGTTTATCGCCATACATATGATTGAGTACCCGAGAAACTTCACCTACTTCTTCTGCTAAGTGAGCGGCGTTGCTAAGCGGGCTCCAGTACGGTGTTTCATAACACTGCAGGATAGCATCTAGTTTTTTCTGATAGTCTCTAATCGTCATTATTATCCCCATAGTTACTTGATAGATGCCATAAACTACATTGTTGACACATATAGGCTTTGAGCCTTGCACCGCGCTGATGGGCTGCAACAACTGCTGCATTTTGAGCAGATTTCTTGTTATCAAAAGACATTTTATTTTCGCACTTCATACAAATAGTATACATTGATTAATGAAATAATTGATACTGCTCATGTTTTATGCTATAATAAGAAGACAGAGATGCTATAGTAGCTCTCTATTCCTCAGCAGCTATTGCAGCTACTAAATTTGAATTTTTATTTCAAATATAAGAGGAGGCAGATTTTTAGGCTGCCAGTATTGCCGATCAAACTTGTTTGTCGGCGGTACGGCGAGCGAAGAATAACCTGCCGACAACGTGGGGCTGAATTTTAAGCTCGACATTGGATTTAACAAGTTGGCATGGCAAGCCGGGCTGATCTGAACGTTATCCGGATCACATATAACAATTGCTGAAAATACTTCAACATTTGATCGCAAAGAAGCTATTGCTAGCTTGAAGAGTCTCTTCACAGCTAACAACGAGCAGTTTGCACTAGCAGCCTAATTTAGGTCTGTGACTCACGCACTAGACATCAGATACAGTGCAGAGTTTATATCATCTGATTGCTTTATTCATCGCCACCTTAGATGAGTAACTAAGACTATAAGGTCGCTCTTAGTGAGTCTTTTGTCTGTTTTTACCCCACTAAGCTAAGACAAATAAATAGAATAAGCTTGTAGTCATCCAATGAATTAACCGATGGACGTGGGGGCAGTACCCACCAGCTCCACCAAAAACGCCTAATTACTATCGTGATTGGGCTTTTTTATTTAGAAACAGATTTTTTGTTTTTGATTCTTGGATCAAATCGTTACACTGGATAGTAATGACAAGCACTAAAAAACTACACACAACCGAGCTAGAAAGCTCATTAAAATACATCAGCTCCTACTGGACTACGTTGTCCAGGAAAAATACCAGCGATAGCGCAACCCTGATTGGTTTGCCCAATAAATACATCGTGCCGGGGGAAGCAGCCAATCATTTTGTATTCGATGAGCAATATTACTGGGATAGCTATTTCATTGCAATAGGGATGAATGATGAAAAGCTAGTAACCGGAATGTTAGATAATTTGATATTTATGTATAAAAGCTTTGGATTGATACCGAATGCTAACCGGTATTACTTCACTTCTCGTTCGCAGCCACCAATACTCACGACATTTATATTTCATGTCTATGAAAAGTATGACAAAAATAATGACTGGCTGCGTGAAAAAATAGATGTGGCTAAACATGAATATTCCAGTGTATGGACATCCAAAGAACACCCTCACGCTCGCAGTGTCCATAAAGGACTAAGTCGCTATTACGATATTAACTACCTACACGATTTATCTGAAGCAGAGAGCGGCTGGGACATGACGCCGCGTTTTCAGAGACAGTGCCTAGATTACTTGCCAATTGATTTGAACTGCCTGCTCTACAAATATGAGGCAGATTTTGTCAAAGCCGCGCAAATACTTGGCGATACAACAGAAGAAAAAGTATGGAGCCATGCAGCAGAAGAAAGACGCAAATTCGTGACTAAGCTGATGTGGAGTAAGCGCCAGGGATTCTTTTTTGATTACAATTATGTAAAAAAAGAAAAAGGCAAAGTATGGTCTTTGGCTGGTTATTACGCATTATGGTCAGGCCTAGCCACGCAGAAGCAGGCGGAAAGTTTGTTAAAAAAACTAGAGCGTTTTGAAAAAAAAGGTGGCCTCACCACAACAATAGGGAATTATATGTACTTCAGCTTGTTCGGTTCTACCAAAACACAATGGGCTTACCCTAACGGCTGGGCACCGCTTCAATATATTACAACTGAAGGACTTGAAAAATATGGTTATTCACGGTCCGCTCAGCGGGTTGCGCATCGTTGGCTCCGTAACTGTAATGATTGGTTTGCTACACACGGCGAATTCTTAGAAAAATATAACGTCGTCAACCCAAAACTTAAGCCCGCAGAAGGCGTATACCCATCTCAGACTGGATTTGGCTGGACAAATGGTGTGTTTGTCTACTACGCCGAAAAATACACAGATTCTTCCTCTGATTAGACTAGATTTATGAACGCACTGATTGCAGCAGATGATCAAGCATGGCCTTCAAATAATGCTGCTCATCGTCACCTAACCCTCCAAACACCCGCAACTGCAATGTGTTAACGATTTCTCTACATAACCGAAGTTGATTTTCGCCTTGATCAGTCAGACGAAGCTCGCGGGCACGTTTGTTCCCCATAACCGAATCAACATGCACTAATTTCTTTTTGTCTAGCAACCTGATCTGCCGAGATATGCTGGCTTCGGTTTGGTCAAGCAGGTCTGCTATTGTGTTTTGACGTGAGTTTTCATTCCGGCTAATTGCTTCCATGACTTTATATTGTGCAAATCTAATGTCTAGTTGTTCGTGCAACGATTCATCGACGCGTTTTTCTAGCAAAAATGCCATTTTATGTAATTGCCAGAATATACTAGGGCTCAATTCTGCCACCTCACGTAAAGATCGTGCCATTGTTCGAGCGATAATTCTTGAGCCCTGGTTGACTTATCAAGCCCAGCGTCTTTAACTAATTTCTCTACTTCTTCTTTGGGAATTAATAATCCGCCGCTTAGTGAGTTTCTAAGAGTCTTTCGTTTTTCAGAGAAGCCAGCTTTTATGAACCTAAAGAATTCTTTTTCATTAACGCTGAATAGTTTTACTGGCCGACGCTTTAACACAACTACTTGTGAATCAACTTTAGGAGGTGGGGTAAAGTATTCGGCTGGGATTTCTATGTCTAGCAAGCATTCAAAATAGAACTGTGCGGTGACAGAAAGTATGCCCATCTTCCCAGGTTCCGCACAAAGCCGCTGTGCTACTTCTTTCTGAATAAGTAATACTGCCACTGATGGAGGGTTTGGTGTTTCTGATATAGCGCGAACTAGATTACTTGTTAGATAGTAAGGAATGTTGGCAATAATTTTGTATCCAGGTGATAATGTACTGTAATCAAACTGACGTATATCACCTTCACTTATTGCAAAGTTTTCGCAATAAGTGAATTTCGCCCTTAGAGGACCAACTAAGTCTTGGTCAAACTCTAAAGCTTCAATTTGTGCACCAGTATCAATTAGTTTTTGAGTCAGTGTCCCTTCACCGGGGCCAATCTCTAATACAGTGTCGGCAGCGCCTACACTGCCAGCCTGCACAATTGCATTCAACATAGAATCATCACGCAGCCAATGCTGTCCAAGCGATTTCTTCGTTTCATTCCCGAAACCGTTACTCACAGCCTACCACCAATTCTGAGCAAGCCACGCGTTATACGAGCCAGCCCAGCCACCATAGCGACCATTCGCATACCCAGAACACCATCGTAGCTGTGTTACCGGATTGGTCCTATAGTCAGCACCAGCGGACGCCATCTTGCTAGCTGGTAATGACTGACAGAGGCCGTATGCCCCAGAGCTTGAATTGATTGCACCGGGACGCCAGCCAGACTCTTTGGAAATTATATAGTCCACGAAACCATAATCACCAGGTGCAATACCAGCCGCAGCCATAAGAGCTGCTTTATCACCAGCGACCGTCACTGATGGATTGAAGCTAGGCGTTACTATTTTGGTTCCACGAACCCTTACTTCGGTTACAGGTTTTTTGAGCACAACCGTCTGAATTTCGCTGCGTTCAATCTCTTTGCCGTCATCGTTTTTCTTTACTTCATAAATAACAACTTTCAGTCCGGTCTGGCCAGCAGATCTGACATTCGACTGTCCTGCCACTAGTGTATCGTCGTCTTCGACATCGACTGCAAAATCAATAGATTCTTCAACAGTAACTGTCTCAACCCCCGGAAGATTTACAGCAACGAGCCCATCTTCTATAATTTCTGCATCAATCGACGGCTGCACTATTTCACCTTCGTTTGGCGAAACACCTTCTTCGGCTAGAAGTCCAGATACTGTGTCTGCTGTCGTCCTGACTAATTTTAGTACGCCGTACACATTCAATTTAACTTCTACTGAACGCTTTATGACTAGTCGCTCACGCACCCCGGTCTTAAGAAGATCTACTTGTGTGTTATCGATTAACACTTTATCTTCTGGGAAGAGTTCAATATCAGCGTCAGCAGCAATCAGTCTTGGAGTTCTTTGAGCTGACACGACAGTTAGAATTCTCCCATTATCTGTGATTTCTACTGGTCTGGCACGGTAAATGTTGACCTGAGTGTCATCCTCTAAGATAGGTTCTTCTAACGACGGCTCAACTATATCTTCTTCGACAAGTGATATATCTAGCCGCTCTACCAGGTCTCCAATGCTCTGAGCGCGAGTAGTTACTGTTTGCTGCTCACCATCGACGTAAACATTGACTATCCGGGCGTCTCTGGCGCCCTGTGTAGAGCCCCCGATTGCCACAAACCCAATCAACCCAACAAAAAATAATACAATAAATGTGCTAACTGGCAGCAACAATGGGTGCTTGAATAGAAATTTAGATTTTTTTACCGCTATAGTGCGGTTTTTATGTAATTTTCTTAGGAATTTTTTCTTCATAAATATTTTTTCGCGGTAGATCTGACTGTACTTGCAAATATTAGATAATTATACCATTTAGTACTCTGCAGTAGCTAATTTAAGACCAGTTATAACTTCTTTGGCGACACGTTCGTTTTGAAATCCAGATGCATATTCAATCCATTTCCAATCAATAATTTCGCTACTTGATTGTGTGATTTCTTTGTCTAAAGATCCTGACAAAAAGTGATAGCGCATAAGTAATCCAAACTGCTTAACAATATGAATTTCATCGCTCAGCAGCACAACATTCTTCAGTTCGACATTCAACTCTTCGAGAATTTCTCTCGAACCGGCAGATTCTGCTGATTCGCCATGTTTTATACCCCCACCCGGTAGCTGCCATACGCCGGGTCCGAATGAGTTCTTAACAACAAGTATTTTACCCGATCTAACAATTACCACTCTGGATCTGCGTGTTAGCGGCGCATAAAACCAAACCAACGGCCAAAATATATAAAATAGAAATCTACCCATTAGCTAATAGTGTAGCGCACTATAGAGTTTGTTTGATAGACTAAACAACTACAGCCATGAACAAAAATAACCCAAATACACCCGAAAAATCAAATTCTAGGAACTTCACAGAGACTATAGTCTGGAGCAACGGACTTTTCGTGATACCCCTCGTGTTCACCCTGCTGTCTGATTCATATATACATGCCGCCGTAATCAGCGTTGCTGTTTTATTTTCTGTTCTCTACCATTTATCCCATGAATCAAACTGGAAATATTATGATATATTCTTAGCCTTTACCCTGATTACCAGTAATCTGTTTGCGGTCGTGCAGGCATCTATCGGTTATTTTATCGTTGCTATAGTATTGTCGCTGCTGTCTGGATATATCTATTTTTATGCACAGAAAAGAAATTATATTTTATACCATCCCTATTGGCACGTTGTATCCGTGGCAATAACTAGCACTTGCACGTTTGGCTATCTCGTATCGAACTAGCCTACAGTTTTTTTAACGGGGCCAATGATGTGTCGAGTTTTTTTACGCCAACTTTCTTGAAAAACACCGCAGCTACATCACCTTCCATTTCGACTATTCTGCCCTGCCCGAATAATGAATGTTCGACAGAATCGCCCTCTTCAAAGTCAGACACATACCGTGGCTCTGCATCCAAGGCATCTTGTTTATTCTGTGCCCAGCCAACCATATCTGGTTTCGATGATGCGCTTCCAAATGGCGTGGACATATTATCATTATTTTGACCACGTAAATTAAAGCCCGAACCAGAAGTTAAACTTTGTGAGAAACTTGATACTTCTTGTACTGATTCACCGTCTATCTCAGATAAGAATCTTGCCGGTGGATTATGCTGCGTTGTTCCATAGAGCATTCTAGACGATGCATGCAACATGTACAGCTCTTGTTCTGCTCTGGTCATACCCACATAGCAGAGCCGACGTTCTTCTTCCATTTCCGACTGGTCATACAGCGAACGTGAATGTGGAAATATTGTCTCCTCCATGCCTGGCATAAATACTACCGGAAACTCAAGACCCTTAGCTGCATGAAGCGTCATTAATACAACTGCGTCTGCGTGTATATCTGTGGTGTCTAGGTCACTTATGAGCGATATCTCTTCTAAAAATCCGCTAAGTCCTAATTCGTTGTATTGTTTTGCAACGGTAATCAATTCTTTCACATTTTCCTGGCGGGCTTCACTAGCTGGAGTTCCATCGCTTAAATAATGGTTGTAGTCAATCCTGTTAATAATCGATTCAATGAGAGAATCAACAGATGTATCTTCGGCCACTTCTTGAGCAGAAAATACAAGATCTGCTAGCTCCTGTAGTCCTGATACCGCTTTTTTTGGTAGTGATGGGATTTCAGCTGCACGTCCTAGCGCACCAACCAACGTGAGTTCATTTTGCTCTTGCCAAGAAAAGAATCTCTGCATACTAACAGCGCCAATACCGCGCGTAGGTACATTTACTATCCTCTCGAAGCCAATTCTATCAGCAGGCTGGTAGATAAACCTCAAATAGGCCATTAAGTCTTTGATCTCTTTGCGATCATAGAACCTTTGCCCGCCCACGATTTTATAAGGCACATTATAGTGCAAAAAAGCTTCTTCAATACTACGACTCTGCGCATTCGTACGGTACAACACAGCAAAATCATTTAACCGACGCATTCCACCGTCTACCGAATTTTTAATACGGCGCACAATTGTTTCTGCCTCCGCTCTCTCAGTACTAACAGACACTATCTGTACCGGCTTACCAGATTCCATTGCTGTCCATAGTTTTTTCTCACTGCGTTGTTTGTTCTTTGTGATTACTGCATTAGCTCCGTCTAGTATTGGTTTAGTGCTGCGATAATTCTGTTCTAATTTTACAACTAATGTATTTTTATAATCGCGCTCGAACTTTAATATGTTACGAAAGTCCGCTCCGCGCCATGAATAAATCGACTGCCAGTCGTCCCCAACAACTGCGATGTTGTTGCGCTCTTTATTAACTAACAGCTTCACTAATTTATATTGGGCAGTATTAGTATCTTGATACTCGTCAATCATGACGTATTTAAACTGTTGTTGCCATTTATGTTGTATTTCAGAATTTGTTTGTAGAAGAAGCAATGTCTTACTTATTAAATCGTCAAAATCTAGCGCACTCGCATTTTTAAGCGCTCGTTGATAGAGTGGATACACTTTTGCTGCTGTTAGTTGGGCTGGGCTTTTTGCAATAGCCGTATATTCTTGTGGTCCTAAAGCTTCATTTTTAGCACCACTTATTGCACTTGATAAAGACCGAGGCGGGAACAATTTATCATCAATTTGTAGTTTTTTACTAGCTTGCTTGATGGCGGCAAGCCTATCTGATTCATCATATATTACAAATGATTTTGGAACGCCAATATGCTCACCATCAACCCTAAGAATACGGACGCAGATACCGTGAAAAGTACCCATGTAAGGTAAAAAACTTCTGTTGTTTGGGTTTTCTCCAAGGAGTTGAGCTACCCTGTTTCTCATTTCTTTTGCGGCTTTATTAGTAAAGGTCACCGCTAAGATCTCATGCGTGCTTGCTAGACCTTCTTGCAGGATTCTTGCAATTCTATGCGTCAGAGTTTTTGTCTTTCCAGATCCTGCACCAGCTTGAATAAGAACTGGTCCTTCCGTTTGAATTGCTGCCTTCTGCTGTTCGTTATTGAGAGTTGATAATAAATCCATGCCTTCTAATTTTAGCAAAAACACCCTAGCATTAGCGGTGTAAAAAACACCAGCTAAGATATTCTAAGAAGTAGTCTCATAACAAGTCGAATGGTAACGAGACACTTGATTGTATGATTTCTGCATCAACAAGTGCAACATATACAATTGCTAAAAGGATTGCTGGTAGTACGATAGCCGCCAGAACAGACTTAATACTGAGTGCAGAGGATTTTTTATGTATCGTAACAAAATATTTCTTACTGTCTACTAAGTCTTCTAATGTGTGTTCACGGTCCATTTTCTTCACTGTCGGATCAACCGACTTCTCGTCATCAGGCGTTTTTTCTTGTGCTTGCTCAGCATCTGGATTAGTTGGCGTTTTATCAGAATTACTAACTGCAGCTACATTGTCATCCACAGTGTGGCTTATTGGTGCAATAATTTTTTTGGCTTTACTAGGTGCTTGTTGCGGCTCGACACGTGAAGAGCTGCCTTCGTCAGTTGTATTTTCAGAAGGGGATGCTGTATTTTCCGGATTCTTTTGCGTCGGTTCTTTCTTAGGATCGGTCATCATAGGATCATTTGTAATAGACTTATGTCCAATTATCATGGGCTTGCTCCCGATGTCTGCATTTGACTCTTCCGGTTTTGCGACGTCAAACGTTTTTGGTCCTGCATTTTTATTAGTAGTAGCCATATTAGCTCGCTAATCTTTCTTGTTGCAGACGGTAGGCAGCCTCAACTATACCGGCGAAACTGGTCGCATTAAGACTAGCTCCTCCGATAAGTGCGCCGTCGCATGATTGAAGCGACAGGAATGCATTCGCATTATGCTCGTTAACACTACCGCCGTATAATATGCGCGCGTTCTTTGCTACTCTCTCTCCATGAAGTTCTTTTATTTGGTCTCTTATGTAGATTAAGCTTTTCTCAACGTCATCAGGAGTCGCCGGATGGGGATTCTTGCCGTCACTGATTGCCCAAACTGGTTCGTATGCTATTACAGACGCTGACACCTCTCGTCCGGTCAAATGCATAAGTCCAGCAGTTACTTGATTATGCAGCACCTGTTTAGTTTCACCAGAAAGCTTTTCTTCAAGTGTTTCACCAACGCATAATATTGGCATTATCCCGTTTCTGACTGCAGCTTGGACTTTTTTTGCTGCCTCGTCGTCATTCTCATTGAATACATGGCGACGTTCAGAATGACCCACCAGTACATATATCACCAGGTCTCTCATCATAGCCATAGACACTTCACCAGTATACGTACCAGCGTCTTTATGATAACCATCTTGTGCGCCTAGTCGGAACTTTCGTCTATCCAGCTGCACACTGAGAGGCTGGAGGGTGAGTATATTCGGGAAAAGCACGACTTCAACACTCTGACGATTTTGAACTTTTTCTTGTAGCCTGTGCAGAAAATGGCTCGCTTCAGCAACGGTGAAATGCTCTTTCCAGTTGCCTGCTACCATTATTTTTCGGTTGTTACGCATTATTAGCTCCTTCTTTGTCTATTAGCGCCGATACTCCAGGCAAGTCTTTCCCAGCCATTAACTCAAGTGATGCACCTCCACCTGTGGAGACGTGGTTAAACATGTCTATAACTCCGCGCTGATCCACATAGGCCGTGGTATCGCCTCCACCAAGCACGCTGAAAGGACGATGACCGAATCGGCCGACGAGGCTATCTATAATTAGCTCGGTGCCATGCGCGAAAGGACCTACTTCACCAATTGGGCCATTAACTTCAGAAACGCCCATAGTTCCGTTCCATACGACTGTATCTACCATTTGCATAGCGCCGGCAATAAACGCCCCGGAGAACGGTCCAATGTCTAATATCTTCTCGTTCTTACCAACGACAGCTGTTGAATGCTCCGGCCGGCGCGGGTATGATTGGATATCGGCGATAACGTGTGCATCCCAGTCAACAATTCTGGTGGTTGTTTTAGTATCTATGACTTCAGCAACTACACCGTCTTGAGGTAGGTAAAATACAAAATCACGTTTTTCTGATTCTTCGCGCGCTAAATCCATAATGTCATGAGCAGTGTCTATCTCTGAATCATCTACTAGGCTTTCGCCAACCTCTACATCTTGAGCTTTTAGAAACGTATTTGCCATAGCACCGCCAATAGCGATAATGTCGGCTTTTTTGATAAAGGCGTGAATAATATCTATTTTGTCAGCTATTTTTGCGCCGCCTATAATTGCCATCAGTGGTCGTTTCGGATCTTTCATAACTGACGTTATAGTGTCGACTTCGCGCTCGAGTAACAGTCCACTCACCGTAGGTAGTAGCGAAGCAATAGCACTAGTAGACGCATGCGCGCGGTGAACAACACCAAAAGCGTCTTGCACAAATACTTCTGCGCCGGTAGATTCTACGATGGACTTAGCAAATTCTGCATCATTTTTCTTTTCTTCAGGATGAAAACGTAAG
>Ga0136555_1000648_pt1 | contig 13408 bp, 8 predicted proteins | sample AntRauTorckE5432_FD_104927 | JGI IMG/M metagenome (GOLD analysis project Ga0136555, IMG submission 104927) | Saline lake microbial communities from Rauer Islands, Antarctica - Metagenome Torckler E5 #432 | ecosystem: Environmental > Aquatic > Non-marine Saline and Alkaline > Saline | place...
ATTATGTCCAACCAAATCAGCATAAGGCTATAGCAAAAGTGAAAGACCTCGCAGCTGGAGCAGTTTTGGTCGCAGGTCTATTTGCATTAGCCATAATTTTGATTATTTATATTCCTTATTTAGTCGTGTTATTTTGATCAGTTTAAGCATTTAATATTTGTATTTTTGTGTCGTACGATATTACCTTTATGATTAAAATTAAACGTCCTATTAAGCCCAAGACTAAACAAATGAAACCTAAGGTTAAATTTGAAGTCTCTAAGCGCACCAAAATTATTTTTGGGAGTTTTCTTATGCTATTTGCGACAGGGTTATTTATTTCTTTTGTTTCCTATTTCTTCAATTGGCAAGCAGACCAGTCCTTAATGGCTGATATCTTAAACAGAACTGAATCTTCTAAAAATTGGCTCAATAAATTTGGAGCTTATGTAAGCCATTCATTTATTTATAAAGGATTTGGTATATCCATACTAAGCCTCCCTGTCATGCTTTTTGTTACAGGGATGCATTTATTTTTAAGTCTAAAATTATTTAAACTGAGAACTTTATGGTTTTGGGGGGGCTATCTCATTATATGGTTTTCGTTTCTTTTAGGATTTTTCGCCACTTTAAACCCTATTTTAGGAGGAATAGTTGGCTTTGAACTAAACGATTTTTTTCAAGATTATGTCGGTAAACTCGGAGTTATACTCATTTTGATTTTTATGCTGATCATTTATTTGGTCTCTAGATTAAACCTCACTCCAGATGCTATATTAAAATCATATTCAAAGCAAAAGAAAAAAGTTAAAGATGAGGTCTCCGAAGTGGAATTCCAACCCAAAACTGTTTCAGAAGATATCGACAACGAAGTTAAAACTGTTATCCATAAAAGTATTCCTGACTCTACAAAAAAACCTAATATTGATAAAGATGTAAAAATTAAGGACTCTACAAAAAAACTTAATATTGATAAAGATGTAGAAATTGAGGACTCTTATAGTGAGGAAATCCCAACTCAGCCTTCAGAAGAAAAAGAAAAAATTGTTACACAATCTGAAACACAAGATGCTGTTGAAATGGAGGTAGAAAGCGCAGAGGAGGAAGAGGAAACTGACCAACTTAGTCGAAAACTTGTTGAAGACTTCGGTGAATTTGATCCCACTTTAGAGCTTGCGAACTACCGTTTTCCGAGTATAGAGTTACTCAAGGATTATAATTCTGGTCGAGGAATTACTATTGACCAAAAAGAATTGGAACAGAATAAAAATAAGATTGTTAACACGCTTAAGAATTATAAAATTGAAATTGCTCAAATAAAAGCTACCGTTGGTCCTACAGTAACTCTATATGAAATTGTTCCAGAGGCTGGTATCCGAATCTCAAAAATTAAAAATCTTGAAGATGACATTGCTTTGTCTCTTTCAGCTCTTGGAATACGTATTATAGCTCCAATCCCAGGACTTGGAACCATAGGAATAGAAGTTCCTAATCAAAATCCATCGGTTGTGCCTATGCGTTCTGTTGTGGCTTCCAATAAATTCCAGAATGCAGAGATGGAGCTACCAATTGCTATGGGTAAGACCATTTCCAATGAAACCTATACAGTAGACCTTGCTAAAATGCCACACTTGCTCATGGCTGGGGCCACTGGGCAAGGTAAATCTGTTGGTTTGAATGTCATATTGACGTCGCTCCTGTATCAAAAACATCCTGCTGAGGTGAAATTTATATTAGTAGATCCTAAGAAAGTAGAGTTAACTCTTTTTAATAAAATTGAAAGACATTATTTAGCCAAGCTTCCAGATACTGAAGAGGCCATTATTACAGATAACACAAAAGTGATTAATACTTTAAATTCATTATGCATCGAAATGGACAATCGATATGATCTCCTTAAAGATGCGATGGTGAGAAACATCAAAGAATACAATACAAAATTTAAGGCTAGAAAATTAAATCCAGAGAGTGGACATAAATTTCTGCCTTATATTGTGTTAGTCGTCGATGAATTTGCAGATCTTATCATGACTGCAGGTAAAGAGGTAGAAACGCCTATCGCAAGACTAGCCCAATTGGCAAGAGCGATAGGGATACACTTAGTTATCGCAACCCAAAGGCCTTCTGTGAACGTTATTACAGGAATGATAAAAGCCAACTTTCCAGCTAGAATGGCTTTTAGAGTGACTTCAAAAATTGATTCAAGGACAATTTTAGATTCTTCTGGTGCAGACCAGCTTATAGGTAGAGGAGATATGTTATTCACTCAAGGCAATGATTTAATTCGTTTGCAGTGTGCTTTTGTAGACACTCCTGAGGTGGAGCGGATTACAGATTTTATTGGCTCACAAAAGGCCTATCCCGATGCTTATCTATTACCCGAGTATTCTGGAGAGGACTCTGGCATAGGTGTTGATAATGATATTGAAGATAGAGACAAGCTATTTAAAGACGCTGCAGAAGTTATCATAAATGCTCAGCAGGGTTCTGCCTCTCTTTTACAAAGAAAATTAAAACTTGGTTATAACAGAGCTGGAAGAATTATTGATCAATTGGAAGCTGCAGGGATTGTAGGTCCTTTTGAGGGAAGCAAAGCTAGACAAGTTCTGGTTCCAGATTTTATAGCCCTTGAAGAATTACTTAAAAACGAAAAAAATTCATAATCCATGAAAAAAATAACCTTTTCTACTTTTATTTTATTTGTGCTTTTCGCGAATCATAGCATACTAGCTCAAGATGATCTTGAAGCTAAAGAGCTCGTGAAAGAGGTTCTTAATAAAGTTGAATCTTACGATAATTTAGTCATTGACTTCAGTTACTCTCTAGAAAATCAAAAGCAGGATCTTAAACAAGAAACTAGAGGAGATGTAAGCATAAAAGGAGATAAGTATGTTTTAAATTTGATGGGGACAACCCAAGTTTTTGATGGTAAGAAAATATATACCATTGTTCCAGAAGACGAAGAAGTGACTATTTCTCTTTACGATGAAGCGGACACAGATCAAATTACTCCCTCTAAAATGTTGACTTTTTACAAAGAAGGATACCGTTTCAAAATGGACATGATCCAGGATGTAAAAGGACGAAAAATTCAATATGTGGAACTGATTCCTATGGATTCAAAAAATGAAATGAAGCAAATCCTTTTAGGAATAGATCGGCAAACCAAGCATATTTTTAACTTAATTCAGGTTCAATCTGGGGATACAAAAATTGAGTTTCGAGTGACTAAGTTTAAAACTAATGAACCGCTTTCAGCTAATCATTTCCAATTCCAAAGATCAAAATATGCGGAATATTATATCAATGAATTAGACTAAAAATCAAGTATTGAAAATTTTAGACCGCTATATTCTAGTATCTTTTGTAAAAACATTTTTATCTGTTTTTACAATCTTGATGCTTATTTTTATTCTTCAATCGGTTTGGAGGTTTATTGAGGAATTCGCTGGTAAAGACATCGACTTGGAAATCATTTCGAGGTTTTTACTTTTTTTGCTTCCCAATCTTATTCCCATGGTTCTTCCGCTAACTATTTTGCTGACCTCCATCATGACTTTTGGTAATTTTGCAGAGCAGTATGAATTTGCAGCGATGAAGTCTGCTGGCATTTCTCTTCAAAGAGCTATGCGAAGCCTTATTGTATTTATTTTGCTTCTAGGTGCAGTTACTTTTTACTTTGCAAATACTGTCATTCCCTACGCCGAAGGCAAAGTGTTGAACATGCGTAAAAATATTGCTCAAGTAAAGCCGTCTTTGGCCATTATTGAAGGAGCCTTCAATGATATGGGAAATATCAACATAAAAGTGAATAAAAAAAGTGGTCCTGACGGTCGAAATCTTGACGATGTCATTATTCATAAAAAATCGGAGAATAGGGTTGGAAATTATACTGTGATAAAGGCTGATCATGGTGTATTGGAATCTGCAGAGACTTCTAGTGTTTTATCTTTAGTTCTGTACAATGGAAACTATTATGATGAAGTTTCCACAAAAACTTACCAGCAAAAGTTAAAGGCGCCCTTTGTGAAAAGTGCTTTTGATAAATATGTTCTGAACATAGATTTATCAGGTTTTAATGATGTAGATCTAGATGACGAAAGCTTAAAACATCCCTACAAGATGTTGAATACAAGTGAGCTAAGAATTCAGTTGGATTCTTTTTCAATTGATTATATAAAAGGTAGAGAACGCCTTAATAGATTAATAAACCAAAGGAGTGGTCTTCAAAGAACCTTAAATTATACTATTGAACTCGATAGTTCTAGTAAAAGAAAGATCAACCAAACTATCGCTGATCGAATAAACAGCGATTCTGCTATAAGCGCAGATCAAAAAAAAGATAGCCAACACACTATTTATAAAGATTTTTCCATAGATAGTTTGTTTTGGGAATATCCTTACCGGCAGAGATCTCAAATTTTTAATGTTGCTACAAATTCTGTAAATAGTATTACACCTCAGATCATTTCCAAAAAAAATCAGTTTAAACAAAAAGAAATTCTCTTAAATAAGATCGAAATGGCTATGCATAGTAAGTATGCCTTGCCTTTTGCCTGTATTATTTTATTTTTTGTAGGAGCTCCATTAGGAGCCATCATTAGAAAAGGAGGGCTTGGATTACCAATGGTTATTGCTATTATTGTGTTTTTAACCTATCATTTTATAGGTTTGTTTGCAGGGAATAGTGCAGAAGGAGGAAGTTTATCTCCATTTTTAGGGTCTTGGTTATCTACCATTATTCTTTTTCCGTTGAGTATTTATTTAACGTATAGAGCAACAACTGATCAAGGATTTGTGAATCTAGATAGTATAGCTGTCCCTTTGGATAAGATGGTTAAACATATAAAATCAAAAGTTTTTAATATTAGAAAAAAATAAAATGAAACACAGTAAAATAAGATTGGATTCTATACAAGAAGCCATAGATGATGTGCGAGCAGGAAAAATAATCATAGTTGTAGATGATGAAGATAGAGAAAACGAGGGCGACTTTTTGGCAGCGGCAGACAAGGTAACACCAGAGATAATCAATTTTATGGCGAAGTATGGAAGAGGTCTTATTTGCTCACCTTTAACTGAAGGGCGCTGTAAAAAATTAAATCTCACCACTATGGTCGGTAATAATACAGATCCTATGGAAACCGCATTTACAGTTTCTGTAGACCTTAGAGGTAGGGGGGTGACTACGGGTATTTCTGCAGCAGATCGGTCTAAAACCATACAAGCTTTATGCAACGATGAGACTCGACCACATGATTTAAATAGGCCTGGACATATCTTTCCGCTCATAGCAAAAGAAGGAGGTGTTCTACGAAGAACTGGACATACAGAGGCTTCTATAGATTTTGCTAGACTTGCTGGTTTAAAACCTGCAGGAGTTATTTGTGAGATCATGAATGAAGATGGAAGTATGGCTAGACTTCCAGAATTAGTTCAAGTTGCGAAAGAGCACGACCTAAAATTAGTTTCTATTGAAGATTTAGTAGCCTACAGAATGCAGCACGATTCTCTTATTGAAAAATCTGAGGATTTTGAATTGAATACAAGATTTGGTCAGTTTAGATTGAGAGCCTATCATCAAACGACAAACGATCAGGTTCATTTGGCCTTGACTAAAGGGACTTGGAAGATTGATGAGCCTATTTTAGTGAGAATGAATTCAACCCTAGTAAACAGTGATATTTTAGGAACACTTACCAACAATGATGATCAAAAGCTTGACAGTATGTTTAAGCAATTGAATGCTGAAGGCAAAGGAGCTATAGTTTTTATAAACCAAGATATACACGGGTTTAATTTAATATCTAGGTTAAAGGCCCTTAAACTAAATCAAAGTGGAGATGATATTGCTAAAGCACCTAGAGTAGATATGGATGAAAAAGACTTTGGTATTGGAGCTCAAATTTTACACGATTTGGGGGTTCATAAAATAAAATTGATGTCCAATACAAAACGTAAAAAAAGAGTGGGGATGATAGGGTATGGTCTTGAAATCATCGATTACGTAAACTATTAACCTATCACTTAAATAAAAAAACCCCTTTTGTCACCAAGGGGTTTTTTTATTTAAATCTCATCCTATGATTTCAGAGATAATTTATTTAAGAACTTTTAGGTGTTATGAGTCCCTATATGTTCTGATTTTTTTAATCTCTTAAAGAATAGATAAATTCATGATGCTTATTACCCTTTAGCACTTATTGTTTTCCACAAGATCCAAAGAATTGTTTAGTTTAATTATTCAGTGATAATTGTTGTCAAAAGCTCTTTATTTTGTTGAGGACTCTCTTTAATAGTTATTCAAATAGAATGTCTCAATGCATTAAAGAATTTTCAACAAGCCATATTATTATTTGTATCATTAATCCTTATCAGTTTTTCAATAGTATTTAAATTTTCACTCCTTAAGTTTAAATAACTGCTGAGTTCAACCCATAAGTGCGAAACCTCTATTCTTTAGAGTTTCAATTGGATTATGACAATTAAATTTTCTAAATAGTCTCTATCATTTATGAATTGAGATCCTGCTAGAGGATAATTTAATTTCGTCATTTTTTTTTAAAAGGTTGAAAAAATAAAAATTACCTTACAGTTAAATCCTTTTTTGCAGATTCTCAGAATAAATTGCTTCTTTGAATGCTAAATTCAAGCTTTGGAAGACGTTTAAATTGGAAATCGAAATAAAGAATAGGATTAAAATAGCCTTTATATCTATATATATTAGAGTCAAAATAAAAAGCCCACCGGAAGGCGGGCTTTTCTAGTCATTAAATCACACATTTAAACTGCATACTTGTTATCTTCTATAATCCTATCAGCAATACTATTTCTAAGTTCAACGATATTTGGGTAGTTTTCATACTTCGTAAAACGTTTTAATCCCATAAGCATCATTTTTTGCTCATCACCTTCAGCAAATGAGATAATACCTTCTTTAGCTTTCTCATTGATTTTATCAACAGCTTTATAAAGTCTTAACTTAGCCATAGCGATTTGAACTTTTTGAGAGTCTTCTCCATAACGCATTGCGTTTTTTTCAACTCTTAATATAGCTGATTCTGCCATATACGTTTCAATTAAAATATCGGCAGAAGCCAATAAAATTTGTTGGTGTTGATCTAATTCTTCACCATACTTTTGAGCCGCACTGCCAGCGACCATTAGAAAAACTTTTTTTAGTCTCTTAAGTATGGCTTTTTCTTCTGCAAGAAGCTGAGTATAATCTGGAGTTTCAAAGGATGGAATTCCAGTTAATTCATCAGCCACAGCTTTTGCTGGTCCTAATAAATCTACATGTCCCTTCATTGCTTTTTTTATAAGCATACCCACAGAAAGCATTCTGTTGATCTCATTGGTCCCTTCATAAATTCTCGCTATTCTCGCATCTCTCCAAGCAGATTCCATAGGAGAATCTGCAGAGAATCCCATACCTCCATAAATTTGAATACCTTCATCTGAACACTTTTGGATGTCTTCAGAAACAGCAACTTTAAGGATAGAGCATTCGATAGCAAACTCCTCTACACCTTTTAGCTCAGCTTCTTGATGTGAGCTTCCATTTTCCTTTCTTAGGTTAATTCTATCTTCAATATTTTTTGAAGCTCTGTAGCTCGCTGCTTCATCTGCGTAGATAGACGTAGCCATTTCAGCTAATTTAGAACGAATAGCACCAAATTTTGAAATAGGAGTATTAAACTGTACCCTTACGTTAGCATATTCTACTGCTGCATTTAAAACTCTACGTTGAGCATCCAAACATGCAGCAGCAAGTTTAATTCTTCCAACGTTAAGCGAATTCATAGCGATTTTAAAACCGCCATTACGTTCACCTAATAGATTTTCCGCTGGAACTATAGTTTCGTTAAAAAAGACTTGACGAGTAGAAGAGGAATGGATTCCTAATTTTTTCTCTTCATCACCCATAAAGATTCCATTTTCTAAATCTTTTTCTACGATAAATCCTGTGATATTTTTATCGTTTTCAATTCTAGCAAAAACAATAAATAAATCACAGAATCCTGCATTAGAAATCCACATCTTTTGACCTGTGATTTTATAATGTGAACCATCTTCTGATAAAACAGCTTTTGTTTTCCCTGAATTAGCATCAGATCCTGCTCCTGGTTCAGTCAAACAATAAGCCCCAAACCACTCTCCTGTGGCTAATTTAGGAACATATTTTTTCTTCTGCTCTTCAGTTCCGTATAAAGTAATTGGTAAAGTTCCAATTCCTGTATGAGCACCAAACGCTGTAGCAACTGAACCTGTAGCACCTGAAATATAATCACAAACCAGCATCGTCGACACAAAATCCATTCCTAGACCATCATATTCTTCGGGAACTGAGACGCCAAGAAATCCAAGCTCACCAGCTTTTCTCATGATCTCTTTCGTCAAATCGTAATTCTTTTTCTCGAATTCTTCTTTCCTAGGCCATATCTCTCTGTCAACAAATTCTTTTACAGAATCTCTCATCATCTTTTGCTCATCAGTAAAATCTTCTGGAGTAAATACATCCTCAGCCTTTGTTTCTTTCACGATAAATTGACCACCACGGATCATGTTATCAATTTTTTCTTTTGTTTCCATTTTTTTATTTTTATTTTTTGTTTCGAGCAAACATTTTCATGCATCAATTTATTTGTAAGAATTAAAGAGTAATACGTTTGCTTACCGTACTCTGAATTTTAGTATTTTATTACAAAGCTATTTTATGGTTCCACTTTAATTTTCAATTTCAAAATGGTCTTAAATTAAGTTTCTAATTCTATACTAAGGCTTCGACTGATATTCGAAAATATCACACATTTTTTGTCAGTATGTCTTTAAGCATCTTTCACAATTATTGAATCTACAGACACCACAGACTGTTTTACTTTATTTATTACATCATATTTCTCCTTTTTAGGTAATTGATTTAAAAATTTAAGAACAGCTTTGATAATTATATAGCCCTTTGCCAAACTTTATGATCATATAGAATTCAGTTTCTACTGACTACTCATTATTTACTGCTAAAAAACTTCATAAATTCCAGCAGCTCCTTGTCCTGTACCTATACACATGGACACCATTGAATATTTATTTTTTAGATTTCTTTTTTTCATTTCATCAAAAATTTGAACAGATAGTTTAGCCCCTGTGCATCCTAATGGGTGCCCTAAAGCAATGGCACCTCCATTAACATTGAGAATATCTTTATTGATACCCAATTCTCTGATGACAGCTAAAGACTGGGAAGCAAAAGCTTCGTTAAGTTCTATAAGCTCCATATCTTCTAACTTTAAACCAGCTTTTTTCAAAGCTTTTGGTATGGCTTTTACAGGACCTATTCCCATAATCCTGGGTTCAACACCAACAGTGGCGTAACTTACCATCCTAGCAATTGGTTCAAGATTTAATTCTTTCACCATGTCTTCGCTCATTACAATTACAAAAGCTGCACCATCACTCATTTGAGAAGAATTCCCAGCGGTAACACTTCCACCTTCCTCAAAGACAGGTCTCAATTTGTTTAGAACCTCTTCAGAGGTATCTGCTCTTGGACCTTGATCTTGATCTACGGTATAAGTTTTAGATTGTTTTTTTCCATTAGAATCTACAAAGATGTCTTCAACCTCTATAGGAACGATCTGATCTTTAAAGCGGTTATCCTGTTGAGCTTTTATCGCTTTTTGATGAGACTGGTAAGCAAATTCATTTTGATCTTCTGCATTTATTTTATATTTTTCTGCAACAGCCTCTGCTGTTAATCCCATCCCCCAATAGTAACTTTCATTTCCAACTTTAGTCGCTTTATAATTGGGTACTGGTTTATAGCCTCCCATAGGAATATAACTCATGCTTTCTGCACCACCTGCTATAATACAATCTGCCATTCCACTTTGTATCTTGGCTGATGCCATGGCAATAGTTTCAATTCCAGAGGCACAGTATCGATTGATAGTTACCCCAGGTACTTCTTCGGTTTTTAAACCCATAAGTGAAACTAACCTTCCCATGTTTAGGCCCTGCTCTGCTTCTGGCATCGCATTACCAACCATGACATCATCTATCCTAGACTTATCAAATTCGGGTAATTGCTTCATCATATATTCTATGGTTTCAGCGGCAAGGTCATCTGGTCTTTTAAATCGGAACACTCCTTTAGGAGCTTTTCCGACTGCAGTTCTATATCCTTTTACTATATATGCTGTTTTCATTTTTCTGTCCCTAACCCTTTCCAAAGGAAAGGGGATTTTAATGGGTGTTTTTTTAATTAATATTTTAAAATACAATCTTTTTAAGTCTTCCTTTTAGAAGATTAAGATGGCTTTTAGTTTCTCAAGGGCTTACCTGTTTTAATCATATGTTGTAAACGTTCCAAGGTTTTCCTCTCTCCGCACAGCGATAAAAAAGCTTCGCGTTCTAGATCTAAAAGATACTGCTCAGAAACATAATTAGCTTCAGAGAGATCTCCTCCAGACATCACATAAGCCAATTTGTTTGCAATTTTGCAATCATGCTCACTGATATATTTTCCAGCTTTCATTTGGTCTGTTCCAACCAAAAAGGTCCCTAGTGCTTGCTTACCAAGAACTTTGATGTCATTGGTTTTGACGGGTTGACTATATCCATTTTGAGCCATCAGCTTTGCTTGCTCTTTAGCGACAGCCAATTGTCGATCTCTACTTACAACGACTATGTCCTTTCCTTTTTCAAGTATATTTAGATCATAAGCTTCATATGCAGATTTGGCGACCTTGGCCATTCCTATGGTCAAGAAATTTTCACGAAGTCTATTCAGTTCTACATCATCTTTCTGGAAAGTCATAGCAGCTCTTCTGGTCATTTCTTTGGAACCTCCACCACCTGGAATAACTCCAACGCCAAATTCAACTAATCCAATATAAGTTTCAGCATGAGCAACAACCTTATCTGCATGCATGGACAATTCACATCCGCCTCCAAGTGCCATTTGATGAGGCGCCGCTACTGTTGGTACAGAAGAATAGCGCATCCTCATCATAGTGTCCTGAAAATATTTAATGGCCGCATTTAATTCTTCATACTCTTGCTCTACAGCAAACATAAAGATCATCCCTATGTTCGCTCCAACTGAGAAATTATCACCGGTATTCGAAATAACAACTCCATCATATTCCTTCTCTGCAATATCCATAGCAGCGTTTATTCCATTGAGCACATCACCACCTATAGAGTTCATTTTACTTCGGAATTCAATGTTTAGAATTCCATCGCCCAGGTCTTTAGCTACCAAATCTTTATTACTGAAAACCTCATGACTTTCTCTAATATTATCAAGGATAATAAAAGCATCTTGGCCAGGTATCTTCTGATGAGATTTTTGATCTAGATCATAAAAATAAGTTTTACCTGAGTTAATGCTATAAAATGACTTCTGATTCGAATGTGAAAGATCAAGCATCCAATCTGCAATCTCAAAGCCCTCATCTTTCATCAATTGAATTCCTTTGTCTAAGCCAATAGCATCCCAGATTTGAAAAGGACCGTGCTGCCAGCCAAATCCAGCTTTCATAGCATCATCTATTTTATATAAGGTATCCGTTATTTCCGGAATTCTATTTTGAACATAAGCGAACAAGGCAGCGAAATTTTTTCTGTAAAACTCCCCAGCTTTGTCCTTACCTTCAATTAAGACAGGAAATCTGTCTACAACAGCATCAATCGATTTCGTTTTTTCTAAAGTGTTAAATTTGGCAGATTTTTTATCTCTGTACTCCAAGGTTTCTAAATCTAAAGACATAATATCACTAGAGCCATCACTGTTTTTTACCTTTTTATAGAAACCTTGACCTGTTTTGCTGCCTAACCATTTATGCTCCATCATCTTTTCGATGAAACTCGGTAGTTTAAATAAGTTGTGGCGTTCATCTTTAGGGACGTTATCGTATAAACCTTTAGCCACATGAACCAGTGTGTCTAAGCCAACAACATCCACAGTTCTAAACGTTGCAGATTTAGGTCTTCCAATAACTGGACCTGTTAGTTTATCGACTTCTTCAATAGTCATATCCATATCTTCTACCATATGAAATAGACTCATAATACTAAAAATACCAACTCGATTCCCTATAAATGCTGGAGTGTCTTTGGCAACAACTGTTCTTTTTCCAAGAAATTTTTCACCGTAATCATTCAAAAATTCCAATACTTCTTTTGAAGTATCTGGTCCTGGAATTATCTCAAGTAGCTTGAGGTATCTTGGAGGATTAAAAAAGTGAGTACCACAAAAGTGTTTTTTAAAATCGTCACTTTTGCCTTGAGTCATGAATTTTATAGGAATTCCAGATGTGTTTGAAGAAATCAACGTGCCAGGTGTCCTATGTTTCTCTAAGCTTTCAAAAACCAGCTGTTTGATGTCTAGTCTTTCAACAACAACTTCAATAATCCAATCTGCATCTTTGATTTTTGAAATATCATCTTCTAAGTTACCTGTCTCAATTCTCTTTGAAAAATCTTTATGGTAGATAGGGGAGGGGTTGGACTTAAGAGAGGCTTGTAGTGCATCATTTACAACTCTATTTCTTACATCTAAATCTTCTAAAGTCTTACTTTGATTTCTTTCTTTTTCAGTCAGTTCACGAGGAATAATATCCAGTAGAAGGACTTCAACCCCGATGTTTGCGAAATGGCAAGCAATGCCACTACCCATGATACCGGAACCAATCACTGCGACTTTTTTGATTCTTCTTTTCATATATGTTTTAAAATTTATGCTTGTTTATTATTGATGAATATCATTTTTTCTGAAATGAGCTCATTGATTTTATCAGTCACTTTTATAAAAGTGTCTAGATCTTCTTCTGAAATATTGTCCCTTATAGCCTCATTGAATGAAAGAACTACATATTTAGAAAATTTTCTCATTTCAACTCCAAAATCAGTGAGATGTATGAGAACACTCCTGCCATCGTTTGGATTTTTCTCTCTAGTGATCAATCCTTTTGTTTCCATGGTTTTTAGAGTTCTAGACAAACTCGTAGATTCGACTCCCATTTTAGGACCTAAGGCCGTTGACGGAGTACCATTGTCAGGATCTATGCTTAATAATGCAAAGCCTGTAGTCATACTGCTCCCTTTTTTATTCGCTTCTTCATTATACATTTTAGTCACAGCAATCCACGTAGACCTTAATATATAATCAATTGTTTTTTCTTTCATAATTAATTGTAAGTATCAAATATAGCTAAATTTATTATGCATGCATAGTAAATTTAGCTATATCTGAGTTTTTAAAAAAAAATCATCAATTTTCTTTAGTCATAACATATGGAGGAAGAGCTAATTACCTTAATTGCTATTTTTTTTACAAAGAAATTGTTTTATTGATTAGGATAGAAGGGAAAAAAGGTTGTAGTTTTGCACTCCGCTAAACGAGGTATGAGGGGTAATTAAGAGTTTA
>Ga0136555_1000649_pt1 | contig 13405 bp, 9 predicted proteins | sample AntRauTorckE5432_FD_104927 | JGI IMG/M metagenome (GOLD analysis project Ga0136555, IMG submission 104927) | Saline lake microbial communities from Rauer Islands, Antarctica - Metagenome Torckler E5 #432 | ecosystem: Environmental > Aquatic > Non-marine Saline and Alkaline > Saline | place...
ATTTTTGGTTTTAGGTTGAAAAGATTGGCAATTGGACGGGCGACTCAAAGTCGCCTGTCCAATACTCAAGTCCAAAATTAGAAAATACTCAAAAAAAAATTATCAAAAACTTTTGATTCGTTGCAGTAGTGTCTTCTTTTGTTAATTAAAAAAGGAAAAACTAATCAATCAAATGTTGTAACTCAAAGTAATCATCGTGATTGGTAATCAATTTATCAAAAACAGCTTGGAAACTAATGAGTTGTTTATCAGAAAAATGTTCGTTAAGTATGGCATACTTTTCTTCGGTTTTTGAAAAAATACCGTAGCCATTTGGCGTTTTTTCTATTTTTATAATATTCTCCCATTTGATAATATTGCTTTGGTAAGATATTTCAATCTGCTCTTCATCACTTAAATTGACGTAATTTTTGATATTGGCAAAAGCCAATAAAAAAAACGAAAAAGCCGCAGCGTAACGCATATTATCAAAACTGCCGTGTCGTTGAACATTCAAATAAATTAAGAAGGCAACTAAGCCGAAATAGAATAAAGTATTCCACCATTTTAGGGTTTTTGTGAAAAATAAGAGCTGATTGCGATAAGCCAAATATATTTTCAGCACGTACAAAACTAACCAAACGAAGCCTATCCCCAGATAAACTTGAAGCCATAAAATAGGCAAAACTGCATGGTGTAGATAAGCCTGCAATAGGCAAATAATCGAACTCGCAATCGCTGCAATTCCTACTAATTGTTCCACTTTTTGTAAACTCATTATCTGCTTTTTTAACTTAAAAAACTGTTATTGTTATAAATCACCTTACAAAGTATTAAAAAATATCAAAAAGTAGATAAAAATGTTGAATATTCACAAGACGTTAAAATACTCAAAAAATGGTTTACTTTTGCACCTCGGAAAAGTAAATTTAAGATTTTAAAGGACAATGTATTGAGTATTTAGGGTGAAAAAATACTGGAATATTAAAATCCCAAAACACTTAAAAAAGAATAATAAGATGAAAAAGTATGTATGTATTCATGGACATTATTACCAGCCACCTCGTGAAAACCCTTGGTTAGAAGTTATCGAATATCAAGACTCTGCACACCCTTTCCATGATTGGAACGAGCGAATTAATGTAGAATGTTATGCCCCAAATGCGTCTTCTCGTATCCTAAATGATGACGGTTTAATTAAAAAAATCGTCAATAATTACGCAAAGATTAGCTTTAATATGGGTGCGACTTTGCTTTCTTGGTTAGAAGAAAAAGACCCAGAAACGTATCAAAAGATATTAGATGCAGATAAGGAAAGCATGCAATATTTTTCAGGTCACGGTTCTGCAATTGCACAAGCATATTCGCATTTAATTATGCCGTTGGCGAATGAACGGGATAAATATACGCAGGTTCGTTGGGGAATTGACGACTTTAAGCACCGTTTTAAGCGAATGCCAGAAGGAATGTGGCTTGCGGAAACTGCCGTGGATACAGCGACTTTGGAAATCATGGCAGAAGAAGGGATTAAATATACCGTTCTTGCACCTCGACAAGCAAAAGCATTTCGTAAAGCTGGTGATGATAATTGGCGAGAATTAGGACACGCAGCGGTTGATCCTCGCTTGGCTTATTGGTGTAATTTGCCGTCAGGAAAGAGAATTGCCTTGTTCTTTTACGATGGGCGAGTGGCTCAGGATGTGGCGTTTAATAATTTATTATCCAACGGTGCGTCATTGGCAAACCGTATTTTGGAAACGTTGGATTTTTATAGCGATGAACCGCAATTGGCACACATCGCAACCGATGGCGAAAGTTACGGACATCATCACCGCTACGGTGAAATGGCACTTTCGGCGGCCATCAAGCACGTTGATCGACAACAACCGATGGTTAAATTGACGAATTACGGCGAGTTTTTGGAGTTGCATCCACCGACTCACGAAATTCAGATTCATGAAAATTCGTCTTGGTCTTGCGTTCACGGTGTCGAACGTTGGCGGTCAAACTGCGGGTGTCATACTGGCGGAGGGCCGGGCTGGCATCAAAGATGGCGTGCGCCGCTTCGAGAATCTTTAGATTGGTTGAGAGATGAATTGAATCTAATATTTGAGCGCAAAGCAGGCAGATATTTTAAAGATCCGTGGGCGGTTCGTGACGCTTTCATTGAAGTTATTTTGAATCGTGATGAAGATAATGTGATTGCCTTTTTGGAAAAACACGCGACGCATCATCCTACGCCAGAGGACAGAATAGAAATGTTGCGACTGCTGGAAATTCAGCGAAATTCGATATTGATGTTTACGAGTTGTGGTTGGTTTTTCAATGACGTTTCGGGTATCGAAACTTCACAGATTCTGAAATATGCGTGCCGTTCGATTTATTATGCTCGACAAGTCGCAGGGGTAGATTTGGAAGATATTTTTATTAAAAAATTAGAAGCTGCACCAAGTAATATTGCGAAATATAAAAATGCTGGAGAAATCTATCGAAAAGACGTTTTGCCAGCTCAAGTTGGTTTGGAACGAACGGGAATGCACTTTGCCGTGACTTCACTTTTTGATAAGCATCCGGAATCATCGAAGTTATTTAATTATACGGCTCATAGTAATAATTTTGAACGTCTTGAAGCTGGTCGCCAGCTGTTAGCTTTTGGGGAAACGGTCGTGAAATCGAATATTACACATTCTGAGAAAAAGTTTTCTTTTGCTGTTTTGTATCTTGGTCAGCAACATATTATTGGGCATATTTCTTTGGATATGAACACGGCTATTTTCCAAGAAATGAAGGAAGTCATTCAACCATATTTTGAAAGTTCAAATTTGGGTGAGGTAATGCGCATTTTGCAGCTTTATTTTGGTCCTCAAAAATATTCGGTCAATACTTTATTCAAAGATGAAAAAATCAAAATTTTAAATGAAATTTTGAATAATAATCTAAATTCTGCAAGCGTAATGTTGAGAGGGATTTATCAAGATAATTATCATTTGATGAATACTTTATTGCAAAATGATTTGCCTGTACCGTTGCAATATAAAGAGATTGTTCAATATGTTTTAAATGAAGATTTAGAACGATTCTTTAATCAGGAATTGTTGGACGAAGGAGAATTGAAGCGAATTGTTTCGGAATTCGAAAAGTGGAAAGTTAGTGTAGGAGACTATAAAGCGATTCAATTAGTGGTGAATCACAGTATTTTGAAAGCTATTACTCGTTTGAAAGATGATTATACGAATATCAAACGAATGAAGCGACTGAATCAAATTTTTGAGCAGGTGGAAAAATTAGACATTAGTTCTTCAAAAAGTTGGCGTTCGCAAAATGAATATTTCGCTATCGCAACTAATTCAACCGTTTATAACGAAAATATAAATGATGAAGTTTGGCGAACAACTTTAGAGCAAGTGGGTAAGAATTTAGGAATCGGAGCAGGGATTAAGGAGATTTTTGAAAGTGCATAATGTGTTAAATATTAAGTATTAAAGAACTTATACCGAAACTTTGGAATTAATTGTAATAATTTGAAGAAAAATAAAAAAGCCTCATCGAAAGACGAGGCTTTTTTTGTGGGTGTATTTTCGGTTTGATACGATTAGTGAGCGGTGCGATTTTTGTTCGGAGAACCGACACCGTTCATTAACGTTTTGATGCCGTTTTGATACCGCATCAAATCAGCATATATCGTTTTCCTGGCAAGGTCTTAATCATATTTTGAAATTCCAAATTCAATAAATTCATAGATAAAATACTGGGCGGCAACTGTGTTCGGAATGCCAACGTATCAATATCCAAACTTTCCTCAGCCGTCAAAACATTGACAATTTTTTGTTCAATTTCCGATAATTCCACAAAAAGCGACCGCTGTTTTCCTGTTTGCTTATCGTCCGTTTCCCACTGCATGATGTAGCTAATATCCGCCACACTTTCCATCAAATTCGCCCGATGCGTTTTGATTAACATATTGCAGCCTTCCGAATATTGATCTTTCAAACGACCTGGAATCGCAAAAACATCTTTATTATAATCATTCGCAATTTTTGCGGTAATAATCGAACCGCCCGAACGAGCCGTTTCTACAACAATTAAAGCGTCTGCAAGTCCTGCTATAATTCGATTTCGAGCAGGAAAATTATCTTTATGTGGCGTCGTACCGCTAGTGAATTCGGTGAGTAAACCACCATTCCTGACCATCTTTTCAGCCGTCGATTTATGTGCTGCAGGATAAATTCTATCCAAACCGTGACCCAGAACGCCCACCGTTTCCATACCCAAATCCACCGATTTTTTGTGTGCCGTAACGTCGATTCCATACGCCAATCCACTGATTATCATTACATTGTATTGTTGCAATTCCGTTACAATTTCTTCACAAAATGCCTTTCCCCGCTCCGTTGGTTTTCGTGTTCCCACAATACCAACAATTCGAGCTTGATTCAAATCCGAAGTCCCTTTATAAAACAACATTAGCGGTGCGTCGTGATAGTGTTTTAGGCGACTTGGATAGTTTTTATCTAAATAAAAAATAGGTTCAATTTTATATTTTTCAATGAATTTAATTTCATCTTCGGCTTCTTGCAAGACATTTTGATTCAAGATATTTTTTGCTAAAGTTTCCCCAATACTCGGAATTTTGAGTAGGTCTTTCCTTTTAGTACGAAAAACAGCTTCCACGCCACCACAATAACTAATTAAGTTCCGAGCAAGTACAGCACCGATTTTTGGGATTTTGCTAATGGCAATTCGATATAATAAGTCGTTGGACATAAGTAAATTATGAATTATAAATTATGAATCATTTTACGTAATATCTTAATCACAATGGTTATTTAAAAAAATACTTTATAAATAAAATATTAAAGAAAGTGAAAATAAAGAAAAACTCCATTAAATTCCTAAAATTCTGCGGTGAAAATCATTTTAATTTCAAATTCCTTTGAAAAACAGTAAAGACCAATAAATACCTATATTTTTGTAAATTGTAAAGATATTAATATAAATAATATAAAAATATGTCTAAAAAATTGAATGTCAAGCAGATAGAGAAAATTTTGATGTTAGGCTTGGTTGTGGTTTTCTTATTTTGGATGGCTCGACAATGTGCGAGAAGTGGAAATACGGATGAGATGCAGCCGCTTGTAACAGAACAAAATACGCCTGCAACGACACCAGCAGCAGTAAATACGACTACGGTCACGGCAACGCAACCGATAAAAAGAGATACGATAATTCAAAAAGAATATATCAATCGTCCGATGCCTTTATTTATTTGGGCTGATGGCTTGAAAGTAAGAAGCGAACCGTATTTGACGAGTTCTATTGTTGTGGAATTGAGATTAAATGCAGAAGTGACTTACGAAGGGGAAGTCTCGCCTTTTAAACAAAAAATCACCTTGGATAATGTCGATTATGACGAAAGATGGCTCAAAATAAAAACGGCGGACGGTAAACAAGGTTGGATTTATGGTGGTGGTATCCGCTTATATCAAAAGTAGTTTCATTGTTAAGACCGTTTTAATGTAAAATTATAATGAAACCATAAGCGACGAAAGAGTAATAACTATGTTATAATCAAATTATGAAACAGGAAAAACTATTCAATAAGATACGGGCAAAAATTCCGACACATCAACCTGCGGAATTTGAAGTTGCAGGCGTTTTGGGCATTACGGTGAATGAGGCGTTTGCGTTGATGCGTGGGCAATCTGCAATTTCGTTGGAAGCCGCTTGCAAATTGGCGAATCGTTATGGCTTGTCGATTGATCACTTAGAGCAAGAATCGCCTTCGGTTATTCCGTTTCAGTTTCGAGCATTTGATTATAATATTAAGGATTTAGATGATTTTTTTATTGGAATATTGGAGGAATTTCGGAATTTGGATATGTTTGGTACTCGAAAATTGGCGTATGCGGCGAGTGAATTTCCGTTATTTACCTTGTTTCAATTTCCAGTTTTGGCAGCTTTCAAATTATTTTTTTGGGGAAAAACGGTTTACGATTTAGCGGAATTTAAAAATGTGAAATTTTATGCACCGAAAAAACAATCGGAGACTTTACTCTTGGGCGAACGCTCATGGAAACAATATTTAAAAATTGATTCTACTGAAATTTGGAGTTCGGAAATTGTAAATGCGGTCTTAAAAGAAGTCTATTATTGTTGGTCGCATGATTTGTTTGAAACGACGGAAGATGCGTTGGCGGTTTGTGATAGCATTATCGAACTTTTGGAACATACCGAAAAACAAGCGGCAATCGGACGAAAATTTCACCCGAATAAAAAACCACCTAAAAACGAGAATTTTCAGCTATTTTATAATGACGTTTCGGTCAGTAATAATACGATAATGATTAGTTCAGAAAGGCGAAAAATTGTTTTTGTGAGTCAAAATACATTGAATTATTTGGTGACGGATAATGAGATTTTTCACACTCAAACACAGGTTTGGATTCATCGCCTAACGAATCAATCGCATAGCATTACAGGAAAAAGGGAAACTGAAAAACGGACGAATTTCTTTGAGCAATTAAAATCAAATGTGGTATTTGTAAAACAGGAAATTGCGAAATAATTATAGGAATCCCGAAATTTTCTCAAATAAAAGATGGGTTATAAAGCCAATTTAGACCGCCTTATCTTTTTACAAATAGTTTTAACATTACTTTAATGGGTCTAATCAGTAACTATTTAAAGCTTATGTTCGTTATGCTATTGACACAAGAAAACAATCACAAAATACAAATTTCATAACAGTAGAAAGGTTTTTCATAAGATAAAGGGATGGCGAAAGCCGTCCCTTTTTTTTGAATTTGAACAGCGTTGTACTCACAAAAAAATATTCGTCTGCATACGTTTTTCAAATTAATTACGTCTTATAACCTAACAAAAATAAAGACTTCATTCAAAACAAGATTATGAAACAATTAGGAATCACAATGGTAATTCTAATTTTCGCCATGACAACCGTATTCGCTCAAAGCCGTGAAGAACGTAAAGAAGAACGTAAAGAAGACCGTCAAGAAAAAGTAGCAGACTTAAAAAAAGACGTTCAGAAGAAAACTGAAAAAACAACAAAATCAGTTAAGAAGAATTTTAAAAAAGTAGAAATAGGATTTGAAAAAACAACCAAAAAGGCTAAAAAGGAATTGACAATCGGCTGGAATGAACTCACGGAAAAAACTGAAAACTTGATCGATAATATCGAAGAAAAAGTACAAGAAAATAAGGTGGAAACGAAAGAGCCAAAAAAATCAGAACCTGCAAAAAGTACGAATCGAGAGTTGAAAAAGACATAATTCGGATTGTAGATATGAGTTGCGAGTTCTGTCATTCTAATGGATTTTTATATAAAAATAATCAAACTTGCATTTTGTAACTCCGAACTCACAATACAAAAAAGCGATTTATTTCTAATTGGAAATAAATCGCTTTTTTATGTTACCAAATTTAAAAATCCAAAAATTTTCTTTATGAAAACAATTAAACACCTTAAGTTGTAATACTTCGTGTTATTAGCGTTGCGAGTTACGAGTTATGCGTTCGATTATTTTTATGTGAAAATACGTTAGAATGACAAAATTCGCAACCCGTAAAACCCGCAACGTAAAACTCGCAAGCAACTCGAATAAAATCATGTTATGAAAATTGGTATAGTTTGTTATCCGACTTATGGCGGAAGTGGCGTAATCGCTACAGAATTAGGAAAAGGTTTAGCAAAAAGAGGGCATCAAGTTCATTTTATTACTTACCGTCAGCCCGCGCGATTGTTGCATTTCCAAGAAAATTTGTTTTACCATGAGGTCAATGCAGCCGATTATCCGCTGTTTGAATACCCGCCTTACGATACGGCTTTGACGAGCAAATTAGTGGATATTGTCAAGCATGAAAAGTTAGACTTACTCCATGTTCATTATGCAATTCCGCATGCAACGGTAGCATATTTAGCAAAAAAAATCCTTTTGACCGAAGGTATTTATATTCCTGTAATTACAACGCTTCACGGTACAGATATTACGTTGGTTGGTCAAAATGAAGCGTTCAAACCTGTGGTGAAATTTGGTATTGAAAAATCAGATGGTGTGACGGCAGTTTCTCATTATTTAAAAAAGGAAACGCAAGAGGTTTTTGAAACCAAAAAAGATATTCGAGTCATCCATAATTTTATTGATTTCGATAGATTCAAGCCAATTGATAAAAATCATTTCAAAAAAGCGATTGCACCAAACGGCGAAAAAATATTGGTTCATGTTTCTAATTTTAGAAAAGTGAAAAGGGTCGAAGATGTAGTCAGAATATTTGAAAAAGTCTATCAAGAAATTCCCTGTAAATTAATTATGGTCGGTGATGGTCCCGACCGATACAATGCCGAGCAATTATGTCGAAAAATCGGTCTGTGTCACGAAGTTCGATTTTTAGGAAAGCAAGATGCGGTCGAAGAATTATTAGCAATTGCCGATTTATTTTTGATGCCTTCGGGTAGCGAAAGTTTCGGTCTGGCGGCTTTGGAAGCAATGGCGTGTGAAGTTCCTGTGATTTCTTCCAATGTTGGCGGTTTGCCCGAAGTCAATGTTCAAGGTGTAACTGGCTACATGAGCGATTTAGGAAATGTGGACGAAATGGCAAAATACGCTATTGAAATTCTAAAAGACGAAGCGACACTTAATAAATTCAAAGCCAACGCTTTAGCACAAGCTAAACAATTTGATATTGATAATATTATTCATTTTTATGAAGATTATTATGAGGAAATTTTAGAAACTTGTGTATATGTTAAGGAAGCGGTTGAGCTATAAATTCATTATTTTTTGTAATGGGTAGATTATTTTTTCCTGTTTCCTTCTATGACAAATGTTAATAAAAGCGAATAGGGTAGTTGTTATTATATAAAAAGCCAAATACTGAACTTCGGTATTTGGCTTTTTGGGCTACCCACGCAAAGTTGGACACGTTGTAAAAACTTAATTACAAACCCCCGAGGTTTCCCCGAGATTTCGGGGAAACCTCGGGGGTTTGTAGCAAATAAGTTAGAAGTAGTTTTATTAAGGTGCAGCGCACCGCTTGTCCCAGTTTACCCCGAAATCTCGGGGAAGCCTCGGTGGACACCGTTTTGTCCAACATTAAACGGGTAGCCGCTTTTTGCATGATAATACCACAATAACATAGCTACATTTCTATCATTTTTTTTATAAAGAAGAGCACACTACCATACAAAATAAGAATTTGAACCACAAAGGCACAAAGGCACAAAGTAAACGTACTAACAGTCCATTGAATACGACTTTGTGGTTCAATTAAAAACGTATTGTGGTTTAAAAGAAGAGATAAAGACCGCTCCGTTTGAACTGAATTTCATTGAAAAATGTGGCGTTATCGGTCAGAATTTCTGAAGGCGTATTTTTTTTTAAAGTATAAGAAATGGTATGGACGAATGCCAAGTACTCATTTTAAGGCTTTGAACTATAAAAATAGAACCGACTTCTGTACGAAAATCGGTTCTATTTTCGCTTTATGATTGCCTGATTTATTCTTTCAAAAACTTAATAATTTGTCTTTTGCCCTCCTCTAACTGTGCCGCCAATAGATACATACCTGGCGTTAAAGTTGAAACATCTACGATATTTTCATTTTTTCCACTCAATATTAATTGACCAGATAAGTTAACGATATCGTACGATACTACATTTGAAGTACTGTTAATTGACAACCGATTCATCACCGGGTTAGGGCTGACTGAAACAAGGTTTTCAACCTCTTCGAAGATATTTGTACTGGTGTTGGTTGTCCCTTCTCCGATTGTGACATTGCCCAAAGCACTTTCATTAGCCGGGTTAGCGTTTACGCCTAAGACATAAAAACCGTATTGGATAACCAATCCAGTTGCTAATTCTGCTGCGGTAGCACTTACTGAAAACGCGCCGCTTGCTGGTAATTCAAATACTTTACTTCCGCCCAAAGCATCTGCATAACCGTTATTAGGGTCAAGTGCTTTGATGAAAAAATAAACAGTGTAAGCATTATCAAGTGTATTAGCAACGACATCACCCGAAAAACTAAGGTCGTTATTATTATAACTCGCACCTGGTTCAACGAATGTGATGGCTTCCATAACTTTATTGCCTTCTAAGGTCGTTTGATCTACCCAATAAGGATCAGTCGGCCCATTCGCATAGGTACTGAAATTAGGGTACAACATTAGAGCATTGGCTGCTACGTCCAGCGTAGATTTAACATCTCCTAATGCCCAAGCTGAACCGAATTCGTAATTTCCTCCGTTAGCAGGGAGTTGCGATACATTCATGTAGGCAATCCAGCTATCCGTAGCACTGAATTGCACGTTATTTTGAGCAAATAAGTTAGAAAATGCAAAAACGCAAAGTGCAAAACTCGTAATTAATTTTGTCATGTTTTTTAATTTTAAGTTAAATAAAAATTACTGCAAAGTAAATGCAAAAATATAAAATTTGTTTCAGTGTTTTACTAAAAACGTTGCCTTATAGACCTAAAATATCAGCTGAAAGTCTTTGTTTGCTGCATTATTTATAGAATAATCTAAATTGTATTTAATGTTCTTATAAAGTAGGAAACTGGTTGTGCTTGATCAGACCGCAGTGAAGAAAATTACCGTTCAGGAATTGAAGGTATTTCCTTATCTTAGAATACGTTTTCAACATTATCTTAACTTAATGGAAGGTCATTTTTTATGAAAATAATATCTGAAATTAAAAAAATCGAAAAAAGCCAAAGTGAAATTTTCATGATTTGCCATCAGTCGTATTTTAATGCACCTGAACGACGGAAGTTTTTAAATTTTAGCATTGGTACGAATAAAAAGTCCGTGAGCTGATTTTTGTAATTTTAATCGAAACGAATCACCGCTTTTCCGCCACTAACCCACTGGTTTTGCTTATTCCATTCGCCATCGCAATCACTTTGCATCTGCTCCAAAATCCGTTTATTTTGAATATCAATCACCACACAAAAATAATTTTCATGTAAAATATTTTCCCCATTTTTATCAACATAACCAATGGTTAAATAATCCATCACAAAATAATTACCACTCGGCGAAATACCCAAAATATCGCCACTGCTTCGATTCATATTATCAAAATCTGCCAACGGATAATTTTTGTTATTAATAATAAAAAACGGCTCATAATACAAATCAAAAATGGTATCTCGTTTGGCGAAAGCTAACTGGACATTTTCCGAAATTTGAACCGTTTTCGCCAATTCAAAATTTGGCTTTTTAACGGTCTCTACTGTTATGACCGCCACTTTTTTGGTTGAACTTTCGCAATTGACGAGCAAAATTAAACTAAACGTCACCACGAAAAATAACTTATAATTCATCATTTTTTTTATTTTTTGAACAAAAAAGTATTAAAATTAAAAAAAGTTATTATTTTTAGAACATTAATAAATAACAAAATCGAAAACTCATGTTACCAAAACATATTTACTTTTTTTTATTATTAATACCTTTTTCGGCTTTTGCCCAATTTCAAGATGACTTTTTAGATGGTAATTTCGACCAAAATCCGCAATGGTTTGGCGATACGGCAAACTTTATTATCAATGTAAATAACGAATTACAGCTTAACGCAACCGCTGCTGGAACATCGCAATTATACGTCAATGCACCGACTGCAGATTCTACCGTTTGGGAATTTTATGCAGTATTGGATTTCGCTCCCTCAACGAGTAATCAACTCAAAATTTATTTGTCTTCTGACAATGCCGACCTTTCGGCTTCGCTCAACGGTTATTTTGTGCAAATTGGCGAATCGGGCAGCGATGATGCGATAGAATTACGTCGGCAAAACGGGACGAGTTCCACCGTTTTGATTCGAGGAACAGATGCTGCGGTTGGTGCTGAACCTGTAATTGCAAAGATTCGAGTCGTTCGAGATAAAAATTACAACTGGTCGCTTTTTACTGATTATTCTGGTGGTACAAATTTCGTTTTGGAAGGTACAGCGACTGATAATACGTTTCCGTCAGGGCATTTTTTCGGCATCGAATGTAAATATACTTCGACTCGAATAGATAAATTTTTCTTTGACGATTTTTATATTTTTCCATTGTATCAAGACGATGACGCACCCGAAATTACACAAATTGAAGTCAATTCTGACCACGAATTAACCGTAATTTTCAATGAAAACTTGGATATAATTACGGCTTCTGATGTGACCAGTTATATGGTCAATAATGGTATTGGTAATCCAAATCAAGCGATTTTGAACGCAACCGACAACCGAATTATTCAGTTGATTTTTAATAATAATTTTCAAAATGGCGTAATAAATCAATTAACGGTTTCAAATATTGAGGACGAAATTGGCAACGCAATAAATTCAGAAACAATTGATTTTCAATATGTTGAGATTCAAACAGCCAAAATTTACGATATTATTATCAATGAAATATTTGCTGATCCAACGCCAAATGTCGGTTTGCCTGAAGTTGAATTTATAGAAATTTATAATCGTTCTAACGAAAATTTTAATTTAGAAAATTATATATTTTCAGATGCGAGTAACGATATTTTATTGCCCAATACGATTTTGCAAAGTGGCGAATATGCCGTGATTTGCGATATTGAAGACACGATTTTATTTTCAACTTTTGGTAAAATACTTGGTGTTGAAAACTTCCCAAGTTTGACTAATTCCGGTGAATTATTACAGCTCAAAAATGAAAAAAACGAACTTATTGATGCGGTCGATTACGATATTTCGTGGTATCAAGACAACAACAAAAATGAAGGCGGTTGGACGTTAGAGCGAATTTTTACGAATCAACCGTGTTCGGTTGGTTTTGAAAATTGGGCGGCTTCGACTATGATTTTGGGCGGTACACCTTGCCAAATAAATTCGATTGCGAATACTGAAAATGACACCGAAAAACCAATATTAATTCGTGTTTTTCCAGATTCGCTTAACCAGATTCGTTTGCTTTTTAATGAAAAATTAAGTCAAAATACGGCTGAAAATATTGCGAATTATACGCTTTCCGAAAATCTAACGATTACCAACGCAATTTTAGAATTTCCGAATGCAAATACAGTTTTATTAACCTTAAATGCAAATTTGATTGGCAATAAAATTTATACGATTGTCATCGAAAATACGCTGCAAGATTGTGTAAATAATGATTTTAGTACAACTGAAAATACTGTTGAATTTGCCATTCCAACGATAATTGAACCTAAAGATTTATTAATTAATGAAGTTTTGTTTAATCCACAAACTGGCGGTTATGACTTCGTGGAAATTTATAATAATTCGGATAAAGTGCTGAATTTGAGTGATTTAAAAATTGGTAGTGCGAATGATGGTTTGTTAGATGTCATTTTACCGATTGAAAATGAACGGTTGATTTTTCCAAAATCCTACTTGGTTTTGAGTGAAAATATCGTCGATGTTCA
>Ga0136555_1000651_pt1 | contig 13373 bp, 9 predicted proteins | sample AntRauTorckE5432_FD_104927 | JGI IMG/M metagenome (GOLD analysis project Ga0136555, IMG submission 104927) | Saline lake microbial communities from Rauer Islands, Antarctica - Metagenome Torckler E5 #432 | ecosystem: Environmental > Aquatic > Non-marine Saline and Alkaline > Saline | place...
ATTTCATATTCAATGCCTTTTTCAATTGCCTTGAAGGAATTAATGTTTTTCAATTCAACTTTGGTCCCAGAAAGTTTTTCTTCTCCTTCTTTAAATAAAGAAATATTGGCTTCACATCTCATTTGACCTTTTTCCATATCAGCCGTAGAAATTTTTAAATATCTAAATAGCTTTCTCAATTCAATGCAAAATTGTTTAGCCTCTTGAGATGAAGTCAAATCCGGTTCTGTCACTAACTCCATCAAGGGCACTCCCGCCCGATTGAAATCAACCAAGGTGCTTCCGCTAGAATGCATTAATTTTCCAGTATCTTCTTCTAAGTGAATTCTGGTTATTCCCACTTGACTCTTGTGTGTTTTTTCTTTTCTGTCCCAGTAATCAAAAGTAATTTGGCCGTTTTCACAAATCGGCTGATCATATTGAGAAATCTGATAACCCTTGGGTAGATCAGGATAAAAATAGTTTTTTCTATCAAATTTGGTGTCTTTGGCAATTTCACAACTCAAAGCCAAGCCAGCTCGCATGACATATTCAATGGCTTTAATATTAGGGACTGGCAAAGAACCCGGCTGAGCCGTACAAACTTCACAAATATTTTGGTTGGGCTTTTTGGTTAAACCCATTCCATTTTTGCAAGCACAAAACATCTTGCTTTCCGTCCCTAATTCTACATGAATTTCCATTCCGATTGTTACCTTATATTTGCTCATAAAAAATTATTAATTAAAAATATTGACAATATTCTATCATTTAAAAAACTAAATCGCAAATTCGTCGATAGCGACTATTTAGGCACTCTAATTTCACAGCTACTTGGCAAACCAAGTTTTGAATTTCTAACTGCTGGGTTTAAAGTTTGCAATTTTTTCAAATCAACCCCTAAACTTTTAGCCATCGAAACTAAAGACGGTGATTCTGAAATTGGAATTCTCAAAACAATTTTTTGTCTAGGTTGAATGGCCTCTGGTTTTTTTATATTATTCTGATCCATAATTAAATTCACAATATTATTAACAGAATAACCTAAATCTAAATCTTTCTCGATAAGTTTTTTCTTTAAATTTTTGACTATCCCAAATAAAGTATCTCCGCTCTTTATAACATAGCTATCCTTAAGAAAATCGACCTCAGGAACTTTCAACAAATTAAACTCTAGTTTTTCAGGCGGAAATTTCTCCTCCAAACTCTGCTTTTTGATTACATCCAGAATAGCATAAAACTTTTCTGGGTAGTTTAAATTTTCCAAAGAATCACTCAATTCATTTAAATTGATTTTTTTATTACCTTCGATTTTAAGATTTTGGCCTATTTGAATTGTATCACTTTTTAATTGATTATCGTCTTTAATTTTTTGAACTGATGTTTGATATTTTCTGGCAATAATATTTAAATTTTCTCCTTTTTTCACCTTATGATTATTGTCTTTCTTTTTTAAATAATTGTTCAGACGTTTTTCTCTCCACTCTAGGTAATCCTTGTAATTACGATCTTTTTTGTCAATTCTGAACTGAGCATATTTATTAGTAAATCCCCCATTATAATCAGCAAAGGCTAAATCCCAATCGTTATTAAATCTTTCATAGCTATCCTTTAGATGTTGGGCGCAAGCCCGAGCACTTTCAACAGGATCACATCGAAAATCAACTACTGCGTCTATTTTCAAACCATAAGCTTTTGCACTGCTTTCAATGAATTGATAAGGACCTTTAGCCTTAGCCCTCGAAAATGCGTCTAACTTAAAATGAGATTCCGGAATAGCCAAATAAACATAATTTTCCGATATGCCTATTTTCCGAAACTCCTCTTTCATTGAAAATAGCCAAGGTTGCATTTTTTCCATAGCCTGCTCTAAACCTAAATAATTTTTGCCAAATTCTAAATTTTCACCTGAATAATTTTCAGGTTTTGGCGAATAACTTTCTTTCCATTTTTGCCGAAGAGCTTCTTTAGTTTCTAAGTTTAATACCACCTGATCTTGAGTTAATAATTGCTCCTCAATAGTTTTTCCAATTATTCTAGAGTTCTCTTGCCTGATCTTTTCTTGTTCTAGGGTAAATTTAGTAACTCTTTTTTCATTATAAGGTTCTTTTATCTTTTCGCCTCTTTTTTCTAAACTCTCCCAAACACCTTTCTCTTCTAAGATTTCTAAAAAATTTTTCCCTACCAACCCTAAAACAGTGGCACCAAGTGCTCCTCTGATAAATTTTCTTCGACTAATCCCTTTTTCATCAATATTAATACTATCTTTCTTGAACTTATTTTGTTTTGATTTTAAGTTATCCAAATAGTAATTTTTTGTTCCTTCCATGTTTTTAAAATATATTAAATAAGTATTTTAATTTTACACTAAAAACTAATTTTTAAACATATTATAAAAATCAAAAATATGATGCATTTTGTGACGGTCGTCACAAAATGCATCAAAAATATTCTTTATTCGGAGCTTGGATTATTTTAAAAAATTAAGTCATAGATTAGATTACTCTGATAAATTTATAATATAATAAGGTTTGTCAACTAACATAATCAAAAAAATCTCTTGTATTTTTTTGAAAATATTTTTTTGAGTTTTTTTTCATTATCAACTTTTGAAGCCATAATAACTCGAACATATTTTTCAGCTGAATATAGAGAAACTAATTCTAAAATTGATTTTTCAAAAGGATAAGGAGAGACAAAAACACTATTCTGTAATTTATAAAAACCTAACTCAAAAAGATGTTGCCTCAATATTCCACGAAAAATCCTATCTTTTTCTGGAATATCAAACGCGACAATCCTCCATTTTTTATCCCATTTTTTAAAATTTTTGATATTTATTGTATTTCCTACAAAATTAAGTCTTCTGGCCTCTTTTTTGCCTTTTTCAGTAAGAATCAATTTAAAAGAACCGTCTTTTCTTTTTTCCTCTTTTAAAAGTTTTTCTTTTGTAAGTCTTTTTATAGATCTGTTGAAAGTGCCCTGATTAATTTTGTTCCAATCTTTTTTTATGGCTCTTAATGCTCTATAATACTGAGTAGGAGATCTAGTCATACCTAAAGCAACCCCGCCCAATAATACTAGAACTATATTTTTTTGTATTTTTCCAAATTTATACATTTTTTATTTTATTTATAAATATCTTTTGATGCTTTTGATGCATTTTGTGACGGTCGTCATAAAATGCATCAAAAATATTCTTCATTTAACTTAGATCTTGAGTATTAATATTATGTCTTTAACACTAGATCTTATGTCTTGAATATTGGATTTAGAATCTTGGATATTGGATATTGGATATTGAATCTTGGATTTCGGATATTGGGTTCAGAATTTTAAATATTGAATCTTGAATCTCGAATCTTAAATTTTGGATTTTAGATATTGGGTCTTGGGTATTGGATATTGAATTTTATATCTTGAGTATTAGGTTTCGGATATTGGATATCAAATCTTATATTTTGAGTATTGGATATTGAATCTTGGATTTCGGATATTGTATATTGAATCTTATATTTTTTATTTTATTTATAAATATCTTTTGATGCTTTTGATGCATTTTGTGACGGTCGTCATAAAATGCATCAAAAATATTCTTCACTTAACTTAGATCTTGAGTATTGCATATTAAATGCTGGATTATTTAAAAAAGATTAATAATAAATCTTTCCTAATATTAAAGCTAATTTGATATCTTGATAAGAAATTTTCTCTCCGAGGTGTTCAAAAATTACTCTTAACTTTACTTTACCATTGATTAGAAAATCTGCTCGATTTTTTTTATTTTTAATTTCCTGCACGGCTTTTTTGACTGCTTGAATGGTTTTTTCTTTTGGTTTTAAACTAGAAAAATCTAATTTGGGATACTTTTTGTTAATCCTAGTAATATGTTGAATTATTGTGTTTTCGGTTAGACCTCTCTTTTCCATAATTTGATTCAAACCTTTTCCTGCTTCTACTAATTTTTTAGTGATTTCTAAGGTATCTTCTTTCTTAGGTTTTTTAAATTTAACTTTAGCTTCTTTTTTTAGTTCTTCTTTTACTTTTTCTATTTCTTTTTCGTCTATAACTCCGCCCTTAATCAAAATAAATTCTCTAAACATTTCGTTTTTTTCTTTTTCTGAAAAACTCTCCACTTTTCGTCTAATTAAATCCGAAGCTTTTTGAATTTTTTTATCATTTTCTAAAACCATCTGATCCACCATCAAAGCGATGTCATTCAATCCTAACAACCTCAAACCTTCGATGGAACGAACTCTGGAAAGAGCTACATAACCTTGCCCAATTTCAAAAGTTTTGGAAAGGTCAATTTCTGCTCCTTCTAATGTCATTCCTTGAGATTTATGAACCGTTAAAGCCCAAGCCAATCGCAACGGAATTTGTTTAACAGTGGCCATCACTTCACCTTGATCATTTTCCACTTCCCATCTCTCTTTTTCAACTAAAATTTTCCTACCAGAGAAAATTTTAACTAGCGGTGCATTGCTATATTTATCAAAACCTATTATCTTGCCCAAAGTCCCATTAATGAAACCTTTTTCATAATTATTTTTAACAAAGATAACTAAAGCTCCTTTTTTTAATTTCAATTCTGGCGTCACTAAGGAAGTTTTAAAAATTCTTTCTCGATGTTTTTTGGGACCATCATTTTCTGAATCAAATAAAACTACTTCGCCTTCCAAACGATTCAATTCCTGTTCATTGATTCTGTCCACATCGGCATTGTGAGTATAGAGCCTGGTTACTTTGAAATTGCCAGGAAATTCTCGATTATAACAACTCTCAAAAAGTTCCATGGAATCTGGCGAAACACAACCTTCTCTGATTTCATCTAGAATTTTAATTAAGTCTGTATCACTATGACGAAATTTTTCTTTTAAGTAACAAATTTTAAAGTCTGCCGATTCCCACAAAAATGTTTGCCAAATAAATTTCTCTTCTCTGAGGTTTTTGGAAATTGGTGGAAGCTGAAAAAAATCCCCCGAGAGAATTACTTGCACTCCGCCAAAAGGCTGCTCGGTGTTTTTGAATTTTCTTAAAATTCTATCAATAGTCTCAAACAAATCCGGTGAAATCATTGAAACTTCGTCAATGATCAAAACATCCAGTCTGTCCAAACGATTTTTGATAAATTTTTGCTTTATTAAAAATTTTATCAATCCGTCATTAACTCTTTCTTTTACTCCCAAACCGAAAAAGGAATGAATAGTCATTCCGTTGATATGAGAAGCGGCAATTCCAGTTGGAGCCAAAACCACCGGAGTAATTTTCCGATTTTTCAGATATTTTATATACTTATTTAAAAGAAAAGTTTTTCCTGTTCCAGCTGATCCAGTTAGAAAAGCGTTCCGCCCAGTTTTCAAAATTTCAAAAGCTGTTTTTTGATTCATTTTTAGTTTTTTTATTTTAATAATCTTAATTTAATCTTAACCCAGAATAAACCTTTGTCAAAGAAAAAAATAATCTAGGCTTAATTCAAAGAAATCAGTATTTAAATACTGATTTAATTTTATTAACTAGGATTAACTGTTTTTTTAAAAATTTCAAATTCTGCTTTTAATTTTGTGACGATAGGATTTTCTAATTTTTGCTCTAAAATTTCAATTACTGAGTCGTAATACCAAATTTGCTTTTCCGGCGGAGCGTTAAAATCTTGCCACATTTTATTTCCTTGTTTTTGATAAATTTGATTCATTGATTGGAGATTATGAATTTTGTCGGCGGCACAAATCATTAAAGATTCAAATCGATCATTTTCAAGATTTTTTAAATAGTCTTCTTTTCTAGCTTGCCAACTTTTCTCACTATCAGATTCATTTTCTATCAACTCTAGATCCTCACTAACTCCCTCAACGATGTTAGCAATTTTTTGACCGAAATCTTTTTTCAAGTTTTCATAATTATAGTCCCTTACATCTTCTAAAGTATCATGCAGTAGACTAGCCACTAGAATATTCTCATCTTCTGTATATTCAGATAAAATAATCATTACTGAAACAGGATGAGTAAAAAAAGGAAGTTTGGAACTTTTTCTAATTTGATGGCAATGTTTTTGAGCTGATAGATTTAAGGCCTTTTGAATTTTAGGAGTTAATTTCATATTTTAAATTTAATTTAAAGGGGTAAACTTTCCAACTTCTTTATTATAACATTTTTTCTTGCTCAATCCAAAAATAAATCCTATAATAGAAACAGTTACATAAAAATACGTAATTCATTAAAAAAAATAAATGAGGAAAATAAAAATAAATTTTTTCGAAATTTTTTCTTTGAGTTGGATAACTTTGGCTCTTTTGAGTTTATTTCTAATTACCGTTGGTTGGTTTAATTTCTTGACCTTATTTCTAGCAATTTTTATTACCATCTTTATTCCCTTGTATGGCTATAGAAAAAATAAATTCACAATAGAAAAAACCTCTAGGAGTTTTAAAATTCTGGCATTGCTGACTCTAATTATTGGAATATTCCTCTCAGTTTTTACTACCCCAACTATTTTCGGTGGAAGAGACGAGGGTTCTTATAGCAATTCGGCTATCTTAATGGCTCAAGATGGTCGAACTTCTCACAACAGTGTTCTAATTGAAAATTTTTATAACATTTATGGCGAATCAAAGGCCTTAAATTTTCCTGGATTTCAATATAACGAAGACGGTGCCTTGGAAAGTCAATTTCTCAACGGTTATCCTAGTTGGTTAGCAATTTTCTTTAAATTGTTTGGATTAGTCGGACTAACTTTTGCTAATTTGTTCCCTTTTGTAACTTTAATCCTAGCTTTTTATCTTTTGATAGTGGAGGTTTTTCCTTTTATTAAAGGCCCTACAGACCCCAAAGAATGTCTAAGCGGTAATTTATTAAAAAGATGTTTTTTGCAAATGACTGAAGCTGAAAAATTTGGTTGGCTTGGAGTAATCTTTCTTTTATCTTTTATGCCTTTATCAATCTTCTATAAATTCACCTTAAGCGAAATATTTTTTGCTTCATTGGCATGGTTCAGCGCTTATTTGTTAATCAGATATTTAAAAACTAAAAGATTTTTAAAATTTAAATTTATTTTTGTTCCCTTGCTTTTAATGCTTTTTGTTCGGATTGAAACCGTTGCAATCATTTTTGCCTTGTTGATTATCATGATTGGCAAGGATTACACTCATCTCAAACAAGCTCGTTATCAATTCTTTTTTGTTTTTTCCGGACTAGCTCTTTTAACAGTTATCTGGATTGAACCAGATTTTTTTATTAACGCCTTTAAAGGAATTTCTGATATTTCTCTCTTGAATCCAGATACTATTTCTGAATCAAGTAAAAAATCATTGATGGGGAAAATACTTCCAGATGATTGGAGGCATTTCTACTTATTTAAAATTTGGTTTAATTACAATATCCTGCCTTTATTGTTAATGGCCTCGGTTTTCTTGGTTAATTTCTTTGTTTCAGTTTTTCGAAATAAAAAATTTGGCAATGAAAAAGCCTTGATTATTATTCCCTTTTTGCTTTTTTCTTTGACTTTTATTTATTTAATAGACGCTAATATTTCTTTGGATCATCCCTGGATGCTAAGAAGATGGATTTTCACTATTATTCCTGTAATCTTTTTCTATTCAGTATTTTTTCTTTTTTATCTCAGACAAAAAAATCGTGTCTTTTTCAGGTTAATCGTAGTTTTTATTATTTTAGGTAACTTAGCCTTATTTTTTGTTCCAAATAATAATTCGTCGCTTCAATTAAATAACTTTTTTAATTTTTCTCAAAACAAAGGTCTATTGGGTCAAACTTATGAAATTTCAAAACTTTTTCAAGAAAACGAATTGGTCTTAATTTCTCAAAAATCCTCTGGATCTGGCTGGTCTTTAATCAGTGAACCACTAAGAAATGTTTACAACAAACAGGCCGTTTATTTTTTCAATCCTCTAGATTACTCCAAAATTAATCGCGAAGATTTTGATAATGTCTTTTTGATTACTTCGGATATGGATGATTTTATCTATCAAGATATGAAAAAAGAAAAAATAGGCGAAACTGTTATTGAAAACAACATAATCAATCCATCTAAAGACCCCTTAGAAAAACCTCGGATTGTCAATACCGAAACTAAAATTAATATCTACAAATTACTCCCTTAGTTGAGGGATAGTTATCTTTCGAATGTCAAAAACAAAAATAGATCAAAATTCAAAATATTTACTAGGTTTTTCCCTGATTTCTGAAATTGGACCAGCACGTTTCAAAAAAATTGAAGAAAGTTTTGATTCCATCCAGGAAGCCTGGAATTGCGATTCTGGAAAACTAGAAAGAATTCTAGGCAAAAAAGTTGCTGAAAAAATTTATCAAAAAATTCAGAAAATTAATTTAGACAAAGAAATGGAGCTTTTGAAAAAAGAGGGCATCAAAGTAATTACTTCAAAATTTAACTTTGAAGATTTTTCTGGAACAAACATTGATTATTTTCCAAAAATGTTAAGTGAAATTAGTTCTTCGCCTTTTATTTTGTTTGCCAAAGGGAATTTGAATTTACTTTCTGAAAAACAATTATCAGTCGTTGGTTCACGTCGTCCTAGTTATTATGGGAAACAGGTTGTAGAAAAAATTATTCCAGAAATCTGCTTAGCCGATTTAGTTATCACTAGCGGAATGGCCATGGGAATTGATTCTTTATCTCATCGTCAAGCCCTTGATAATGAAAAACCAACTATTGCGGTTTTGGGAAGTGGTTTAGGAGAAAGAATTCTCAAAAAAGCTTTTAATTATCGACTGGGACAGGAAATTATTGAAAAAAATGGTTTATTGGTGTCCGAATATCCACCAAATTTTGAAGCTAATAAATTCACTTTCCCTGCCCGTAACAGGATTATTAGTGGTTTGTCTTTGGGCGTTTTGGTGATCGAGGCTGCTGAGAGAAGCGGAACTTTAATCACTGCTCGTTATGCACTAGAACAAAATCGGGAAATCATGGCTATTCCCGGAAATATTTTTTCCCAGCAATCCCTTGGAACTAACAAATTAATTAAACAAGGAGCAGAACCAGTAACCTCGGCTAATGATGTTTTCAAAGTTTTGAATTGGAAAATATCTTCTTCTCAGCCATTAAACGAGGTTCAAAAGATTAGTTTTGATGACAAAGAAGAGAAAATGATTTATAATAAACTGTCTTTTGATCCACAATCTTTGGATAAACTAGTTTTAATGTGTAAGCTAGACATTTCCACGATTTCCGTTAAGCTATCAATGATGGAAATCAAAGGATTAGTAAAAAATACCGGTGGCGGATATATCAAAAACTAAAGTTTCGTTAATTGGGATATTAACTGACTAGTTGATTAGGGATTACCCTTAATTAAGGAATTTTTTTCAAACACCGTTTTGCCTGCCTCGACAAAGTAGAACTAAAACGAACCTGACTCGGCAAAGCGAGGCGAGATGGGCATTGAAAAGAGTCTTTTAAAACAATTTCACCAAGTCAATATTTTATCAAATTGCTTCCAATTGACCAACGAACGAATTAATTAACTAATTAACTAATATGAAATTAATAATTGTTGAATCACCTACTAAAGCTAAAACTATTACTAGATTTTTAGATAAAAACTATAAAGTTACGTCTTCTTTTGGACATGTGATGGATTTGCCTAAAAATAAATTAGGAATTGACTTGAAAAACAATTTTGAACCAGAATATGTCATTCCAGAAAAAGCTGAAAAACAAGTCAGAGAACTAAAAAAATTAGCTTCAAAATCTGACACTATTATACTGGCAACCGATGAAGACCGTGAAGGAGAAGCTATTTCCTGGCATTTAATTTCTGCCTTGAATTTGAAAAAAGGAAAGAAAAAAATTGAAAGAATTGCTTTTCATGAAATTACTAGAAAAGCAATCGAAAAAGCCTTAGAAAATCCGAGAGAATTAGATATGGGTCTAGTGGACGCTCAACAAGCTCGAAGAGTTTTAGACAGACTAGTGGGATACAAGTTATCCCCTTTGCTTTGGACTAAGATTCGAAGAGGTTTGAGTGCTGGGAGAGTTCAGTCAGTGGCAGTACGATTGATTGCTGAACGAGAAGAAGAAATTAACAAATTTAAAGAACAAGAATATTGGGAAATTGAAGCCGAATTGGAAAAATTGGTTCCTGCCTCATCAAAGACAGGCGACCAAAATTTCAAAGCTAATCTTTGGAAAAAAGACGATAAAATATATAAAAAACTTGATATCTCGAATAAAAAACAAGCCGAAGAAATTGAAACTGATTTAAAAAAATCCGAACCAATAATAGAAAAGATTCTAAAAAAGGAAATCGGCAAAAATCCTCCTCCTCCTTTTACTACTTCCACTTTACAACAAGCCGCTAGTAATGTTCTTGGCTTCTCCACCAAGCAAACCATGATGCTTGCTCAACAATTATATGAAGGAGTGGCGTTGGAAGGAAAAAGAGCTACTGGTTTAATCACTTACATGCGAACTGATTCTTTAAACTTATCCAGCCTGGCTACCTCTCAAGCTAAAAAAACTATTGAAAAACTTTTTGGTCAAGCATATTCCCTAGAAAAACCTCGCTTTTATCGAAATAAATCTAAAGGCGCACAGGAAGCCCATGAAGCCATTCGACCAACCTTTCCGAATAAAGACCCTGAATCCATCAAAAGCTTTCTATCACCTCGTCAATTTAGGCTCTATCGTTTAATTTGGGAAAGAATGGTTGCCAGCCAAATGGCTAGTGCTAGAATTGATTCAACCACAGTTGAAATCAAAGCAGATAACTATGCTCTGAAAGCTCACGGCTCTATTGTTAAATTCGAGGGTTATATGAAATTGACTGGGCAAAAAAATGAAGACAATATCTTGCCTGAACTAGAAGAAAAAGATAAACTTAAATTAAACCAGATTTTCAGTGAGCAAAAATTCACTCAACCTCCAAGTAGATACACTGAAGCCTCCTTAGTAAAAGTTTTGGAGAAAAATGGAATTGGTCGTCCTTCGACTTATGCTCCAACAATTTCCACCGTTCAAATAAGAGGCTATGTGGAGAAAGATGATAATAAAAAATTATTTCCGACTGAAATAGGACTGACGGTAAACAAATTATTAGTAGAACATTTTTCAAAAATCGTCGACTATCAATTCACTGCTAAAGTTGAAGATGATTTAGATGAAATAGCTGAAAAAAATAAGGCATGGAAAAAAGTTATTGAAGATTTTTATAAACCATTTGAAAAAAACTTAAAAATGAAAACAAAAGAAATTAAAAAAGAGGACTTTCAAAAAGATCTCGGACGTAAATGTCCTGAATGTGGAAATAACTTAATTGAAAAATTTGGAAAATTTGGAAAATTTATTGCCTGCAGTAATTACCCTGAATGTAAATATACTGAAAAAACTGCTGAAGATAAAGCAATTGAAAATGAAATAGTTAAACAAGCAGCTAACAAAAATGGAAAAATTATTTGTGAAAAATGTGGATCTGAAATGAATGTTAAGAATGGACCTTACGGACCGTTTCTGGGTTGCAGTAATTATCCAAAGTGTAAAAATATTAAAAAGGTTGAAAACAAAATCGGAGTTAAGTGTCCAGATTGCGGAAAAGATGTCATCGAAAAGAAATCAAAAAAAGGTCGCTTGTTCTACGGATGTAGTGGCTATCCCAAATGTAAATTTGTTAGTTGGAATAAACCAACTGGAGAAAAATGCCCTAACTGCAAAACTCCTTTAGTTCACAAACCTAAAAATAAAATTGGTTGCCCTAAAAAAGATTGTGGATTTGAAAAATAAATTAACACTTCTAAATTTAAAAAACCGCTTACTCTCAAGTAAGCGGTTTTTTTGAATAATTTAAAGTTTATTGCACCTCTTCTATTATGATGTTTTCTTGTTTCACAGGAAGAGCACTGAGCCAAGATGGACTATAGGAAATAACCGCTTTTTGGATTTGATTCAAATCAGTTAAATATTTTTTTATTTCTTCATTATTCTTAGACCCTAACTTTTTTTTCATTTCTTCAGTATTTATTTTTGGCCAATAAGAAGCTTTTGCGTTAATAACGAGATCTAAAAATTTTTCTTCATAGTTAGCAATATCTTTTTGAAAATCTATTTTGCTTATTTTGTTAAATTCCAATTTATTATCGGAGCTCTCTTGAAAAGACTCTCTGATTTCTTGATTAAATTTATCTTCGTCAAAAGCCATTAACTTTATTTTTTCCTCCACTATATAATTGAATTTATTGATAATATCCCCTGGAGCATAAGACGAATCACTTTTCACAATCTCTTTTTCAATTGAGGTAACAACAAAAATTTCCTCTGAGTCAAGCTGTTCCCTGATATTGTCTTCTAATTTATTATTAAAAACTTCAATTGTCTTTTCTCGAGCTAAATCGATATCAGATCCAGTAACAACTTTAACTTTTTTATTATCAGTATCGTTAGCACCACCAACCATTGAAAATTCAGAAATAACTTCAAATTTTTCATATTTATCCCCTCCTTTAAAACCTTCAATAGTAAATTTACTTGGTCCGATGTTATAGCTTTGGCCAATTTCATCGGATATAACCTGTGCCTCTGCTACTCCTGGTTGATCATCTTCCATTCCTGGCACAGTAACTGATTTTATTAATCTAAAAAGTTTACCGTTTTCTGACAAAATTCTGGTAGTAGCTACTAACGGCTGAGACTTAGAAGAATAATTATTATAAATTTTTACTATCCCTCGAGCCATTCCTTTATCATTGCTAAACTCTTCCCCACTCGATTCATAACTTTCTACGGTTCTGACTATTAGTTCTTTATAATTACCTTTAAGACAATTTTCATCAACTTCTTGATTTTCACAAATTTTTAAATTTAACGTGCTTTCTTTAATTTCCTCTTTCGAAAATAGTTCTATTTTCATTTTTGGCCAATTGCTATAGGACCAAAAACCAGCCGAAAGCAAAATTAGAGCAAATATTAGAATTAAGAAAAAAGCGAACTTCTTTTTATTGGAAATTTTAAAAGTCGGTTTTTTATTTTTTTCAGATTTAGAGTTTACTTCAATAAAATCATCCTCAATTCCGTGTTCTTTCGAGCTATAAAAATCATCTATTGAATTTTCTGGCTTAGCTCTGTTGAGATTGAAACCACTAGGGGATTTTGATTTTTCATCTGGATCGAGACTTTTCTCTGCTTGTTCAAATTTCTGTTCTGATACTTTTTGCTGTTCTTTTTTATTTTTGGCCTCATAATTTTTTATATGTTCACTGCCGAATGAATTTTCTGTATTAACTCTTATATTTCTGGGTTCTTCTTTTCCAAAAGGGCTTTCTACTATTGGCATTTCGGGTTTTTCGCTCTTTTCTTCTGTTTCCTGACCTAAACCAAGTCCTTTTTGATCGTTATAGAAACTAGAACTTCCAATTTCTCTTTTTTA
>Ga0136555_1000652_pt1 | contig 13365 bp, 9 predicted proteins | sample AntRauTorckE5432_FD_104927 | JGI IMG/M metagenome (GOLD analysis project Ga0136555, IMG submission 104927) | Saline lake microbial communities from Rauer Islands, Antarctica - Metagenome Torckler E5 #432 | ecosystem: Environmental > Aquatic > Non-marine Saline and Alkaline > Saline | place...
GGGCAGCCTGTGTAACAGCGCCAAGTAGGTTTCAGCCTCTCCATCTGTCATGTGCAGCTGCAACGGAAGTTCTGGCTTGGCCAGGTTCGCGTGGCGCAGTTGGGCTGTGAGCGCTTTGATTTGGTCCACCAAGTAGAGGTGTTTTTCCGGGGACATCGACCACGGGTTGCGAGTTTGTGGCTTCTTCTGCAGCTGCGTGCCTTGCCACAGCACACTTACGTACACTTCCAGGGCCTCCCAGCGGTATTGCGGCAAATGTCGCAGCGCGTCCGCCAGCATGATGCGCATGGACCATTCGTAGATGGCCTCATCCACCATGAACCGGTCGCGTGGGTTGCGCTGTAGCGCGGCCTCGTCTCCTTTACGGGCTATGCTGGCGGCTTCCTCGTAGCGCTGTTCACTGTAGAGCAGACGTGCGTACTCGTGGTAAGGTTCCGCACGCGTGGGTCTGGCTCTGATGGCGCGTCGGAACAGGTGATGCGCGGGTCGTTTGAGCTGCACGCTGACTTTAGCTGCCTGGTAGAGCGCGAAGCAGCGTTCCTCCTCATACTGCTGCGGTGATTGCTGTGAAGTTACGTCCCCGCGCAGCAAGTAATACCGCAGAGCAGATGGGAGCTGATTGGCATCACGGTAACTCTGCGCCAAGTAGTACAGAGTGCGAGTATCGTTGGGTTTCTCCTTCAAGGTTTGCAGAAACTTTTCCACGTCGTTGAGATACTTCTGCGGTCCAGGAGCTTTGAGATTGCGGGCACCCAAACGGCGTGAGTGAATGTAGCCTGAGTTACTCAGGTCCACCGTGCGCAATTTCAAGGCTTTTCCCGGCACCTTGAGCGTAGCATAGTTGTGCGCGCGTCCCTGGTAGCACCAGAGGTTTTCCGGGGAAACGCGATACACGTCCGGACGCAAGTACGTGGTGCCACCGTTCTTACCACCGCTCACCAGTTTGACATTCGCACTTTGGACCTCTGGCGAGTTCAGTTCCTGTTTGAGCAGTTCAAAGGGTGCGTATTTGCCTTCCGTGTTGGGTTTGAAGACATCATCCGCATCCATCATGAGCGCAAAGTGCATTTTGCCCACACACAAGTCCAAGGCGCGACTGCGATTGGCAGACAGGCCATCCCAGGCATCCTCCCAGAGTTCTCCCGGGACTTTGTGTTTCTGGAAGTAATCCACCACCAGTGACTTGGTATGATCTTTCGAACCGTTGTCTGCAATGATCCAGAACCCAATGTAGGGCAGTACACTTTCCAGTGCCTGTAGAATCACGTGTGCCTCGTCGCGCACAATCATGACCAAGCCCATCAACGGTAGCTGGCACGGCACAGGCACCGGTGCTGGTGGGTTTCCGTGACCCTCTGCACGGCGCTTCAACTCGAGCTGCTTGATCTCCGGTGGTACCTCCTTGGCAGCCACAGGTGCCTTGTACACGTGTGCCGGTACAGGACCACCCACTCGCTTGAAAAGCTTCATTGTGGTAGGCTAGGATAATCTGCTACGCTAGTGAGTACGTTTGTAGTACGGGTCTGACAATTGAGTCCTGGTTCTGAAGAACTGGCTGAGTGATCATTCGTGCACATGTGAAGAAGACAAAGCGTTTTTGCGTAGACGTTCATAGTCACCATACTGGTCTTGATCCTGTTGTTCTGGGTCTGGTTCGTCTGCGAACGGATCGAGGTCCAGTTGCTGGTCGGTTGCTACCCACGTTTCATAGGCCACGTCGGACTCCATTGCGTTACCTGGACTGAGAAAACGCGAGGGTTGTGACGCATCAGCCGCTTTGTTGACCTCAATACCGGTTATGCGCGTGACGCGCATGCCAAACATGAGCTTCTGATCGTCCGACGACAAAAGGTTGGCCAAACAGCTATCGCACAGCGACATGTGGGCACGATCCGCACCTTCCGCACACCCTTCCATAGTAGGAGCTTGATACCTGTCACAGAGGTTAGCTCGTTGCCAGGCTTGTTGGTAGCGGTACCAACGTTTCTCACGCTCTTGCTTGAGACGGTCGATGGCTTTCAAGCCCTGTGCTGTGTTGAAAGGTAGCCTTTCGATCTCCTTGGTTTCCTGGCCGTCGAACTGGCTGGGTAACTGCCACGTAAGTCGTCGTGTGGCGTTAGGCAGCAGACAAGCTTGACAAACCACGGCATTGTCACTGAAGACTTCAACAATCTGCCTACTATTCCTTTTGCATACGCGTTTGCAGTTTTTCTGTTGTAGCTTGGTCACTCGTTTCTGCAAGTTAAGCATATCCGCGCGCATTTCCAGCATCTCTCCCACTACACACCCCATCAGGTACCCAATGACCACCCAAATCAGCAACCAAATCATAATGTCACTCGGTGGCAGTGCCTTTTTGAGATGTGGTCAAATCACAGCGGTACCTGGAGCGATGACAGTGCTTGGAATTTACAGGTCAGTTGCGTGAATGTGAGGAGGAAGTAAGTATTTGTCTTTTTTACTTAGCACTTCTCGGTATGAAAAAAAAGGTGAGTGCCCCTGAAAAGAAAGATGTGTATGGGTGGTCATTGGTGGTCATTGGTGGTCATTGGTGGATAGTCAGCATCCATGTCATCAGCATCTAGTCTGCCTTTGGGGTTGTTAGCTTGCATCTAGGTAGGTTTGTAACCAAGGTACGTAATGTGACCAGTTATGGGCGTGTAGTTCGTGGTGTGGGGTATGTTTGGCACTATCATCCGCACGACGCAGGTCTAGCCAAGACAAGTAGTCCTTATGTGCTTCAAAGTCCTCTTTTTCGGCCGCAGTCATCATGCCTCCCTGCGCCTTCAACGTCTCTTGCGAGGCCCGAGATAAGTTTTGCTGGTAGCTTGCGTCTGTGCTCACGAGATACCGTTTAGCTTGTGCATGCTGTTCGATGTGTTGCGCGATGCGTTCGAGCCTCTGTTCGCGCGGTTCCGTTCCTTCCCGTTTGAAAGCACGCAGCCACTCTGCACCCAGTTCCGAATGCGCATGGTAGCCTAGCGCAGTCCAGCCCGCTTTGTTGCTACGACCTGTGTCTGCGTCAGTTCCTGTGGCTGTGGCTGTGGCTGTAGCAGTGGTCTTGGCTTTGTTCTGGCCTATCTCGTTCACAGCACCTGATAGCATCAGCAGATGCCCCACATCGTGCAAGAGCGCAGCCAGGATGAAGACAGGGTCGTCAGTGTGGTTCTGAGTGGCAAAGTGCGCGGCTTGTAGTGCATGCTCGAGTTGTGTGATGTGCTCTCCTATGTAGTCTGATGATCCGTGTTGCAGGTACAAGTCCGTCAAGATCTGACTCAACGCGCGCTGAGGTACGTGAGCAGTTCGCGCTGTGACTTGGCTCATCTCAACGCGACCTGACTAACTGACCCACACCTCTTTCTTTCTCTTACGGGGAAACGCACTCTTACGAGTTGCGTTTCCCCGATTTTTTTTTGGCCTTCCTGACACGACTGTACATGTACATGTAACATATGAAGCTTGCACCGACATTGAACAAGATTGCACTTTATTTTGCCTTGTGCGCTACATGGTCCGCTTCCATCATGTGTTGCACTTCTTCCATCACGTGTGCTTGGAAGTGTTTGGCCAAAGGATTGAAACTTTTACGGTGGTAAGCCGTACACTTGCCCTGGCGCACCAGCTCCATGTGCCGTTTGCTGCCGTAGCCCTTTTCCCGTTCAAATATGGGTTTGAAAGGAGCATCGTTTTCACTGGTCAGCTCCAGCGCTAGTACCTTTTGCATATATACGTCGCGGGCGGTCTTGGCCAGAATGGACGCTGCCGACATCAGTCTCCACCTGCTATCTCCCTTCTTCGTCGCTTCCACCACCACCGCGTGATCTTTATCTTTACCTTCTTGACCGCCTGGTTCGCCATCCATCGCGCGCTGCAAATGCGGCATGGGAGGTGCGTATCCGCCATCTACCATCACATGCGAGGTCAGCGCCGGTGATCCATCTACCATCCCATGCGAGGTAAGCGCCGGTGCTGGTGTGGAATGAGCATACATGCGCGCTAGCCACAGCGAGGTGGACTCCATGCCATCTTTCCAGGCAGCCGCCATGTGCTTGCGGTCGATCTCGGACGCAGGTATAGCCAGCACGTAGGCCAACACTTCCGGACAGGCCTGCAATCTACCAAAGGCACGGTATCGTTCATGTTCCTTGAGCTTTTTGGAATCGTGCAAGGCTATATCTGCCAGCGTGTAATGGCTTTTCGCCTGGCCGTCTTCGCAAACATGCTCTTGCGTGGCGCTGGTCAAGGCCTCATGCAGCGCTAGGCTGTGTGTGTTTCCCAGCCTGGAAAAATTGAAGTGTACGTAGGGTTTCGAAGGCGTACCAGAAGGTACCAGCCTGACCCCAGCGATGAACATTGGACCAGCTAAAGGTCCCCTTCCTGCCTCATCCAAGTACACGGCGCTGGCCTCGTGTGGGTGTAGTCCAGGCCACAAAAGCTGGGCGTGTGTAATCGGCGTACGATAGACCAAGCGCCGCGCACGTGGAGCCCTAGCTTTGCGTTTGACGGACTGAGCCACAGACACTACAGATCTCTCCTGCGAAGTCTTGCGCGCTGATAAACTCACTGGCTGTCCTGCAGCATTACGCTGTTTCTTCAACGCCGGTTCGGACATGTTGACAGTTGCGCGCGATAGAGACCACAAACGCCACAGCATGTCCTAACACAAAGCGACTGGGGACAGGTCCTCACGTGCAGTTTTGAGATGCTATCTTAAAGATCTTAGTGTCTGTGACGACAGTGTCTGTGACTTTGTGTGTGTGTGTGTATGTGTATGTATGTGCACGAATGGCTTGTATTTCAATATTTGCCATTGCATATGCCTGTCATCTCTACTCCATGTGGTGAAGCTACCACCCGAGATGGAGGGGTGGGCTCATCAACTGCAAACGTTTCATAGTATCTACAGTCACCTTGAGCTTAGGCTGTTTGCGCTTTCGCCCAGCTGCGGATGACGGCGCACACACACGCGAAGACGAGGACGATGAGGTCTTGGCTTTCTTGGACGACGAGGAGGATGAGGAAGAGGATGAACCTGCGATGCTGAGTGAATTCCAGCGGTTAACAATTAAATCGTCCAAGCAATCACCACTTTCACTGCCTTCACCATCGTCATCCTGTTGCATGGCCATGATCTCTGGTACTACGCTTTCTTCAGGTCTATCGAGCCTATAATTGTCGGCTGAAATGGCGATGTCTTCCAACGCTCCCTCCAACATGGCCTTCAAATCTATTTGGAAGAAATCAGTACCTAAAGTCGCAGCCCGCATGATACTTTCCACTTCGCCTCTGCGGAAAAAGATGTCAAAGGCACCGCTCGTACCGCCTCCACGGTACCGTCCAAACGTTTGCCAGTGTAGGCCGTGATGGTAGATCATGAGCCATGGCCGGTCCGGTCGCTCTTCACTGTAGGAGTAGGCATTCGCCGACCACTGACTTGTTCTCTGCTTGGTTCGCTTGTTGTAGCCTACAATCTTGGTCCATACCAGCAAGTTAAAATCGTAGTAGTCCGCCATGTACGCAGCTTCTGCGACTTCCATCAGATGGTAGCGGGGTACACGACCGAGCTCCCTAGCTGGCATGGCTACTTTTTCCTCTCGAAACACAGCTTGCGCAGCGGCGATCGTGTCTGTGACAGTATGGTAACGATCGGCTCTCTCGGTCTCTGTACCATTCAACCAACTCCACAACATGATCAAGTACCACCCGCAAAAGCCATCCCCTAGCATGTTCACACGCATCACTGGACCATCCGGCACCTGAGCAGTACTAAAGATTTTTGCCAATGTGTTGTTGGGACGCACACGCGGACCCCAGAGCCACCTAGAGGAAGCTCTCGCAGAGGTTTCCACGACCGGCCGGCGGGCAGCACACATAATAGAAAATTAATCAGACCTAAGGTAACAACAGTCTTATCAGCAACTTTATCAGCAACTTTATTCATATTGTATAGCATCGAAAACTTTCATCCACTTGTAACTACATACTGGATACATGCAGCTGTAGTGCACCAAATTTCTGTGGCTGGGATTTTTGGTCATAAAAGTCCACAAGTCAAATTTCTTTTTTTTTGGAAAAGCGAGCCTCGGTTTTCCAAAAAAAAAGTTTGGTGGGGGAGGTGGTGAAAAATTCAATATGGCCGCCAGACATTTTTGGATGCGGGACATCCTCACTTTTCATCACGAGTGATCTTTTCACACACACTCACACACACTCACACACACTCACACACACTCACACATAAGTACGTCGTGTTGTATTTACTTAACTAACGCTTGCTTGAAACATTTCCCCTACATATCTCAGTCTAGAGCTGTCTCACACCAAACGCATGCGCCATCCCCACATGTGCGATCCTCAATCAGACTTAGAGCACGGCAGACTTCGTAGTATGAGAAGTCAGAATCATCTTCAAAATGATAGGGAGCGCCTGTCTTTTCCATCCACGCATCGAAGCCATTCAAGCAGTTCCCTTCAAATCGCTCGGACAGTGTGTGTTCCATGGCCTTACGCACAATCAACAAGTAAAGTGATTGTTTGTCCGACCTTAGTAAATCAAGGTACTCAGGCTTGTAGCAATCCATTTTTTGTTGCAATCGTACACTCACACACACCATCACTTCTACACTTGCACACAAAACTCACACAGAATGTGCATGAATAGGATACATCTAACAATGCTTCAGCCCATGTGCCTATGAGATGTATTTTTTGTGTCATAAAGGTCCACAAGTCAAATTTCTTTTTTTTTGGAAAAGCGAGCCTCGGTTTTCCAAAAAAAAAGTTTGGTGGGGGAGGTGGTGAAAAATTCAATATGGCCGCCAGGAAATACGGCGGCGGGACATCCTCGAAATCATAACATGTATGCTATTAATGTGCAGCATGGTAGTCTGTTAGGTACTGGTGCTGAGACTGTGTTACATACACACACACACACAAGTCCCGAAGATCTGCACGTACCTTAAACCACCGTATTGGTCATGTCCTCTTATGATGAGACACGTTCAGGCACAGGTTGCGGTTTGCGCAAGCCCCGTAAGATCCGCAAGAGGTCCGACAAACGTACAGATCACCGCGTACGTCAGGTGTCACCCACGTCCTGTCAAGCTCAAGATCAGTACTTCATCACGATTTCCAACGAATACGCGTCTGGCGCCAAACGAAAGCTTGATCCGAACACACTCTCCGAACCTCAGGCTGAAGTTCCAGCGCAATCAGGGTTGCAATCAGTGGTGGCAGAAGACATGGAGGCCGAGGCTGAGGCTGAGGAAGAAAAGCTAGATTACGTGGAAGACGACGATGACTTGTTTGGACCGACGCAGAGCGAAGACGAAGCGCATCTGCCCACCCCGAGTGCCTTGGCAAACCTGTCGCATAACATCAACTCCGAGGTGTCGTCCCGTCTTCACCAAGGACTCAACTCCATCGTGATGTGGAGTTTCAATGCGAAGGAGTGGTCAGGTCTTCACAGCACGTACCAGATTCTCAAACGCTTCGCGCCATGTTACCTACAGGGCACATCCAACAAGTGTGACGGTGACCTATACCAGAGGATGTTCATGGTCTCTTCCACGTTACTGAACATGCTTCACGGCAATCCTTTCGTGTGCCATCCAAACGTGGCCATCGGTCCGGTCGAACGCACATTTTTGCTGTGCGCAGACCATCCGTTCGTAGCTCTGGCGATGCTATACGTAAGCTGCACCGGTGATTGTCAGCTCCAGTTGCTAAAGCACTTCAAGGACGGCTTCGAGACCGACGCTCAGTACCAACAGTACCGCAAGCAAGGTCAAGCCTGGCTCAAGCGTAACAAAAACGTGTGGGATATGCCTGCTTTCCATCCTTTCCACCACGCTCAAGGCTCGCAAAGCAGCTTAAGCTTTGCAGAAGCTCTGAAACTCTCCTTCCAGCTTTAGAACCACATGTAATATTATAACTTAGCCCCTATTTGTGACCATGATATGTGCTGTGTGGTGCTAAGGGCAGAAAAGCGTCTGTTAGGATGCATCTGTTAGTGGACACGCGCACATGGTTGTACCTGAGCGAGTTTCTCACGTACAAAGAATGGCGTCAGAGTTTTCCTACCGTTTCGCGACGCGGGAAGAACATTGTACAGGACATGCAGACTCAAACTCTTGAACGACTGGCTTTGGGCCAAGTTTGTGATCGCAAGGATGTGATGGGTTTGCTGTCCATGTGGATGGAAACTGCGTGTGGTGTCCGTGTTTACAACGATTGGTATTCACCGACCTGGGGTGGTTACCTGGTGTGTATTTTCGATCGACGAATCTTCTGTCCACCAAAAGTGTATGAAGATGTTGGGTGGCAGTTCAACGCACCCAAGTTGCGCAAGATTTGGATCGAGCGGCGTACCTCTGGCAACTACGGAGATCACCAAAGACGCAGGGTCTATCACACCCTCGTATCGCTGAGAATTAGTGAAAGAACCTGGGAACAATTGCCATGTGAGATTCCGACCTTGTATGACGATACAGTGGACCCTGTATTGGGTCTATGAATGAAGCTGGTGAAAATGACCCTGTTGTGCCTCTATTAAAAAACACAAACTTGTGTCTTCACTAAATTTAGTCTGAGCTCTTTTTGTGCATTATTCTTCGTTGTCCTGCAGTACACTGTGAACAATGTCGCAAATGTTGCAGTATCATGCCATTGTGTGGAAGAACGCGCCTGAGACCGAGAGCTTGAAACGGGGTCCCGACCACGGTTGGAATCGCGCGCGCATGCAGGAGCTCATGGACACAGCCGGAGGATACAGCGCTCTGGACGTGGCTGACAAGATGGTAGCTACACAATGGTACTTGGAAGACACGAATTTGGACGCGGCGGAGACTAAGGCACAGTTCTTGGCTTCGGTTAAAGTCAACCACACGGTGGCTGCAGCGAACGTGTCGGAGAAAGAAGCTCTGATTGCAGATCAACAGTTGTTGATTGCAGAGCACGGGACGAACGTCACGGAGGCTCAAACAGCCTTTGATAACGCGCTAAACAATGCGACAACGCTGGACGGAGCCTCATTGTTGACAGCGCGCAACGACGCCCAGACTGCGTACGACGCGGCCGTCACAGCGGCGGCAGATGCTAAGACGGCGTACGATGTTGCATCCACCGCGCTGACACCAGCTACGGACGCGTGGAACGCGTTAGACGCGGGCGCTATCCATGAGTCGGAAACCGCGGTTACCACGCAGACAGAGGTGTTGACTGCCAAGCAAGTAGAGGTGGACGCGAAACAGGCTGAGTTGGATGTGGATACAGAGAATGTGACCTTGCAAACCGAGTTGGCTGTCTTGCAAAACGAGTTGAGTACCGAGCAAAGCCGTCTGACGGCGTTGAGTGACGCACGCACGGCCTACACGGACGCTGGAGCAGCCTTCAGTACGGCTCAAAGTGATTGGCAGACAGCTCAGCAGGCCAATATGTCCGCGAGCACGGCGCTTGGTCAAGCCACCAACGCCATTGATACGCAGAGTCGAGCCTCGCAAGGCAATGCGTACGTGAGCCAAGTTTCTGTGTCGAATAACGTGTTGCGGGACTTGGATTTGCGACATCAGACGGCGGTGTTGAAGCTGGCGGCGGATGAGAAGAACACTGCGCTTTCGGACGAAGTGACCTTGTTGGCTTCTCAGCTGGCGACTGCGCAAGCGAATTTAACGGCTGCGGAGACCAAGGTGGCGCAGCAAAGGGCTCTTCAGGCGGCCTCCAGGAGTTTAGAGCACTTTCGGGGCCAAGTGTCGAACGCGCAAATGACGCTGAGCCAATTACAGTCGTCGTTGACGAGTTTGGAGCAGAAAAGGGATGTTTTGGACTTGGGTACTGCAACGTGGCAGGCGCAAGCGGAGGCGGAGGAGCGCAAGTGGTCTGACTTGTACCATGCGAAGATGTATGCGAGTCGGGCTCAGCGTTTCAGCTTGGCGATTAGCGAGTGTTACCGCAACCTAGGTCAGGCCCCCATGAAACAGCTGGCGGCGGCCAACAACATGCGCATCATGTCTCTGGGTCAGTTGTACACCATGTCAGGCACGAAAGGTCTGTCTGAGAATGCCAGCGACCAGTTTGGCTTGTTTGACTACCTGTTGTCGTACGTGGGCAGTCCTTTTGAAAATGTGGGGTTTGTGGAAGACTTGGCGGGGTACACGCTGGTGGTGGCCGGCATGACCGCGTCTCAACTGCGCGACAAGGTGTTGTACATCTTGCGTAACGGCGTGCACAATACTGCTTGAAGAACAACGGTGATACCTTAACAAGGTATGGGTGGAAGCTGTGAAAGAAATAGTATTATTGCCTGTAAAAGAAAGCTGCCCTGCTGTCTGTCTGTTTGCTTAGATTTATTCGTTGAAAATGGGTAACGCACCTGCTGTTGATAAGGCTCGCCAAGATGATTTGGCGGACCCAAACCTGGAGCGTGAGCTTTTGAGTGCACCTACCTGCGCGGCACTGTTGGTCTCGAACAAGACGAAGCGTGAGTTGGTGGCTCAGCTCTTGCAAGACCTGAGGTACGACCTGAACGAAGGCAACGAACGTCCAGCCGACACCAAGTTGTCTGAGAGTGACTTATACTTCATTGTGGGTCAGATTTTGACGAAACCCAACATGTTCGGCACGCCTAGGGATAGGAACACCTCTTTGAAGCTGCTGAATGCGTTTACTCGCGAACAACTGTGCACTATGATATCTAATTTAGCCAGCACGCGCGGCGCGTCACCGGACGGGTATGCAGAATGGTTTTAATGAACAACAACAACGTACTTAACTTGCCTGAATGAATGTATTTACCTTTTAAACAATGCACTTACCTTAATCTTGCGTGTGACGGATACATAAATCACAGCGTGCGCGTCCATCGCTGTCCAACGGTACGGTGCGGGTACCTCCGTTTTGGTTGATATGTACGTAAAGTTTATCACCTGCGTTGCAATATACATCCGTCGCTGTAGCAATATAACTCACCCCATCTACGCGCTTGTATCCGTGGAGGTGTGTGGTAGGTCCCGGGTTAGTGTCATAGTTCACTGCAATGCCGATGAGAAACGTAACCGTAACATCAATGCTAACATCGGCTGAAATGTGGTAAAAGCCTGCGCGTGGTACAGTCCAGTAGTTGTACGTGGCGTCAGCGTTGGCTGTGGCCCACGAGCCACGCGTTTGTGTCGCCACATACGTGTTCAAAATAGCCCAGCCATTGGGAACGGACTGACTGGCAGTCTTGTAACCCAGCCAAATAGGATGCACCACTTCCACTTCCAGCGGGATGGGGGTGATGTGCTGGGGGTTGGGTTGGGAGTAAATGCCGCCCAGTGCGTACGCACATTCGCTGTCGTTCATGAGCGAGGTGCCCGTCAAGTTGTAGAAGTAGCAACGCATGATGTTCCCGGCGGGAATGGGATCGGGGGAGACTCCCGAGTCCGCAAAGCGGCCCAGGAAGGTGGGAGTGGTCCCTTCCGCCCACGTGCCACGCCATTTGGTACCTCCTAAATGGGCCGCCGAGTTGTTGCTGTCGTCAAAGGTCATGGAGCAGTGAATGGTCCAGGTCGAGCCATTATCGGACGAGGTTTCAATTTTAAAACCCATGGAGCGACCGGCACTGGCGGTCCAAGTGCCGAAGCCGTTGCTGTGCAGGTTCCAGTCGGTGGGGGTGAAGTCGTACATCAGTGTGGCGATTTCCGCAATGCCGACTCCGGCGATGCCCGTCACGTTGGAGTCAATGTTCCAGGCCAGCATGCCACCGTTGCCCAGGGTGGTGTCATCGTTGGCCCCGACGGTGGTGTAGGTCATGCCGTTGTAGATCCAGCCCAGCCACTCTTGCCTTAACTGGAGGGTCTGGGTGTTCTGGGTGATTAAGGGCTGGGTCAGCTCCTCGCTCATCTGCTCGAAGAGGATGTTGCTGGTGTTGTAGTACAGGTTACCGTTACCGCCATCAAAGCACTCGAACGTGACCTTGTACATGCGACCTGGTATCATGGTGATGATGTAGGTGCTCGTGGTTGAACAATATCCATTGGCGGTCGTGCCGTGTGTGTGTGGTATGTCATGAATGATCACACCATCCTCCCAGAGTTTGATACGTGCACCACGCTCAGTGGAGGCGCTGTGGTAATTTAACTGAATGTTAACTTTGTAGGTGCGCAGTTTCGTAGTGGAGAATTCGGTATCTCCGGTCAGCGTGATCTCGTTGTAGCTGGACACCGCATGTGCGACCCACGGAATGTCGGTGTAATCGAGCGTGCCGTCATTCTTGTTTTTGTAGTGCGCGTACCGCCGCACGGGCGTTTGCAGCGTGTTGTTGCTGGACTCGGCCACGGGGGTGTTTTGCACCTGGATCACCGCGTTGCCCAGCTTGGTGATCTTCAACACGGTGTACACTTCATAATTGCTGGATCCACTGGCTGAACTTTCGCCCAAATCAAAGATATTGTCCGAATCATTAGAGACATAGTATTGGACGGCGATGGTAGTAGGTTGTGTAAGATTAATAACACACTGACACGTACTCCACTGCGTACTATACTCATTACTTGTCCGGGACCAGTACCCATGATCACCCGTGACTAACAGTTGGTTCGTTGTGAGATCATATAAACGAGACACATAGTAGGTAGTTTCGTCGAAGAGGAACGGCATTTTGCTTTCCAGAGTATATGCACCAGGTGGTATAGTCACATGATTGCCGGACACTGATATACCAACACCAAGTGGATCCTCTACAGTGTTGAGGTCACGATCAAACCATGCAGATGCTGTACTAGCACCGCCATTTGAGCCTTGAGCTTTGATGTCCTTGACGTAGGCCACCAGCGTGGTGTTGTTGTGGCAGAGCGTCGAGGGCACGACCAGCACCGGATTGGCCTGGGGACAGTTGAGCTGGGTGATTTGAACCACCGCGTGAACGGTACGGTAGTTAGCGTCCATGGGTATGTAAGTCTGAGGGTCAGAGCCCAATACCCAGGCTCCAGAGTTGTAACGCACTAAGTATTGCAGTTGGTATACCGATGCACGCTGTATGGTGAATTCACAGTACAGATGGACACCTGCTGTGACGGAGATATTGGTTTCGGTGTAACCTACATCGCTGTACTCCACTGTCTGGGCTGTAGATACGTTGTACAATCTGATTTGAGTGTGTTGGGCTTTGTGAAAGGATTGATATGCTTGAATGGCGTACGTGCCAGCCGGTAACGTGAACTGATTACCACTCAGTTGCAGGCCAATGTGCATCGAATCATGTACCGTGTTTAAAGGACGCGGTGTCCAGACACCAGTAGTAGCTGTACCTCCAGGACCACTGGCTGTTTCATACGTGACCCTAGCCACCTTGATAGTGTTGGCGGTGGTCTGGGTGGGTTCGCCCAC
>Ga0136555_1000654_pt1 | contig 13323 bp, 2 predicted proteins | sample AntRauTorckE5432_FD_104927 | JGI IMG/M metagenome (GOLD analysis project Ga0136555, IMG submission 104927) | Saline lake microbial communities from Rauer Islands, Antarctica - Metagenome Torckler E5 #432 | ecosystem: Environmental > Aquatic > Non-marine Saline and Alkaline > Saline | place...
GCGATGAAGGGAACTTGCTGACCGACTGAAGCCACAGTTCGGTTGGGAACCGAACGATCTCCGAAGGGCCTCACACCGAACTCGGGACCCGTCACCGGGATAGCCCCCCCGATCCCTGACAAGGCGCCGGAAGGATCAATCAAAAGGATGTCGCCCTCTTCGATTCCCAAGCTTCCAAAGTTGATTGACGTGTCCGTATCTCTCAACCCACGTGGTTCCACAGGATCAGTCTTCGCAGGAACGTAGCCTCCCTCTTGAGTCGAGAAGTCTCCCGTTCTCTCGAAGAGCACTCGGTCTGTGATGAGGTCTAGGAGCTGCGCGTTGCTTTGCTCATGGGGGACCGGCACAAATCTCAAGTAGATCTCGAAGGAAAGGCCCGCCACGTTTGGCGTCGCAACATTGACGATTCCGGGAGCCTTGAGCAGGATCCTTTCTGCGTCCAGCACAGCTGCAATCTCGACTTGATCGACAAGGTTCCCGTCTGCATCGAGAAGACGCAGCATGTCTCCCGGGTTCACGTTGACATTGGGATCGTCAAACCCACCGAGCTGAGTACCTCCGGTAGACCGAAGAACGAAAGGCCAAACGTCTCCCGTGGGAGGCACAGCCTGAGCACCGAAGGAAGCCACTGTTCCTCGACGGATCTCGTACACGTAACGTAGGGGCTCAATAGCAGCCGCAACGTCATCTTGCTGTAGATGGAACCGTCGGATGCGGCGAACTTCAAAGGTGACGCGTTCCGGAGATACGGCACCAAAAGCCGTTGAGCTACGGAAGCCCACTGCTGCAAGCGCCGAGTTGTTGTTGATGTCGACCACACGAGACGCAATTCCCGTGAGATCGAGGACAGGTCGGGGAGACGTGGGCTCAAGGAAGACTCCAGCTTGCGCCCTGAAGCCTGGGTTCACGCCATCAGAAGTCGTGATGCGGTCTCCAGGGAACAAGCAGTCTACAGCCGTAGCCACACCACCATGGAGCGTTGTCCAGTTAGCCGTGGAGACATCCCAACGAAGAAGGGAGGCCACGCTAGGATACACAATCGCATCCTCGTCAATCTGGAAAGTTGTCGTAGCTACCGGAGTGTGTTCGAGAACACGGATCTCGTTTGCCGCAGGGTTGCCCCCTTCAAGAATGTCCCCATCCGGACCGCCAGCAAAGGAGAATGAGAGCGAGCCAATCAGGTCAGGGTTTTCGAAGGTGATCTCTCCGAACCCAAAAGCGGAGTTGTTCGCACCAGCTTGGCGGTAACCTACGAGGTTCCGAGGAAGCCCCGTACCTGCACGGTCCATCCGTACCTCAGCAGCTGTGAACCCTGAAACGTAGGTGCCCTCAATACCGAGAAGAGCACCAATGGCAACGCCGCCACCGTTTGCGTCTTGCACCGGCGCAACGATATCGAAGACCCCCGTGTTTACGTTGAATCCTGTGTAGGCAACGCTAAGGGTTTGGGCGATATCTCCGGTGTTGACCAGGAAGTACAAGCGACCCGTAGCTGGCCAAGCCGTTTCACCATTTGAAAGTCGCGCGGTGGAGAGGGTAATCTCTAACCCTAGGATGTTGACGCTCGTAACTGTGGGGAACTCCAACTGGAGCCACCCTTGACCTGCGTTCAACGGAGCACTAGTTGCTGTTAACTCCAACGCTTGGAACTCCTCAGCAGCATCCGGTTGAATAGCGTGCTTTACGACGTAGGTCCCGGCTTTCGTTGTTGCGGACGTCAAAGCAGCTTCAGACTGCGAAACGACCAGAACGTCTCCCGGCTCAATGCTGGCGAGGTTCCCTGCTGCCAGGTCTACGAAGTCTACGGCCACCCGGTTATCCAAGTCTGGATCAATAGAGGCAGCCTCGCAGGTACCGACACCTTGAGCGATGACGCCATCCTCATCTTGCGAGGAGGATGGCAGGGCCGAGAACGTGACGCCAGTCTCCTGGATTGGTGTGTTGCTGAAGCCCTCGAAAGCCGGAACTTTGACAGAGCCAATCCCTGTAAAGAGATCGAAGGTACCAACAGGCGGGAACGGGTTAGAGCGACTCAGGAACGTGAAGGGTGCTCCACCGCTTACAGACGCCGGACCATTGACGGTGGTGTCTTCAGGTCCGGGACCGGATACGAAGTCCACAGAGAGTTGGCTAAGAACGGGCTGCCCGTCGACCGCTCCAACGTCGCGCTCAATTACCGACCGCATATCGATGTTCTCCTGGAACGTCAAGCGGTCACCCAAGATGGCTCCGGACGTGGAGGACCCGCTTGCCGAGGTCGTGTCTACATCAACCGTGAACCACAAAGGCCGAGAGAATCCCGGGTTTCCCGGGTCTTCAGGTACGTCAGACGCACCAAGCCCGACGTTCAGAAAGGCTGCCGCGGTTTGCACAGTGAGCATTTGCTGCTCGAACGTCGGCTGCACTGCGACGGCTTGCGGACCTAGACCTGAGAACAATGCCTCAGCCGTGGGTGCACCGTTGTTCATTCGAAGCTCAATCGCGCCTACGTACACAACCGGGTTGACGCCATCTGAAGCAGTCCAAACATGGATTGTGATGATGTTGTCGTTGTTGGGGTAAGCGAAGGCTCCTGCAGGGCTCAGGATATCGTTGAATCCTCCGTTGCTACCCGCGGGCTGGCCGTCGTTGAACACCTGGAAGCCGGGTGAAACCGAGGTCGTGTCAAACGTCGTGGTTGCAGCACCAAAGGTGTTGATGACCATCCCAGGCGGGTTCCCTACCGGGCTCTGGTTGATGAAGCTCTGAATGGAGCGGAAGCTGTATCGGATACGGCTCGTCAGCGCTGTAGGCGTGACAAACCGGGGAGGCTCAAGGACACTTCCCCCTGCTCCACCGGAAACGGCTCCGACAGACAGCAAGCCTTGCGATCCAAAGGGGATGCCGGCTTGAGGGCTCTCCACAAACAAGAAGTCGAAGGCAGCAACGTCGCCGATTCCCGAGTTGGGAGCGTAGCCCCCAGCCGTTGCAACAGGAGTCGCATCCAAGCTCGTAAGAAGCTGTGCGGCTACGATTGCTCCGTCCAAGCCTTGAACCTCATCGGGATAGACTGCACCAGGCAAGGGTGAATCCAAGCCCAGCAGGTTTTCGAAAGCGATCTTTGCTTGCCCAAGACGGTCTAGCTCAGTGTTCTGAGCATACAGGTACGGAAGCGTGTAGTCTCCGTCATCATTGACGAACCCTCCCGTGAGTGCGGGAATCTTCGCAGGCTCTGTGAGGCTGTTCGAGAACCGAACGTCGGCTTCGAGGTACTCCAACGGGTTTGGAGTTTTCTGCCCAAAGATCTCCTTGACGGGGAAGAGCGGATCTCGAATCGAGGGCATGGAAATGTCCACGTACTCCCCATCTCCATTGTCCACGCGAACATCGAAGCCGACTCGGAAGTTCGGGATGCCTTCAGCCTGAGCTTCCTTCTCCGCATTATCCGGAGGATCTGAAGACTGGAAGTCTACTTGAGGGGGAGCAATGAAGATAGTGTCTCCGCGCTCCAGCGTCAGAGGTTCTGCGGTGTCCTCATCGAGCCCTTGCTCAAGGATATCTGCTGCGGTGGAGATGGAGTCTCCGTCATCATCCACAAACGTGATGATGCACCCTTGCAAAATCTCCTCAACGAAGATGCGCTTAGGAAGCGTGATGTTATCCAGCCCAAAGGGCAGAGAGGACGTCTTTGACGTGACGATGTCGACGATAGCTCCCGTAGGTCGTCCAAAAGTGACTTGTGGATAGCGTCGATCATCACTGTTGAACGTGAAGAAGGCGGGAGTCAGAAGATCCGGGTCTCCTGTTGTGAGGTCTGGAAGGTCTCCCCCGTTCGCTAGCAATTGCGCAACATCAGGGAAGCCGTCATCCCGGAGTGGGAAGTCGTGCAGAGGAAGAACCGTAGCGATGACCGCAGGTCGGGGATCTCCAATGAACGAGATGTCGATCTCTGGGAACCCCGTAGGAGAATACGCAAAGATCCGAGCCCGAGGCAAACGCTTCCGAACGGAGATACCGGAGATGCCTGTCAGCTGCCCTAGAACCGGGTTCCCAACATCGCCGATGGACTTGAAGAACGTCGAAGCTCGACGGCGGCCCCCTCCACCCTTGAAGTTGAGCAGCTCTTTGATCTTCAGGAAAGAGTAGACGCCGGGATTGACGGGTGAGGCGTCGAGATCAGATCCGATGCCCGGATCCGTAAGCGTGAAAGCTCCCGCAGACTCCGGGAACAGACGGGAGAAAGAGCTTGGCTCACTGGTCTTGCGGTATTTGCCAAAGGCTTCCAACCGGAAAGGATTAAGGCGCAGACGCTTACGTGTACGAGATACCAGGACGATGTCGTCGATGTCGTTCGCCACCAAATCCCTTTGCTGGTTGATCAACTCTCCGAGCAAGTCAGGATCTATGAAACTTCCAACAACGCTGTCTCCCGACAAGCTTGCATCGTTTGGATCTACGAGTGGGTCTCGTGTCAGGTGAGTAATGCTGCGGTTGTAGGCGAAGAACAACTCCGAGAATACGTTGCGACGGTTGAGATCACCAGTGATAGCGTTCTCGAAGCCGGGAGGAGGAATTTCTCGATCACGACCAACGTAGAACTGAAACTTACCATCCCGGTCTCCTACGATGTCCCCCGTGATGGTCTCTCGAACCTGCTCGAAAGCCCGAATAGTGCGGTTGTAGAAGTCGATGAAAATACGAGCTGCCCGGTCTTGGTCTTCGATATCCGAAATCTGTGCTCGAAGGCCGACGTTGCCTTGGTCATGGTTGACGATTGAAGGCGGAATAGCAGCAATGGCTCCCCGAGAGGGTAGCCGTGCCACTGCGTCTTGAGCGATGTCCGTGCCAACTTCGGACAGGTAACCAAGGACCGGGACAGTACGGTAGAAGAAGTTGTCCGGGTTCGAGAACGTATACTTCGCACGAAGAATCTCCCCTGTGACCCCTGCTCCATCTTCTCCTTGGAGGTTCAAGACGCGCGTGTATGAAGCCAAGAACCGTGGCGTAACTACCACTCCGTCTTGGACGAACGGCGCGAGCACATCAAGTTGAGTGTGCCTGAGATAAAGAACTTGCCCAGACCGCAGAGGGCTTTGTTGAAGGCTAAGGAACTCGACGGAGCCAGAGTCGAAGTCGATGTTGTACTCGACCGACTGTCGGAGCGTGCGCCCAGGAAGTAAGTGGCCAGCAGCATCAGTCTCTCCAAACAAAATCAGCTCGAAGCTGTCTTCAGACAAAACAGGTCCTCTCCCCAAGAACTCCGTAGGAGAAGGCGAGTACACCGGACGAATCGTGATGCGAACATTGTCGAACCCGGATGCAAACCCCGTGGGAGAAGCAGAAGTGAGATCGACCGTGGTTCGCGTGCCATCCTCGTTGAGGTTGGACCCCGCAACGACAAAGGGGTAGCCCCCGATCTCGATCAGGTGACCTGCGACGGCAACCGAAGTTACGTCTCCAAAGAATACGACCGATAGGGATCCCTTGTTGATGGGCTCATACGCGTTTGGTACGTTGAACCAGATCCCCTCAGCGGCATTCGGATTGTACGCCTTCGTGACGGGGCGATCTGAGATGAGCGTAAGGACGTCATTACCAGGAGCCAGCGTTCCGGCGTCCTGATTCTTACCCGTCTTCGGAGTGACTCCAACAGCTGTCTCGTTCGCACCTGCATCGTAGGTTACGGAGGTGACATAGAAGGGGCTCGGACCAACGCGAAGCACTTTGCCGGGAATAACGTCTGCCGTACGGTTCCCCTCCAAGATGAACGAATCGGAGTCTGCGGGGATTCGGAAGGGAGGACGGTACACCGGAGGCGAAGAAACCGTGAAGGCTTGCTCCCCCCCAAAGGTCTCATTCACAGGGTAGGTGACCAGGACTTGTGTATCTGCTCCTACAGGCTCCTGCAAGATGAGTTGGTTCGCATCAAAGTCGATACCGACAACGGGAGAAGCGGATCCACCCACGTTCGCGAGGTTGTTCCCCACATAGACTTGGAAGGCGTCTTCCAAGTCTTGCCGAAGGGTCTTACCTTCTGGGTTGAAGTTGAGCCTTTTGCCAAAATCTGAGGGGGGGTTACCGCTTGAAGGAAGCGCAGGAAGCGTGGCGAGTTCCCGGTCTACGAAGAAAGGCAGGTTTTCGATGATCTTGATGGGGTTCCCGTCTTCACCAAGGTCCAGGTCTCCCGATCCTGCCTTAGCGCGGAAGTATTCGACTTCGATGACTGTGCCCGCATCGAGCGGGGTTGCGAAGAGTACCGAACCCTGAATGGGGCTGATAGTAACGTCTTGCCCGTTCTCCGTAACCATTTGCTCTTCGAAGTAGACGTTCTCTCCTCCGTAGCTTGCAAGATCGTCGGCTGAGAAGTTCAGCAACCCTGTGCTGATTTGGTACTCCACAGCTCCCGCTGGCAAGATCGTGGGACTCGCGTTCGGACTCGCAAACTCTTCGATGTAGTACACCTCGGCATTTCGCAACTCAGCGAACACCTGATCTCCGAAGTTGAGCAGTCCGCCGTCTTGGACTTCAATCAAGTTTCCGGCAAGCGGGCTGGAGACTGCTCCAGCTACTCGAACAAGATTGCCCTCTGCAAACGTGAAGCTCTTCGTACCAACTCGCACGGAGAAGTCTCCGTTAGAGAACCTTTCCCCTGCGGGGTCAGGAACTCTAAGCAGGCCGTTGATGATCTCCCCCAAGAAAACCTGCTGCAACGCCACCATTGTGCCCCTGGGGCTTGCGTTAGGCGTTCCAAACCGCATCTGGAAAGTGCGTCCAGACTCTAGTGCACGAGTGATGTTGGCGCTCAGACGATCCGACTTTTGAAGAGCGGGACTCGTAGGCACTTCGCCAACGGTTGCTAACGTACGAATAGCGAACGGCTCGCTTTGGAGGTGGTTGAACTGAAGGTACTGGACATCAGCAATGATGCCCGTGTTGTTCTCGTCTTCGCTGGGGACTTCGTACAGCTCCCAGGACTCTCCAGACCCCGAAGCTTCCAATGGAGGAGAGACCTCCAACTCGTCGGAAACCGACGCATCCGCTGTGACAACATACGTTCCCCGAACCTCTTCGGGGCCCGAGGCGATTTTGAGGTGCCAACCTCGTTTTACCCCCAGAGTAACGAAGTCCGTCTCGGAATCCGCATCTGAGAAGGTGGCGCCAGGGATCCAGAACCCTCGAACACCGAGGGCTTTTCGAGGGCCCACGGTTGTGGTGAGGCGAGCAATTCCAGGTTGCGCGATAGCGTTGGGGTCTCCGTTGAGGAGCGTGTAACTATCCCCGAAGGTTTGGACAACAAACGGGCCGCCATCATCCGAGACACGTAATCCCTTACCGGGGAGACGTAGCGACTGTTCAAAGACCAAAGGTGCGCCCAACTGAAGATCCGTCGTGGGGACGTTGATCACCGAGAACTGCGACTTCTCTTCGGCCCACACGAAACGTCGGAACCCAAACTGGTGGACGACTTCCTCGTAAGGCTCCAAGTTCTGAGAAGCAAGTCCGGTCTGGAGGCGGAAGAAAACGTTCTCATTGTAGCCTGGCTGGTCCTCCAGTGGAACTCGATCCAGAAGAACGACGGGACTTGCAGAGATACTTCCCGAAAGCACAACATCATCTAGCTGCGCTGTGTGGGAGATATCAGAGATGTCTTTCTTCCGGCCATCAGCATTGATGGGGCTACGGAAAACACCAAGGTGAGTCCCATTATCCGACAACCAGTGGACATCAGTCGGAGTCGGGTTGGCTGGGGCGGTGATGTTGACTCCCCACCCGGGCAAGAAGCCCAAGGCCCTCGGGCCCGAGAAGTCTCGGGAGTTTCCGGGACCAAAACCGATTTCGATCTGCCCCACGCTAATGCCACCACTCACCGTTCCGGTGCCTAGAACAATGCGACCTTGGAAGACCGAAGCTTGTCCAGAAACCGTGATTACGGCATTGAGGGACTCCGCGATCTCCGAAGACGTGAAGGTGCCACCTTCGCTAGTCTGGACTCCACCAGGGTTAGCCGAGGCATTCCACAGGTAAAGGTTGCCGTCGATTGCGAACTTGAAGACCTCGTCTCCAACAAGCTCAAAGGAATCCCGCACCCGAGAGTATATCTTGGCTTCGGAGGCATAGACAGCAGGTTTGAGTGCGGTCTGAATGAACCACAAGTTTTGACCGGAGAATCGTCTGCGATCTTCTTTTCCTAGCGTGACCTCCGAACCTTGGGTTCCGAGGTTCAAATTGACATAAGCTGTTCCGCGCGGGATCTGGAAAGGGAAGCGAGGGATTTCCCCCGCATCATCCACAACACGAATGTTGCCAATCAAACCCCTGTCGTTGAACAGAAAGAGATCCCAGTCTCCACGAATCTCGCGAACAAGGCCCGAGCCATTTGCTCGAATCCCGGGAGCCAGAGAGGTGTTGGGGATCGTGCCTGTGCCATCGGTTACGAACTGCACCCCCGACGTGCCTGGGGTCGGCCAAGGGGTCGCATCAGGAATGTAGAGCGGGTTGTCTCCGCTGACCTCCCCCACGTCTCCAGCGGAGTCCAGGAGCCTTGTGGGCACCTTGGTCTGTAGCGGAACCTGAGTGAGGCTCACTCCAGTATAGCGAGCTTCAGCCCCAAGAAATGCCTTCTCGAAGGTCGCAGATTCAGGGTCAGCACGGTCGACGTCTGCCTGATTAAACTTGAGCATGCCTGTCGAAGCCGCAACACCGACTTGCCCCTCGTTGATGACCAACACGCTAAGGGCTGCCTCTGTCGCGACCACACGAGCCTCAAGGGGTTCGCGGTTTCCGATCTGTATGAAAGGGTAGTCCGTAGGACCCGGGATTGGAGCAAGGAAAAGAGGCTCTTCTATGGCCGTCTCAAACAAGCCAAGGGCTTCAACTGTACCATCCGTCAGGAAACTTTGATACGAGTACCAGAGAGTTTGGCCTGCAAACTCCTCCAAGAAAGTAGGGTTGAAGTTGAGACGTCCAGAAGCTGCTCCCATGACCGCGGCTGCGTCTGGAGCGAGATTTCCGAAGTCGTACTCACTATTAGCTTCGTCATCCGTGACGACGAGAACCCCTCCAAACCCGGACGTGGCGCTTACGGGTTGAGCAAGCGGAGTGCTGTTAGAGTCGGGGCGCGTTCCTACTCGCACCATGGAGTAATCGTCAGGAACATTGTTGTTCCCCGGCAAATACTCTCCAACAGGAATCTGGGGGACAGGGTTCAGCTTGTAGTCCTCCTCGACTAGCAACGCTCCCAGGTTTCTTGGAGGTGAGCCCTTGAGAGGTTCCCACGCAGAGGTAGCTCCGTTCCACTGGAATCGTGTCTGGTACCGATCATTTTTCGTCCACCAAAAGCGGATAGAGGCTAGGCGGTACGTGATGCTGCGGATTGAATCACCACGGAGGGAGGAAAGCCCTCCTCCGAGGTCCGCTAGGACCGTGTCGTCGAACTTGACGACATTGCTGACCGGACTGAAGGCGCTATTGCTCCCATTAACTAGGATCTCTTGCCCGTTGTCCCCTCGAACAAGTGTCAGGGAGTCGAAGCTAGCAATACTACGACTTGCCCCTTCTCGAAGGACAAGACGGTTTGAGCCATCGCTAATGTTAGCAAGCGGAGTGACGCTGCTGATTACCGTCAGTTGCCCGGGGAGGATGTCTCCCTCGGCATTTGTTGCCGGTGAGTTCTCCACCGTGGAAAGGTTGGCGGTGTTTGCCGCCCAGAGAAGGTACTCGGTTTGCCCGTCCTCCTCACGACCAAGAGTAGAGGCCCGGTAATGGGCCTCGTACAAACTCACAAGGTCTGGAGATTCCGGCGGGGGGAAAGCGCTCAAACCTGAGATTCGCTTGTAGTCTTGTTCGACACCATTAACGGCTTCCGCCGAAGTCACCGCATTGGACGGTGAAGTGCGAGGAGCGCGAAGAACAAATCCGTTCAGAGGGAATCCCATGAGTGCCTCAAAATACTACCGAAGTGCTAACTCCGGCAGAAGGAGATGGAGCCGGCACGACGGGGGCAACCCCACCAAAACCGAATCCGGTTGCAACTAGAGCGGCGATACCGTTTCCCAGGCCCGTAGCAAGTAGGGGCTGAGAAGGGCCGGTAAGGCCAACTGCTGCCATGTTTGCCAGCAGCAAGGAGATCAACGTAGCAGGGTTAGACAAAGCAACTTTAGTAGCGTCGGTTCCCGCAGAAACTCCAAACGATAAGCCCAAATACTGAGCCGAAGCGTTGAGAGTTGCGGAAGTCCCAAGCTCCACAGCTTGTGCAATCACTTGAATCGTCGGGCCTGTCAAGCCTACGGCTGTTAGGCCGCCTACAACCTGCCCAGCTGGAACGAAAAACATTTTGCCAGAAGCCACACCAGCTCCGGCAAGACCCACGGTCACGCCAAGCGAGAGTACGTTGGCAGGTATAGGAAGCCAGGCTCCGATAGAGGTCCCTACGGCCGTAGCAATTTGAGGGAGCTGTTTCGAGGCCGGGAAAGAGGATCCCGCAACCAAAATAGAGGCTGTGAGAGCATTTGGGATGACAGCCATTAGGGAATTGGCGGCCCTAGAAGGTGGCCAGGACTTCCCATGCCAAAGAAGGCCAAAGGAAACCCCGAAAGGGGATCGATATCAGAGCTGTTGACAATTCCGCCTACCGCTCCAGAGCCTCCAAGGATGGTCGTAGCGCCGCTAAGGCGTGCCACACCAGCTGTGCTAACCGTCACAGAAGCAATGCCTCGGAAAGAGGCTGTGGAGATCGAGGTCATGTTGAGGGTACCAATTGCAGCAAAGGCAGAGATCCCTGCCGCGGTGTTGATCGCGAGGGTGTTGGGACCTGCTTGGGCCGTGTAGGTTCCTACTCCAGTTCGCCACGTGATGTTGCCGACCACGACGTTTGTGGAGTGACTTCCGATCAAAAAAGTCTCAGAACGGTCTCCAAAGACCATCTTGTAGACGTCTGTGGGGCCTCCAACGTGCCCTGTCAGGGGGTTTGCTCCAAACGTGACGGAACGTAGGGGGGCATAGGCAGGGTTGAAGTTTTTCGGTCCCGAGTAGAGCGTGGTTTCTTTTCCGAGAACCGTTCGGTCGATGGTCGTACATTGCTGAGAAAGCTTGTCGGTCAGGATGTTGACCGAGTTTTGGGGAGTGATGTCTACCTGCTGGCTGTTGGTCAGCTGGATTGTCGACCCACCCTGGATTCGCACATTACGTGCAGCCGTGATGTTGACGCTGCTCGTAGGAGCTTCAAGGATGATCCCGGGAAGAGCGGCTTCCTCAAGAGAAGTTGGAGTATTCCGAGCCGTTGCGCTTCCTCGTGTCGAGGCTCCTCCTGCAGAAAGACAGATAGCTCCCGTAGGGGACTGGAAGCAAAAACCAAAGTTATCATCGCCATCCCCTGCAGGAGCGTTGATGCGTAACGGAGATCCCGTCTGGAACTCGATGGCTCCGCCCGCTTCAACACGAATTCCCCCAGAGGTAGCAATCTCAATCGACCGCTCTTGAGGGGGGCCCGACACGTAAGCTTTAAAACGCCCGTCCTTGGTGAAGGATGTGAACGTGGGCAAGAAGCCGTTGTCGACGGGGGGAGCAAGCCGAAACAGGGTCGCCGCATGCTCGCTGACGTTGACGTTGAGCGCCGTATCGAAAGAAGGGCGTAGCGACCCGTCTGCATCAAAAACGTTCGGACGTAACGGCTGCCCGTACTGGGGTCGGCCTACGGGGGAAAAAGGATCGTTTCCGATGACCGAACCAAGGACCCACTCGATGAATGGCCGTTCTCCCGTAGTAAGAGCTGCACCATCTTCGAAACCGGGAGGTAGTCGGTCCATGTCGAAGCCATCTGTTTGCTCCGTGACAGGAAGACGGCCATCCCATGTATGGTTGACCTCAATGCGATACTCTGTCAGGGTCTCTGCGTCGGCATCTACAGCAGAGTTTGCAGGCCTGGCATCCTCGCTGTCTGGGTCTGAAGTGGTCGAAACTCGATAGATGGGCTTGCCGTTGTACTCTGCTTCGCTCGTCGTCAAAGACGGATCGATGACGGAACCATCGGCTCCGATGAACAGCCCCCGAGTAAGGAGGTTGTACGGGTCCACCGCCGTGGGCGTCACATAACCCGAATCCGGGAACGGGAAGCCTGGATCAATTTTCGTGAAAGCTCGGTGCGGCTGATAGGTACCCTCCGGCCGAACCGGATCGGACTCAAGAAGGTCCTCTCGAAGAGGGATGCCTTGCAACGTCTGAACGGGTCCATCCCAACGCTTTCCGTCCGAGATGAGCGCTGTCGGGAGGAAGGACGCGTCACGTTGGACCATGCCTACGTAGGACCTCGTTCCCCCTGTGGCGTGGAACTGCTGAAGAGAGCGGAAGACCATGGCCTGGTCTTGGTCACGCATTCTGAACTCGTCGCCTCGACGGTTCATGATGATGACACCCTCGTCGAGAACTAGATCCGCACCTTGAGCCGACGAAGCCACGATGTTGCCAGGCATCATGTGACGAAGCTTGTGCCTGTTGCGGGCTGCGATGCCCTCAAGCTCCGACTGCTGCCTCGTGTTGAAGTTGAACTCGGTCGGCTTGTAGTTCTGCGAAGTTACCCAATCATGCCCAAGCCAGGGATTGGGAATGTTCCAGGTAAGAACAACGGGAGTCTTGGCAGGCTTAGACGGGAGGTATCCGACAACGCAGTAGGAGCCAACGGTAGGGACCGCTCCAAAGAAATGCCGAGGGCCAGCTCCTGGGTAGGAGATAGGGATCGGGGTTCGTACGTAGTACCCGTTCTCTCCTACCAAGATCAGAAGCTGCACGGTGTGCAAGGCATAGTCAACGCGGACAACCCGAGCAAACGCCAAGGAGTGGGAGCTATCGCCAAGAGAGGGGGCCCCTTCTGTGATCTCCTTACGAGCATGAAAATCCCGCCAGACCTCACCCTGTGTGATCATTTCTGGAGGAAGATTGGGGGTTCCTTGTTTGAAGTCGTCAGCCATCTAGCCTCCTCCCCCTAAGTCGATGTCGCGGAACTCGGCCCCAGAGTCTCGGAGAGTTCTTGCGATCTCTCGATTCTGTTGCGAGATACCTCGTCTGAAGTTGTTCACCACGTTGCGGATATCCTTGATCGCGCTGAAGGCTTCCGCCAGCCCGGGAGATTGAGCATCTAGAGTTTGACCTCGTAAAGCTTGACGCTGGGCGAGGTATTCCGGAAGACCGAGGAGGATTTGCTCATTGACCGAAGCAATCGCGGGACTCTCAGTGGGGCTGATGTCGTTGATGGTCAGGAAGTCGTCCCGAGCGTAGGCTGACAAGAGTAGATCAGAATCTGTTCCCCGGCATCCACACGTTTCGTTGTTGCGATCTCGAAGGTGAACCTCA
>Ga0136555_1000655_pt1 | contig 13311 bp, 2 predicted proteins | sample AntRauTorckE5432_FD_104927 | JGI IMG/M metagenome (GOLD analysis project Ga0136555, IMG submission 104927) | Saline lake microbial communities from Rauer Islands, Antarctica - Metagenome Torckler E5 #432 | ecosystem: Environmental > Aquatic > Non-marine Saline and Alkaline > Saline | place...
CCACTTCCGCCTGTTACGCTTACAACGATTTGTCCGTCAGCGACACCACAATTAGTTGGATTAGATGAAGCAACGTTTGTAATTGAAGGTGCATTTGGTGCAACCAAAACAACTGGATTATTTGCATTTGCTACCGCACACGTTCCTGTTATATTTCTAACGATAACGTTGTGTGTTCCTGCTGATAAACCTGTGAAGCTATTTAATACTTGGAAATTTGTTCCACCATCAATTGAATATTCTAAAACTCCACTTCCATTTGCAGTTACGGTAATTATTCCATTATCAGTTCCACATTCTGTTGGATTCGTAGAAGCGACATTTGTAATAATTGGAGCTACTGGCGCTGTAATAATTGCTGCACCATCAGAAACGATACAAGTTCCATCTATATTTCTTACGCTAATTTGGTAAGAACCTGCTGCTAAACCTGTAAAGCTATTCGTTGCGTTCCAAGAAGTTCCGCCGTTAATCGAATATTGTAATGCACCCGAACCTGATGCTAATATTAAAATTGAACCATCTGTAACACCACAATCTGTTTGATTTGTTATTGCTACATTATTAATAACTGGTGTAACTGGTGCAACTAAAGTGACATCTGGATAAGTTACTTCACAAGAATTATCTGCTGCGTTTCTTACTCTAATTTGGTAAGTTCCACCTGCTAAACCTGTAAAGTTTCCTGTTGTATTTATCCAACCGCTTCCGATTGAGTATTCATAAGCACCACTTCCGCCTGTTGCAGATATTGTAATTGTACCATTTGTTAATCCACAATTTGTCGGATTAGCAGAAGCTACATTTGTAATTGCTGGAGCAGAAGGAGAAACTAAAATAATTGGGTTATCTACACTTACTACTTCACAAGTTCCGTTATTATTTCTTACGATAATATTATATGTTCCATCAGCTAAACCTGTGAAACTATTTGATGCTTGGAAATTCGTTCCGCCATCAATTGAGTATTCTAAATTTGTTCCTGTTGAATTAATTGTAATTGTTCCATCACTCACACCACAATTTGATGGATTTGTAGATGCAACACTATTAATAACTGGTAATTGAGGAGCTGTCAAGGTTACATCTGTATCGGTAACGATACATGAACCGTCCACATTCCTAATCCTAATTTGATAAGAGCTTCCTGCTGCACTCAATCCTACGAATACATCAGATGCTTGCCAAGTTGAACCGCCATTAATTGAATATTGTAATGCTCCACTTCCTGTTGCATTAATCGTAATTGTTCCGTCATTAACACCACAATTTGTCGGATTCGTTGAAGAAACACTTACGAAAGTTGGCGTAACCTTGTCTGTTAAATTGACGGTTGCACCGACAACTTCACAAGTTCCACCGCTATTTCTTACTTTAATTAAATACGGATTTCCTGTTGCTGATAAACCTGTAAATACACCAGTTGTATTTGTCCAAGTTGCACCACCATCTTTTGAATATTCGTAAGTACCACTTCCACCCGTTGTAGAGACAGTTATTTCTCCGTCAGAAAGTCCACAATTTGTAGGATTTGTAGAAGCAACATTCGTAATTATTGGAGCGTTAGGTGCTTCCAATACCACTGGGTTACCAGCGTCATATATTAAACAAGTTCCATTATCATTTCTAACCGCTACATTATATGTACCTGCGGATAAACCTATGAATGAACCTGATGTTTGCCAATTTGTACCTCCATCAATAGAGTATTGAATACTTGTACCTGTTGCCGTTACCGTAATTGTACCATCATTCACCCCACAATTTGTAGGATTTGCTGATACGACATTTGTAATAGCCGGTAATTGAGGAGCGGTTAAAGTTATATTTGTAGAAGAAACTACACATGAACCATCCACATTTCTAACTCTAATTTGGTAAGTAACACCTGCCGACAATCCGACGAATAAATCAGATGCTTGCCAAGATGTTCCATTATTAATTGAGTATTGTAATGCTCCATTTCCTGTTGCAGTGATTTGGATTATTCCGTCATTCACGCCACAATTTGTCGGATTTGTAGAAGCTACATTTGTAATTGTTGGCGATACTGGAGCAGTTAAAGTTTGTGTTGCACCTGCCACTTCACAAGTTCCACCAGTGTATCTTACTTTAATCGCATAAGTTCCTGCGCCTAACGTATTAAATATATTGGATGCTTGCCATGTAGAACCACCGTCTTTCGAGTATTCTAATATTCCACTTGCTCCACTTGCTGTTACTGTAATTTCACCATCGTTCAATCCGCAGTTTGAAGGGTTTGTAGATACAATATTTGTAATAGCAGGAGAAGCTGGTGCGGTCAAAGTTTGAGTTGCACCGTTTACGCTACAGGTATTATTACTATATTTAATAACAATGCCGTAATTACCTGCTGCTAAACTATTAAATGTATTTGATGCTTGAAACGAGAAACCACCATTGATTGAATATCTCAATGGATTCGCTCCTGTTCCTGTTGCCGTAATCGTAATTGTTCCATCATTAATACCACAATTAGAAGGATCAGTTGATGAAATACCACTAATTATTGGTGAAGAAGGTGCGGTAATTATTACAGGATTTGACCCGTAAGTTTCTTGACATGTTCCGTTTGCATTTCTTACTAATATATTGTAGGTATCTGCTGCCAAACCAGAAAATACATCTGATGCTTGCCAATTTAATCCATTATTAATTGAATACTGTAATGCTCCTGGACCAGAAGCAGCAATTGTGATTTGTCCATTTGTAAGTCCACAATCAGAAACTGGCGCTGGAGTTACATTTGTAATTACGATATCCGTCGGTTCTGTAATTATAATTGTTTGTGTTACGGTACAACCTGCTCCGTCCGTAACGGTAACACTATATGTTCCAGCTGCCAAATTAGTAGCCGTTGCTGTTATTTGACTTACTGCATTTGCACTCCATATGTATGTATAAGGTGCTGTTCCGTTTATTTCTGTAACGGTCGCACTTCCATTAGCACCAGCATTACAAGTCACATTATTATTAAGGGCAATACTTGCATTCAAGTCGCAACCATATTCTTCAATAATTACCGTTGTAATATCTTGACAACCATTCGCATCTGTAACCGTAACCGTATATGTGTTTGGTGCTAAATTAGAAACTGCCGCTGTTGTTGCACCTGTACTCCATAAGTATGTATAAGGTGACGTTCCGCCAATAGCGGATACAGTTGCTGTTCCGTCATTTGCATTAACTGCCGTTTCATTAGTTGAAACAATTGAAGCAACTAATTCATTTGGTTGCGTAACCGTTGCACCTGCATTCGCAGTACAACCATTTGCATCTGTGACAATTACAGCATAAGTACTTGGTACTAAATTCGATAAATCTTGAACAGTTACTCCGTTATTCCAAGCGTAATTGTAAGGTGAAGTTCCACCGCTTATCGTTAAATCAATTGTACCGTCAGCTTCATCAAAACAAGAAATATTTGTTTTAACAACTCCTGCTGAAAGCGGAGAAGGCTGACTCAACGTTGCGGAAACCGTTACTTCACAACCTACATTATCCGTAATTATAACGGTGTAAGTTCCTGCTGTTAAATTAGAAATAACCTGTGAAGTTACCCCTGTATTCCAAATATAAGAATAAGGTGCAGTTCCATTTTGAGGATTTGCAGTTACTGTACCATTCGTACCACCAAAGCAAGTTGGATTTATTTTAGTGACACCTGCACTAAATCCGCCACAGCTAATTCCAGAAACGGTTACGCTTTCAATTGCGAAACAACCATTTGCATCTGTAACCGTAACACTATATGTATTTGGTGCTAAACCAGTAATCGTTTTTGTTGTCGCACCATTACTCCAAGCGTAGGTATAAGGATTTGTTCCACCAGTAGGTGTCACCGTTGCCGTTCCATTATTTATACCAAAAGTCGTTTGATTAGTAGCAGAAACATTTGGAATAATTGCAGTTGGCTCTTCCACAATAGTACTCGCCCCAGCCGTACAACCTTTTGCATCGGTAATCGTAACCGTATAAGTTCCTGCGGTTAAATTAATTGCTGTTTGAGTTGTTGCGCCAGTATTCCAAATATATGTATAAGGAGCCGTTCCGTCTAAAGGTGTTGCTGTTGCTGTTCCTTCATTTCCACCGTTACAATCTGCATCATTTGCATTTGCTAATGCTTCTAAATCACAAATAAATGGTTCGACAACTATCGACTCGATAGAAGTACAACCATTTGCATCTGTAACAGTGACAGTATATGTTCCGGGTGATAAATTAGAAACGGATTGAGCAGTTGCTCCCGTACTCCACTCGTAAGTGTAAGCAGGTGTTCCACCAGTTGGTGTTACGGTTGCCGTTCCATCATTTACATTTAATGCCGTTTCATCTGTTCCCGAAATATTAGCAACTAAAACATTTGGTTGCGTAACCAATGCTCCTGCGAATGTTGTACACCCGTTCGCATCGGTAACGATTACGGTATAATTCCCTGGTACTAAACTCGCCAAATCTTCTGCTATCGCTCCATTACTCCAAGAGTAAGCATAAGGCTGAGTTCCACCACTCATTGTTAATTCTATTGTTCCATTTGAAGCACCGTTACAAGTTACATTAGTTGCAACTGTTCCTGCTGATAAAACGGAAGGTTGCGTAATCGTTACCGATTTGGTTTTTGAACAATTTACATTGTCTGTAACCGTAACACTATAGGTACCAGCTGTTAAGCCAGTCGCCGTTTGAGCAGTTTGACTTCCTGTGTTTGCACTCCATATATAAGTATAAGGTGCTTGTCCACCAGTTGAATTTGCAGTTGCCGTTCCAGTTGATTGACTATTACAACTAATATTTGTTTGCGTCACACCAACATTGAAACTTGCACAAGAAATACCCGATACCGTAACACATGCTGATTGCACACAACCTTTTGCATCTGTTATAGTAACACAGTAAGTTCCTGATGACAATCCTATTATGGTTTGCGTTCCTGCACCTGAATTCCAAGAATAAGAATAAGGAGAAGTTCCACCACTTGGATTTGCGATTGCCGTTCCGTCACTTGCTCCGAATGAAGTTTCCCCAGTTGCACTTGCATTAACTGTAATTGCATTTGGTTCACTTACAATTGTACTCGCACCAGCGGTACAACCTTTTGAATCTGTAATCGTAACGGTATATGTTCCAGCGACAAGATTGGTTGCGACTTGTGATATCTGAACAGGAGTTGTACTCCAAGCGTATGAATAAGGAGCCGTCCCACTAAATCCAGTTGCAGTTGCAGTTCCATTACTACCACTATTACAACTTGCATCTGTAGCAGAAGCTACTGCTGCTAAATTACAAATGAATGGTTCAACTATCACACTTTCGATAGATTCACAACCGTTCGCATCTGTAACAGTAACAATGTACGTTCCAGGAGATAAACCAGAAATAGATGCTAATGTCGCACCTGTATTCCAGCTGTATATATATGGTGTCGTTCCACCCGTTGGATTTGCGGTTGCCGTTCCGTCATCTGCATTCAATGCAATTTCAGGAGTACCGACTGCATTCGCAACTAATACCGCTGGTTCCGTAACAGTTACGCCAACGAAAGATTGACAACTATTCGCATCTGTCACTACAACCGTATAATTCCCAGGAGGTAATCCTGATAAATCTTCGACTGCCGCACCATTACTCCAAGAAAAACTATAAGGTGTTGTTCCGCCACTAACCGTCAATTCGACCGTTCCATCTGAAGCACCGTGACAAGTTACGTTTGTCGCAACTGCACCTGACGATAAGACAGAAGGCTGGGTAATTGTCGCACTTCCCGTTGCGGTACAACCTACATTATCTGTAATTGTAACAGAAACCGCACCCGCTGGTAAACCAGTAATTGTTTGTGCAGTTGAACCATTACTCCATAGATAATTATAAGGCGCGATACCACCACTTGGATTTGCGGTCGCTGTACCTGTTGTTTGACCATTACAAGCTGGGTCTGTTTTGGAAACCCCAACCGTAATCGCACCACAAGTAACACCAGAAACATCAACCATTTCTATTGCGGGACATCCATTAGCATCAGTCACTGTTACCGTATATGATCCCGGAGCTAAATTAGTAATGGATTTTGTTGTTGCTCCATTGCTCCAAGAATAAGTATAAGGTGCCGTACCATTAAATGGGTTAGCGGTCGCAGTTCCGTTATTGGCATTCAATGCAGTTTCATTAGTAGAACTTGCATTAACTACGATTGCGGTTGGTTCCGTGATAACGCCACTCGCACCTGCAGTACAACCTTTAGAATCCGTCACTGTTACAGTGTACGTTCCTGCGGATTGTCCAGATAAGGTTTGAGTTATTGCCCCCGTATTCCATACGTAGGAATAAGGTGCTGTTCCACCTGTCGGCAAGGCATTAATACCACCATTGTTTCCTGAGTTACAACTTGCATTTTGCAAAGTTGCCGTAGAAGTGGCTAAGTCACAAATGAAAGGTTCGACCACCGTACTTTGAATACCAGTACAACCTTTTGAATCTGTCACCGTCACCGTGTAAGTACCAGACGCTAAGTTCGAGATAGTTTTGGTCGTTGCTCCAGTGCTCCAAGCGTAAGTGTAACTTGGTGTTCCACCTGTTGGATTTGCTGTTGCCGAACCGTCATCTGCATTTGCTGATGACTCGCCAGTTGCTACTGCGTTTGACAATAAAGCATTTGGTTGTGTAACCGTTGCACTTGCAATAACCGTATTACTATTATTATCCGTAACCGTGACCGCATAAGTTCCCGCACCAACACCAGATAAATCTTCTGACGTTGCACCATTGCTCCAAGCATAATTAAGAGGAGCAACTCCACCTGTCACTGTTAAATTGATATTACCATTTACATCTCCATAACAATCCGAATTACTACCAGTTGCCACTGCCTGAAAATTATCAGAACACTCCACACCGACAAATACTGCTCCTGCAAATAAGAAAGAATCTCCCGTTTTTCCTGCGGGGTCAGTTGCAGGGTTTGGAGATTGAACGGTAACAGTAACAGAAGTAATATTACCGGGTACATTCAATAATGTAAAAGGTGTTATATTTAATGACGTTCCTAAGTTCGGTTGAGATATTTCTATAGTTTGTGTAACAGAACCAGCAGTTGCTGTGATTCTTGCTATTCGAGTATCGAAATTCAATTCTGAAATTGGAACTTTGATTTCTAAATTTTTAGGACCTGTTGAAACCGGTAATGCCAAAGTATAAGTTTCAGTTCCTGGGGTACTTGCATAATACAAATAATCTTGATTATACTGACCGACCGAAGGCGAACCACCGCTGCCAGTTCCTGACCTAAATACATAAGCCACAAAAGACCAAGTCGTACTTGGTGTTGAAGTAGATAATGTAATTGAAGTCGCAGCATTCATTGTAGCTCGATAAACACCCTGACTACTCCCTGCATTATTCACTGCTTTTCGAAGAGCGCTAATAGTTTGCGAAGAAGAAGAAGAGAAGGTCATACTTGCTGGTGCTGTTCCATTTTTATGAACCGCCTCTACAACGATACTATCTATCGTTCCAACATTCGTAAAATTTAATGTTGTATTTGAACTTCCATTTGTACCCGTTCCTACAATTTCCACCTCCACATCTTCACCACATTGAAACGCCCAACCATTTCCTGAACCAGTACGACAATCAACTAAATTAACCGTTTGACAAGTCGGTGAACTTTCACAACCATCTTTTACCGAAGTTATACAAAGTTGAGCTTGTTGTCCAACTGTTCCACCTGTCCAATCAACGGTAACTGAACTCGTTCCTTGTCCGCTTGTAATTGAACCACCACCAGGACCAGTTAAAGTCCAATTATAACTCGTTGCTCCAGCTACTGGAGTAATTGAAAACACATCTGCATTATTTACCTGACACACGTCACCAGGATTACCACAGCATGCTTCAATAGAAATTTCATCAATATCCCAAATTCCATTATAAGTTGTTCCAGTCAAACCAGCTGGAGAATATGCATACAACTCGAATTTAAAATTCTCGCCTCCTGTATATGCAAATTCAATTCCTGTAAAATTTAATTCCTGTAAAACCCAACTTGTAGAAGTTGGTATATCCGTTTGTCTATAAATCTCTGTTCCATCTTTCAAAACACGAACACCATATTTGGTAGGGTAATTATTCGTGTATGGAGTCGAATTATTTAAAAAATAAATTGGACTTCCAGAATATTCCCAAAAGTCCAATTTTGTGATACTGCCATTTGTGGCATTAGGTATCGTTACATCAAATACGAACGCTTCTGCTGAACCAGCAACATACGTCGAATTTGTAAAACCCGATTTACAAACACCAACACCATCACCACTCGGTCGCCCATTATTACAAGAGTGACCTGCCGCACCAATTACTGAAACATTAGAAGCCGCCACACTCACACAGGCCGTACCAGGAAAAGAAGCCGTAAACTCCGAATAGTCAGTACCCGCAGTACAGGAATTGAGATCCCATTTTACTACTTTCCCACAACTCTGTGCTGCCAAAGTGTTGGTCATTCCTATAAAAAACAGAAACATCAGCGTACTTTTAACCAAAACAGGGATTTGGTTAAAAGCTGAAGTAAACTGCTTATTTTTTATAAGATTTGACATACTTATTTGGTTTGGATTTTTCAATAAATTCTTCATTGAAGGTTGTTGATTTGTATTCATATAAGGAGGATTTTGGAACTCTATCTGAGGAGATATCTTGTCTTGAGTATAAGATATATAACTGGTCACATCTTCCGTTTCCGAAGACGAAATATTAGAATTTAACATACTTGCTGAGTTATGATCGATTGATTTACTCTTGGCAGTTTGGTTTCTCATACTATTATTTTTTAGATATCTCGTGTATTATATACCCTTAGACAATCAAAAGAAATGCCTTTAAGTACCTTATTAACTGTCTTTACTTTTGTGTGACAACGAGTGTTTTTCAAGCACCAACCGACATCTATAAAAAACTACAAATAAATTAGTTAGGAACTAAAATAAATTACACTAACTTATTAAGACAATTACAAATTTTGATGTTACATATTTTAAATTATTCTCATATATGTAAAAATAGATAAATTATTTCCGTATTTAACTATTTGTAATATGTAATTTATACTTTGGAAAATATTTTCAATCGCAGAATAATAAATATAACTGACTCTAAAAGGTATTATAACCCAACATCAGCTCTATTAATTTTCACCCTTTGCGTCCTTCAGGATTTTCATCCAAATTGGTTATTCAGCAGATTTTTTTACTATTCTTTTTTAAAAAGCCTACTTTTACTTGTCACAAAAAAATACATTTTACATTTTGTTATAAAAAAGGCTAATTGTGACAAGTAAATATAACTAAAACCGTACCGACTTGACACTTCCTAACATTGCACTAAAATTCCGCAATATTATACAAAAAAATACATTCGCTAAAAACTGTTACTATTTAGCTATTTTACAAATACTTAAACATTTGAAAAATAAATAATCGTTTTAGCCCGTAAAAAAAAATCTATGCTTTTTTCAATAAAAATGCACAATATTTTTAGTCATTCGTTGACTAAAAGTATTGCGAATAAACACTTTATAAATAAATGCCATATAAAACCCATAGTAACCCGTAAGTCATTCATAATGAATACTAAAATACTTGTAATTTTTTTTGAATGTACGGATTGAAAGACCGTCTTTATCCCATAGATAATATTCATTTTGAGAAAAATCTCTCAAAATCGAACCCTTAATTTCCCATTTTTAGAATTTTCAGACTACCGTTATCTCCATCTAAACTAATAGTAATTATATAAAGTCCTGAAGCTAAATCGTCATTTAATTCTAAGGTAAATTCATTATTTCCTGTCACAAAGTTAAGTTTTTCGTTTCTGACTATTTGTCCTGTCCCGTCGAATATTCGTAAAATACCAGTCGTATTTTTAACAATATTCATTTTTAAAGTAAAATATTTTTGAGTCGGATTAGGATAAGCTGACAGTTCAAGCGTTCTAATTTGCTGAAAAGGAAGTAATTCTACCGAAACTAAATCTCGCTCTTGAGCATAAAATACACTATCCTGAATCATCATAATATCTGTATTTCTACGGATAATATCCGCTAAACGGGTAGCTTTTATTACTGCAATTTCTGCATTAGAAAACGTCGAATCATGCTCATAATATAATCTATCACCATCTCTCAAAACCTCAAATTGATGCTTCATAATTTCGACCATACACGTTCCTAAAACTGAATTTAAAGCGTGGTCTTCAGCCAATAAACCAACCCATGCATCGATGGAATCAATCGCTCCATATAGTTGCTGTAACTGTTGCTGTAACAGTATATCAGTAGTTATGTCACTGAAATTGTTAACGGGCGGCAGCCCAAAATTTTGACGCAATAGGTTAAAATGTGGTAAGCCCTTTTCTCTCCCTCTTTCGATATTCAACGCAGCCAAATCCATTCCACCTGAACCAGGATTTCCAAAAAGAAAATTACGTAAATCCGATGTAATTTTATTATCAATAAATTGATGCTGTTGAGCAGCTAAACCTCTCAAAAAAGGATCAATTCCACCTTGATCTTCTAAAAAAGTAGGATTTGTAAAAGCTGTCCGAATATCTACACTCCCAAAACTAAATATATTATCTTCACCATATCTCACCAAGTTTCCTGTCACAGCCGAGTGTCCAAACCGAAAAGCTGCACCCGAAAAACTATTCATAACCCCAGGGTCAATCGTCAGATCATAACCCGCATAAACTGAAAGAGTTACGCCAATCGCAGGTAAAAACTCTTCGTAAGTCACCGCTTGAAGTAATGCACCAAGCGTTTTTCTTGCTCTTTGAAAAACCTGTTCGTCCGTCCAAGTTGGATTTATTTGTAAAATTTCGTCACAAATTCTATTGTGTTCTCTAAGAAATAAAGTGTGTATAACCGTCAAAGTTGGCTGTTCATTCGCTCGAATATCGCCACTAACAAAATATCTTTGTGGAAAACCCCCATCTAAAGCCATCGGCGGAGCATTCGGATCTGTCACTGCTCCAATCTTTCCTGTCACTGTATTATAAGGTAACAAATCATCCAACGAAGTTTTCATTTTACCGTTAAAGTACCTTCGCATCCAAGCTAAGCGGAAAGCATCCGTTCCATAAATTACCGAAGCATCTATAAATGCAGTCGTCCGATTGACGGGTGTTCGAGGGTTCGCAACTGACGTACCTGTATTCATGTCATATTCCGCTCTTCGCAACGGTATTGTCACTGTTCCAGTACAGTTTGGATCAAAGAAAGGATCGCACATCGGCACCGTAATTTCTATCAATTCCATCGGGTTTGCCGAAACACTCAACATCATATCATGGTCTATAAACTGCCCCCAAGCCCAAACGAAATCACTCAATCCTTTCTCATTCGCCATGAAAGAATCTTGATGACAAATCATGTTACTAATCACTCGTGAACTTGGTCGATTCGCTCCCGCAGGTGTCGAGATTCCATCTGTATAATCTACTGAAGTTACCCAAATAAAATTCGTATTTGCAGCACCATAATTTGGATTCATTGGGTTATTTTGTGAACCATTTATCTCTCGAATATTTTGTCCGAATGCGGTGATTGACGTAAGCATTAATATCGAAAGGATAAGTTTCAATTTCATAATTGCTGTATTTTTAGATGTTTAAAAAACTTTTTAACCGTTTCTAATTTCTATTAATAGCCGTTACGTTCACTTTTGTGTTGGAAATGTATTACAAAATATTGTAAAATAAAAAAGTAAATAGTTTTTTTATTTTTTATACAAATATATACACGTTATTAATATGTCAATAATATGTCAATAATATTTATACATAATTCGTTCGCCAGTAACATATATACTTCATTTTGCTTTATCCTTCTAAGGTTATAAAATTACACCTCAAAAGCCTGCATTTTCTGCGTCGTCTATAACTTGTCCCAATTCACCTCGATTTTTTCGGAAATTTTCTCAGAACTCCTACCCAATTTCCCAACCTCTTCAACGTTAAAAAGGTAGCCTCATTTTTAGATAATTCTCCTGGCTTTATGGATTTTTAAATATTCCAGTAGCAGCTACTGACCGTTACAATATTAGAAAAGGAATCTATTTTTTTGATTACTTTTACCATCAGAGCTTTTATAATTGAATGACCAACCTTATGAAAAAACAATATTTTATCCTCCTTATTTTATTAATAATTACAATGGCAATCCTCTTATTTGCAGATTTTAGTCCGTTTAATATCCTTAATAAACGGAAAATTATATTAGATAAAAGTACCACGGAAAAGATAGAATCTTCGATTGAAAAGGCGTTTAACGACATTCAAATTACGCAATCTCCGATTGCGGTAACGCTAATTATTTTAAAAAAAGAGGCAAAAGCCGAACTTTGGATAACGGACGAACGAAACGATTTTTATCAAATTCTGACGGATTCGATTCCTTTTATTAATACAAAAAATGGGACTAAATTATTAGATAATGAACCGATAATTCCAGAAGGAATTTATGAAATTTTAACGGTCAATTCAAGTAAAAATATCAGCTTTTCGATTAATTTTCCGAACGAATTTGACCGCTCCAAACAGCAAGCCGATAACCGCCCCGAATTCCTTTCTACTATTAATTTCGGCACACAAAAATCAACCGTTTTATTGACAGAAAATCTACTCCATGAATTTCTATTTTTAGCAAAATCGGTCAAAGTTGAAAACGCAAAAATCATTATTTTGCCTAACGATTTACGAAAAAATAAAGTCATTCCGCCCTGTTCAACTTGTCCACAATGGATAGAAGAATTATACGGAATGTTGCGAATGCAGGTTTTGAGGTTTTAAAGGACGAAGTTTTAAGGTTTAATCTCCTTTATAAATACCTTTATCGAAAGACAATTTAAAAATCTTAACAAAATCAATTAGATTTCGTAAGGAATTCAAACACGTTTTATTTTACCAAAAAATTCAAAACAAAACAAACTATGTATGTATTAATTGGAATTTCCGTTTTAATATTAATTATTGGAATGGTGATGTATAATAATTTGATTTCTAAGAAAAATAATGTCGAATATGCCTTCAGTAGTATTGACGTCATGCTCAAAAAACGACATGATTTGATTCCGAGTTTAGTCGCTTCCGTCAAGCAATATATGACGCACGAACGGGGCTTATTAACCGAAATTACGGAGTTGAGGAATTCAGTTATGAAACCAAATTTGAGCGATGGCCAACGCTTCAAAGCAGAGGGACAATTGTCCTCAATGTTGGGAAAAGTACAGATTGCAGTCGAAA
>Ga0136555_1000658_pt1 | contig 13299 bp, 19 predicted proteins | sample AntRauTorckE5432_FD_104927 | JGI IMG/M metagenome (GOLD analysis project Ga0136555, IMG submission 104927) | Saline lake microbial communities from Rauer Islands, Antarctica - Metagenome Torckler E5 #432 | ecosystem: Environmental > Aquatic > Non-marine Saline and Alkaline > Saline | place...
TCTTTGAATTTTCCCAGATGAAATCTGCAATGTGGTATTTTCTACATTCTGATTTTTCCAAAGGACGCAGAGTGTAATCACTCACAAAGTAGGTATTTTTAGAGGCTTTCTCCATGGAGAGATGTTGCGTGGTGTGTATTGTGTAATGTATTTCTAATCATTTTTTACTACTTTTTGTAGTTATGAAATATCCACATACTTTAATAATAAACGTGTCAAGTGTCATTCAAATCAAATGTCTTTTGTGAAGATTGAGAAGAAAACTACTGCTCCTATTGTGGGTACAGAAGATGAAGAAGGTCGGTATGATGTGAGAGGATTTAGGGGATACAGTATGGTAGATTCATACTCAAGACCGTACACTGTTCAAGAAAGTAGCGCTATGGATTCTTCTTTGTGGTTGGGATCTGAAGAGGGGAGGATGCATCTCACCAGGGAAGATGTGGAAAAATTGAGTAGAATGATGACCCCCTGGCAGCGGATGACTCCTCATGCATGACTGTTCTGGTTTGAAAGGTTGAGAAAGGACAGTTTAATTCCAAGCGTGCCACATAAAAAATAACAAGTTACATCATTCCACAACCAAAGGTCAAACTAAACTAGATCGATATGTTTCCAAAGGTCAAACCACACTCGATAGGTTTGTTTTCAAATTAAAATAAAGTATCAAGTAATGTTGGTGTAGTTTGTAGTTGTGAGGTAGCAGATCCTACATTCCTTACAGACCTTCCTCACAGACATTTATCCATAATGTGTCTGGTGTGTGATTACGACGAAAAGAAAGTATCTTTAGAGGCCCTACAAGACCTCACCGAACTAAATTGTCATGGTTGTAAAAAAGTAACGACTATCCCTTTCATTTGGCGTTTAGAGATATTGATATGTAGTTATTGTACAGGTCTTACATCCATTCCCATCCTACCTTATCTAAAAATTTTCAAGTCTCATTGTTGTAAATATTTAACGGATATCCCTTTTCTTCCGCAGTTAGAGACTCTGATCTGTGATTATTGTACAGGACTTACATCCATCCCCAACCTACCTCGTCTTAAAATTCTAAAGTGTCGCGATTGTAAAAACCTGTCGACAATACCTGATTTTGTAAAGTTACAACAATTATGTTGTGGCGGTTCCCCTCTCCAAACCCTTCCTCCTCTTTTACAATTAATTATTTTGAATTGTAGTGCTTGCAGAAAATTGAAGGATCTTCCTAACTTTCCACAGTTAAAAATCCTGGATTGTAGCCGCTGTCCCCTCCATGCTCTTCCTACTTTTCCAAAGTTACAAGAATTAAATTGTGGTGGTTGTAGGATCCAGACTCTTCCTCATTTTCCACACCTGAGGACCTTATCTTGTAATGGTTGTATCAATCTCACATCAATTTCTCTTCTACCACACCTAAAGACCTTGTACTGTAATGGTTGTCTATGTCTTACCACACTTTTTTCCGTACCACAGTTACAACATCTGAGTTGTAAGGGTTGTTTGTGGTTGAGTCATCGTAAAAACCCAAACTACCAGGAAAACATTCAGAAACTTGTGATCCTTCAACAGTGGTGTCGGGAGAATAATCAGTACTGGAGGTTTAAGAGGTGGTTGGGAACAGAGGAGTTTGCTCGTTTTTTCTACGCTCCCGATCAACTAGGGGGTAGGTTAATCAAGAACAATCTTGCTACAATCTTTCAATAAAATTTTGTACATCTATTATGTATGATCATTTTTTCATCATGTGTTTAGTCTGTGACTATTACGACGCTGAGAAGAAAGTGTCCTTGGAGGACCTGCAAGACTTGACAGAATTGGATTGTCACGGTTGTAAATACGTAACTTCTATCCCTTTTCTTCCAAAATTGCGAACTCTAAAGTGTGATGGTTGTGTGGGGTTGGTAAGGATTCCTAACCTTCCAAAATTGAAACTCCTGAAATGTCAAGATTGTGTGGGGCTGAAGGCTCTCCCTAACTTTCCAAAATTGGAAACTTTATATTGTCTTGATTGTGTGGGGCTTACATTTATCCCTATTCTTCCCCAGTTAGAAGAATTGTATTGTAATCGTTGTGTGGGGCTTACATTTATCTCTAACCTTCCAAAATTGATAACACTGTGTTGTAACAGTTGTAAAACCCTAAAGGAACTTCCCTCTATACTTCCACAGTTACGAAGTCTGTGGTGTATTAATTGTGTAGGGATTACATCTATCCCTAGTCTTCTACAGTTACAAGAATTGAACTGCACTTATTGTCCGAAACTTGCGAATATTCCTCTTTTACCACGATTGACGTTTCTGGAGTGCAAGAATTGTAGGGAGTTGAAGGACCTTCCTAATTTTTCAAAATTAAAGATATTATGGTGTGATGACTGTCAATTCCAGACTCTTCCAAACCTTCCAAAGATAACACATTTATGGTGTCACAGTTGTGTAAAATTAGTGGAGATTCCCTTCTTACCTAAAATACAACACTTAAAATGCATTGACTGCGTAAAGTTAACAGAGATCCCATTTTTTCCACGGTTGAAAACCCTGGTATGTCGGGGTTGTGTGGCTCTGACGAGGATCCCAAACTTTTTAAACTTACAAAACTTTGATTGTAATGGTTGTAAGGTATTAAGAGAGATCCCTCTGATTTTTCCACAGTTGAAAACCCTGGATTGCCGTAATTGTCCGTGGATATGTCATCGTAGAAACCCAAACTACCAGGAAAATGTTAGGAAACTTGTGACTCTTCAGCGGTGGTGTCGGAGAAACAATCAATATTGGAGGTTTAAGAGGTGGGTGAGAACGGAAAACTTTGCTCGGTTCTTCTATGCCCCTGATCAACTAGGTGGAAGGTTGATCAAACATCATATTACTACAATGTTTACATAAAAATAAATTCATATACTTTATTTATCGTTTATTCAATCCAATTCACTTACTCACACTTCTTCACCTCACCATGAGTTGTGATATCACCATGGAGGAAAAAACTCCTTCCACCACGATCACAATTTTGATGGGGTTGTTCTCGCCTGCCTCTGAACATTTCACTGTGAACGCCACCGATACGTTTGAAAAGTTCTCCACTCTTACTGTAGACGAGTTTCCTATCAAATTGGTGCGCGTCTGGGCCGAAGGATTCAAGGGTGATCGTCTATTAGTGGGATGGGACATTCCTCTCGCCACCCCATCATGTCTCTCCCGTACCGGAGATTTAGGGTGGATTCTCCATTAAATTACCAAGAACCATACAAGAGATTAGAGTATGCACAATGGGCTCATCAGCATAAAATTCCTTGGCCTCTGTGGGAAAAGGGAGATGTCTGTCCCCTGAACACGGAACCTCTAGGGACATGGGATGGGTATGGCACTGGCACCACTTCAGTCCCCGACGAACGGAATAATCAAATGTCCCACCTAGCGTTTGTGTGTTGTGGTGGTGTAAAATGGCAGGCCTGCAATCAATTCATGCTAGAAATCTGGCTCAAGAATCATGGAGGAACATGTCCTTTTTGTAGAGTTCCATGTAAAGTAATCACGAGTGGATTGGGAAGCATAATTTATAAACATTAAATTATTATTTAATACACAATTTACAGATTTTTTGACAAGTCTAAATGTGAGTTTATTTTATGGTCTCAATTCCATCCAAAACTCGAGGCATGTCCTTGTATCACATCGAATAGATCTATCATCGTACAAAGCAGTCGATCCCTCGTGAACTTCCAGATTGCCTTTGCGGTCCTTCCATTTCATAGTGCACTTGACTTCTCTTTCTCCATATCCGATTGCGTGTTCAGATTCGGTAGTAGGTTGTCGGAGATAAATTGTCATGACAAATCCAGATTTTTCATCCGAAGATTGGACCACAATTTGATTGTCCGTTTCTTCTGTGACTTGAAATGATATTTGGTAGTGGTGTGGTATGCGTCCTCCAGTAACGTGCATCTTGTGGTAGATTGGGAGATTGGGTGAATGAGTGAATGAATAATGAATAATGAATAAATCCTTTTTTACCATAATACTACAAGAATTTTCCACAAGAATTTATTATTAACTCTAGCGTAATATCTAGTCCTTTAGACTTGCCGTGATTAATCACAGAAGTCAAACATGACTGCAACGTTTTGTAAGTATCTTTCCACTGTGTTCTCCCCCCACGAACACACACTGGATTAGAATCTTCCCACACTTGTTTCTGTACAGAAACAATAATTCGTCTATTTTTCAAGCGAGAGGTTTTTACAGTTTGGGCACTTCCCAGACATCCACATTGACCCGTAGTTAAAGACTTTCCGTACAAAGCCATGGTTAATTGAGAACAAATGTCTCTCAACTTTATCTCGGCGGAATATGTGGGTCTGTCAAACTTGGGAGAGAGTTTAATATGAAGATCAGTCATGGTTTAATGTTTTCCCTACATTAAACATTCATAAACATTCATAAACATTACAATACTAAATTTTATTAATTTGTAGTTTCAATAAAAAATACCTACTCTGGTGTTTAAAAAAGTATGTATTTTATTTTCCCACCATGTGTCTGATCTGTGATTGTCAAGATGTTGAGAAAAAAATGTCCTTTGAGGACCTACAAAACCTCACAGAATTAGATTGTGGTGGTTGTACTGACCTCAAGGATATCCCTTTCCTTCCTCATCTTAAAATCCTCAATTGTAGCAATTGTCCGGCGCTCTTGACACTTTCTTCTCTTCCGCAGTTGAAAACCCTGAATTGTATTGCGTGTCCAGGGCTTGTTACAATCCCTCGCTTGTTATGTTTAGAAACTTTGTGGTGTGATGTATGTCCGGCCTTGACAACAATTCCTGACCTCCCCCGTCTAAAGGAACTAAATTGTATAGGTTGTACAGCACTACAAACTATCTCTAACTTTCCAACTTTAAAAAGAGTACAATGTAGTGGTTGTGTGGGGTTGATAACAATTCATGATCTTCCGCACCTAGAGATACTAAAGTGTAATAATTGTAAAGCACTACAAAACATCTACAACCTTGAAAATGTACAAGAATTACATTGTATCTGTTGTCAGGCTCTTAGAGGACTGCCTAACCTTCCACTTCTTCAACATTTAAATTGCAGTTCTTGTGAAAATTTAGAGGGACTCCCTTTTCTCCCGCTTCTTCAACATTTAGATTGCTGTTCTTGTAAAGACCTCAAGGTCATCCCTTCCTTCCCCCACCTTCAGCATCTAAATTGTATGCATTGTTTATTCCTAACAACTCTTCCAGATCTTCCATGTTTAAAAATTCTAAGTTGTTATGGTTGTCCGTGGTTATCTCATCACAATAACCCAAACTACCATGAAAATGTTAAAAAAGTAATCAATCTTCAACGTTGGTGTCAGAGAAACAACCAATATTGGAGATTTAAAAGGTGGGTGAAGAGTGAAGACTTTGCTCGGTTTTTTTACGCTCCTGACCAACTAGGGGGTCGTTTAATCAAACATCACCTTACTGCCATGTTTCATACCAATTTGTAGTAAAATAAAATTATTATTATTTGGATTCATATTTATTACACAATTTCATATTTTCACCCATGTGTCTGATCTGCGATTGTCAAGATGCTGAGAGTAGATCAGAACATAAATATCCTGAGAAGAAAAAACTTCCTCCCCTTCCTCTACTTGACACATTGAATTGTGGTGGTTGTATGAAACTAACTGAACTTCCTTCCCTTCCTCGACTTGAACTTCTGAATTGTGGTATTTGTACAGGGCTTACAACCCTTCCTTTTTTACCACAGTTGAAAATCCTGAATTGTGGTAATTGTCCAGGGCTTACAGAACTTCCGTATCTTCCTCTCCTTGAAAAATTAGACGTATGGGAATGTAGAGGACTGACGACTATTCTCACACTACCACAACTACAAACCCTAAATTGTGGTAATTGTACAAAGTTAAAGGTTATCCACTCTCTTCCTCTTCTTAAAAATTTGAATTGTTGGAATTGTCCATTATTGACACATCTCCCTCCCCTTCCCCAACTACAAACTCTAAATTGTGGGTATTGTACAAAACTTAAGGTTATGCCCATTTTTCCACAGTTACAAACCCTAGAATGTACTTTTTGTATATTAACAAGTCTTCCAACCCTTCCACAATTACAATATCTCAATTGTAGTAGTTGTAGAGCCTTGACCAGTCTCCCCAACTTTCCAAAATTATCCAACTTAGTATGTAGTTATTGTTATTATCTAACAGATATCCCTCGTATTCAAACGTTACAGACTTTAAATTGCAATTTTTGTCCAAGGTTGACAAGTCTTATTAACTTTCCTCTCCTTAAAGATCTGACTTGTTGGAATTGTAAGTCTCTTAGCGTAATTTCTGATTGTCCACAGTTGCATATTTTGTGGTGTCATTATTGTAAAATGTTGCAAGGTATTTATAATCTTCCCAATTTAATACACTTAGGTTGTTCCAATTGTAGGGTGTTACTAAATATTCCTAACCCTGCACAGTTGCAAACCCTGGATTGTCAACATTGTCCGTGGGTGGGTGTACCTAAAAATTTAAAGTACCACGAAAATATCCACCGTCTCCTTTCTCTCCAGAGGTGGTGCCGGAGGAATAATCAATATTGGCGGTTCAAGAGGTGGGTGAAAACAGAAGACTTTGCATGTTTTTTCTATGCTCCTGACCAGTTGGGAGGTAGGATCAGTAAGCAAAATATTTGTACACTGTTTCAATAAAATTTTGTAGCAGTAGCAGTAGTAGTTTCAATAAAAATACTTACTCTTATGCAAGCATTCTTTCACAATGTGTTTAGTGTGTGAGTACAAAAACACTGAGAAAAAAGTATCCTTAGAGGATCTTACAAGTCTAGAATCCCTAGAATGTAATGGTTGTGGAAGGCTGACGGAAATTCCGTTCCTTCCCAATCTAAAAAGCCTGAATTGTGATGGTTGTACGGGGCTGACGGAAATTCCGTTCCTTCCAAGTCTAGAGAACATATATTGCACTGATTGTACGGGGCTTACGGAATTTCCTTTTTTCCCCAATCTAAAAATCCTAGATTGTTCTCGTTGTACGAGGCTGACGAAAATTCCTTCTCTTCCCAATCTAAAACGCCTAAATTGTTCTGATTGTACGGGGCTGACAGAAATTCCTCTCCTTCCCAATCTAAAATACATAGATTGTTCTTGTTGTACAGGGCTGATGAAATTTCCTTCTCTTTACAATCTAAAACGCCTAAATTGTTCTGATTGTACGGGGCTTACGGAAATTCCTTGTCTTCCCAATCTAAAATCATTACATTGTGCTTATTGTACAGGCCTGACGAAAATTCCATATCTTTCCAATCTAAAATCATTGAATTGTACTGATTGTACAGGGCTGATGAAATTTCCTTCTCTTCCCAATCTAGAATTCCTTTCTTGTAGTGGTTGTACAACATTGAAACATATCCCTCCTTTACCACATTTAAATGACTTATTTTGTATGAATTGCACAATGTTAACGAATCTTCCCGATCTTCCATATAATAGAATCCTACGCTGTGAGGGTTGTCCGTGGTTGAATTATGGTGTGAATCCAAAGTATGAGGAAAATATTAGGAAACTTGTAACCCTCCAGCAATGGTGCAAAACTAATAACCAATATTGGAGGTTCAAGAGGTGGGTGAAAACAGAAGACTTTGCACGATTCTTCTATGCTCCCGATCAGTTAGGGGGTAGACTCATTAAAAATCATCTTGCTACATTAGTTTCTTAGGGTAATGTAATCTATTTTTGCTTTTGTATTCGTTCATTCGATCGAGATGAATAATAATACAAATTGTCTTGTGGAAGAGGCTATCCGAAAACTATTTAACAAGTGGATGGCACCCGGGATATCCTATCCGGGGAAACGTAACCCTATCGTATGGAAGTTTGGTGATAACTGGCACGATAGGATCAACTGGGATTTAGAAACAAAAACTAAACCTATGAATCCTCCAGACTTTTCAGATGCCATCTTAACCTATCAGGACGGAACAGCCTGTTCTGCTTGTGCATGTTTTGTAGATATATCCTTGACCGAAATTTCCAACCTTCCTCAATTGGAACTTTTGAAATGTATGTATTGTGAAGCCTTGACGAAACTTCCAGATCTTCCACAGTTGAAATACTTGTTTTGTCTAAAATGTACAGGGCTGATATCTCTTCCTCATTTTCCATGTTTAGAGATCATGAATTGTAAGGGATGTCCGTGGTTAAATTATCCTGAAAATCCAAAGTACCCTGAAAACATTCAGAAACTTCAATCTCTTCAGAAGTGGTGTAAGAGAGCCAATCAATACCAGAGGTTTAAGAGGTGGACAGGGACCGAAGACTTTGCCAGGTTTTTCTACGCTCCCAATCAACTGGGAGGCAAAATTATCAAGAGAAACCTCGCTAGATTTTTATCTAATCCTTATTAAATTTTGTAGCATGATTCAATGGTTAGTTTTTATTTATCTAGATACGCATTCTTCCACAATGTGTTTAGTGTGTGAGTACAAAAACGCTGAACAGAAATTATCCCTGGAGGATCTTACAGAATTAAATTGTAAGGGTTGTTTGAGTGTGGAGGCTATCCCTCTCTTACCACATCTACAATCCCTTAATTGTAGCGGTTGTATGATTTTAAAAATTTTGCCATCCCTACCACAACTGACAACCTTGGATTGTAGTGCTTGTGTAGAATTGAAAGAAATCCCTACCCTACCACGGTTAGAAATTCTAAAATGTAAGGAGTGTATAGCATTGACAAGTCTCCCTTCTCTACCACAGTTACGATCCTTAATTTGTACGGGTTCTACGAGCCTGACAGCGCTCCCTCTTTTTCCAAAATTGGATTACTTGGATGTTCAGAGTTGTAGAAGCCTTGAGGCGATCCCTCCTGACCTTGTGATGTTACAGACTCTGAATTGTCGTAGTTGTGTAGATTTGAAAGAGATTCCTCTCCTACAACAGTTAGAAAACCTTAATTGTATTGGTTGTGTAGAATTGAAGGAACTCCCATCTCTTCCACATTTGAAATTTCTATCGTGTAATGGTTGTGTAAACCTAAAGGCGATGCCAAACATTTTAAATGTAAGAGAATTGTGGTGTGTGGGTTGTGTGTTACTGACCGTTCTCCCCAACCTTCCAAACGTAGAACACTTGTTCTGTGAGGGTTGTGTAAGTCTTACGGATATTCCTCCCTCTCTGCCGCGTATCAAAGAATTATGGTGTGGTGGTTGTGTAGGTCTTAGAGAAATTCCCAAGTTGCCAAGTTTGTGGTTGTTAAATTGTGATGGTTGTAGGGGCCTGACAGAATTGGATTATTATCGAGTCTTGCGAGAACTAAGTTGTAATGGTTGTCCGTGGTTGAATTTTTCTAGGAATTTCAAATATCAAGAAAATATTCGAAAACTCCAAATTCTCCAACGGTGGTGTAGGAGGAACAATCGATACTGGAGGTTTAAGAGGTGGGTAACAACCGAAGACTTTGCTAGGTTTTTCTATGCTCCCGATCAACTAGGTGGCAGATTGATCAAGAACAACCTTATGACACTATTCTCTTGATAATAAAAATTTTATTGTTCATCTCTCATTTTTTGTTCCATTTCATCATACAACCAAGCCCAACATCTCTTGAGATGGATATTCACAACAGCAGAATATTTCAATCCATAACTAGTTGCAATTTTTTTCAAAGAGGGTCGGACTCCTTTCAATTTGGCACTTAAAATAGAACAGATAACAGGAGCAACTTCTTCTTGCGTGTAATTGCGCACTCCTCCACCTTTTGTTCGATCTTTTTTGGGAGGAATCTCTTTGTTTCGTATGATTGCTCTACGTTCGGATGATTTTTTAACAGTGGTTGGGTTTCGTCGGATTTCGGATCTTCTTGGAATGTTGGTCAGTTTGGAATGGGAAAATCCTGACCATGCGCGATAGATGGTAGTGGTTGAGGGTCGAATTCCAAGGAGTGATTCTCCTAAATCTTGAAGTTCGCTCATAATGGATGAAAGAGTGTGGTTTTCCTTCTTTTTTTCGCCAATGGTTATCCAAAGTTGATCAGAGTAGTAGTGGCGGTGGGAGGGATAGGGGTCCGTGGGATATGGTACATCCGTTGGACCCGACGAAGAAATGACTCCCTCCTCCTCGTCAACATCCGAATCATATCCCTGGTAAACCAATGAATTGATTGTTGCCATTGTGAAAAGGATTGGATTGGATTGGATTGGATTGGATTGGATTAGTGTGACAAATAATCTCACATGCAAAAAGTTAAAACGTTTTAAGAATTTTCTTGTAGTTAAGAATTTTCTTCATTCCAAAATATTTCTCCTTCACACAAACTACATAAAATAATAGTTAATCCAAAAAATAATATGTAGTAAGAATTAAATCTATGGGTTACGGATACTTGGGTGCTTATCTGGCTTTTGGGTGTGGTTTAGACACTGACACAAGTCAGAGATTACTAGAAGAACTGGGAGAAGATCGTGAAATATTGGCATGTTTGTATGCTGACAGTGACTTTAAAAATATTGTAGTTAAACAATACGGAATCGATGAACATATTACAGTTTTTCTGTGCTGGGGACCGGTTTACAAAGGAGGGGAAATCTGGAAATCAGACATATGCGGTACTCCACATTCTACTATTCCTGTTAAATTATTACCCATACCATCGGCCCAGACACTAGTCCATCAAGAAGAGACATTTGATAACAAAGAATGGGAGAGTTTTTGTACCAAGTACAACCTAGAGATTCAACATCCTCAGTGGCAGACTCTAATATCCTTTGGTCAATTAATTTATTGAAATATCACCAATTCGTACCACATATGCATCTGTAGAATATTTGGGAGAGTGAACAAATTGTAGTGATGACAAGTGATTTATTCTTAGATTTTTGCTCAAGAAAATACATGACAGTTAATAAAGATTGTCAATATCTAAGCCTCTTATTCTAGAACCCCGTGGTTCGGGATATTTTTTCATGAGGGTTTCAAGAATGGTATATATTGTATGATCAGATTGAGAAGGTTCTTGACGTCTAAGAGACCAAAACTCGTCCGTAAAATGTTTCAACGTTCCTTGTTGAATTAACTCCCAACTCTTGTTCTCTTCAAAGTCGTGAGGGGTGTGATATCCAAGATCCTTAAATTCATTCCACAATTCTTGTAGAAGATACGCTTTTGAATACTCAAGGTCCCTTTCGAGAGTTCTTATTTGAAGAATAGTCTCCTTCGTTTTTTGTATGGCTTTAGCGTATCGTTGTTTTTGATCTTCAGTTCTCAATCTTTCAGCATGCCGGGTTCTATGACTATGTTGTGGTACACCGCCGTACCATTTCCACGAATCAGTCATGGAATGTGTTAAATGAATCTATGTAGTTCGAAGAATGGATGATCTGATCTTCTACAATTTGTAGTTTTTTAAAAGAGAGATTGTAGCATAGGATGAAAAAATAAAAATAATTAATTTTCTTTTACTTCATTCATCTATTTCATCAATGTCCTCTTCGGATGCATTTCGATTTGGTTATGTGGTCGATGCAGAAGCCTGTGGATTCATCTCACCCGCTATTGTTTTTCCCGAACCGTGGGTGTGGGAAGAAGATCAACTACCTCCATCACCTACCTACTTCATAGAGATCATTGATGAAGCCAATATCACCCATAGACAGGGAGTACAGGGGATTACGCTAGATAAAGATAAGGAAACGATGAGTCTACCAAAAATTACACTGGAAGATGGATCCGTTATTGAAGCACAAACAGTCCCGTACTCGGCAGGTCAAGTTTTTATGATGAAAACAATATCTTAATAAATTATGTTTTGTTTATTGTATCAAAATTTTCATTCTAATTTCCATACACTTTTGTTTTCATACATTTTAGAGCCATTCGCATGTGACCGAGATTTCCATCAGAAACATATGTAGACCCCGAAAACCTTGATTTACGTCCAATGGCGTTGTAAAACGACTCACAGTTAAGATAAAACATATCCGTGGATTCACACGAAAACACTTTTCTTCTTTCCAACATGGCTTCGATCCAATCTACGACTCCTTGGGCTACAAGTTTTTCTTGTGGGTTGTTGAGATCGAGATTCTTTCCCTGGTATTCGTTTCGGAGGTAGAAGATGTTGGGGGTTGTTTTGGAAGGAGTTGACATTTTATTGTAGTTTGAGATATTGGAAAATGGTAGTTTGAAAAGTAAATAATAGTTTCCTGAACCATACAGACAATTTGTAGCAAGTCAGAATATTCTTAGGGAAAATTCTCAGGATATTTATGTTCTGATCTACTTTCAGAGAAGACGGCGTGTATTTATTTTAGTTACACAACATAGCGGCGAGTCTGCACCGGCATGTCCCAGTCCAACGAGATCTTGGGCACAAAGGAAGGATCGTGGTTGCGAATCAAACTCACTGTGCACTGTCCCGTTTCAACATTGCGATCCCACAATAAATTGAACTGCCTACTATGATCTTCGTGCAGCGTCCACCCTTGCCAGATGTCGAACTTTTTGAAATCAACGACATGGGGCAGATTGTATTGACAGAGAATTCTGGGACCTTCTTGTACACTGGCATGTTTCATGTTTGATGTTTGCTACATCAAATATTATTAGTACTACGTACGCAACACATCTTCTTTTTGCATTGTTTCAGAAAACCATGAAGGTTGAAAGGAATATCATCAGCAAGGAGTTATGCGAGCACTACAAGAAACTCATGTATGATTCTTTATGGTTTCAAGGTTATTACAAAAATGGGAAAAAGCATGGAACGATAAAGAATTTTTTGGTGCAGACTCGGGAACTTAAAATACTTAATAAATCACTATCAAATCATCACTACATGTAGTTATTTATCATACATAGATTCAATCATTGTTAAAGTTTATCACAATTTATTTATTCAATCAAGAAACCTTTTTCATGGATATTTCTTCCAATCATATGATGGATAATATTGATGACATGGACCAAGTCTTTTCATCAAATCACGACGGCCCTACCATCATGGATTCAACTCCACCCTCTCCTTTACCTCCTCACCCTAATTTTATAAAAACATATTCAAAAATGCAAAGGTGTATGACTCGTTATGGAAAAAGACTACACGACAATTACGAAACAGCAAAGAGTCTTGACCCTTCTATCCTTTAAAGCCCTGAGAGTCTAGTTCAACTGAAACAGACTCGCGGTGCAAAGACACACTTCCTTTCTTTGCTTGCCTTAACCAAGGATATTGATTCGGTTAGGGGTTTGAGAAATATTAATCCCCCTCCATAACCGTATAAGGATCACTCGCAGCCTTGAAACCACGACAA
>Ga0136555_1000660_pt1 | contig 13281 bp, 9 predicted proteins | sample AntRauTorckE5432_FD_104927 | JGI IMG/M metagenome (GOLD analysis project Ga0136555, IMG submission 104927) | Saline lake microbial communities from Rauer Islands, Antarctica - Metagenome Torckler E5 #432 | ecosystem: Environmental > Aquatic > Non-marine Saline and Alkaline > Saline | place...
TAAAGGCATTACAAGAAAACAAAATAAAGATGGTACTACAAACCCTCATTATGTCGATTTGTTAGATGAAGACCCTACTGTTGCTGGACAAAAATTCGTTTGTATGTCATTTGCATCACCAGAAGACATTATTAAACAAAAGGAAATGTTTTTTTTTGACGAGTTTATCAAACATTGGGATTTTGCTAAATCCATCGACAAGTTTGCCCAATTTCTGAATTTTGTCTCTTATAAATACGATATAGACCAAAACGCTCTATCTGACGATTTACAAGAGTTTGTTAAAGAAGAAAAAAGCAACCTGCTTATGACCACCATTGAGGATGAGTATAAAACGTTCCTTGAAAATCACGAAGAACGTCTTGAAAATGAATTTATGCAGTGCAATGAGTTTAAAACATCCACGAGGGGACTAAAAATAAGAGGGTCGTTTGACTCACAGGAAGAAGCGGAAACACGTTGTAAATTGTTGCGCGATATTGATCCAAACCACAATATTTTCGTTGGTAAAGTTGGTGTTTGGATGCCTTGGAATCCGGACGCTTATAAGACTGGGCGGGTTGAATATATGGAAGAAGAATTAAATGAACTTATGGCTAAGAAGCGAGAGAACGATCAGCTTACCAAAATCGAATTTGAAAAACGCGTTAGAGAAACCAAAGAAAATGCAATTCAAGAGAATATTAAAAAGGCCAAGGCGTCTGGCAATGTCCTTACTCAGAATATTGATAAAGATGGTAACCTTGTTGGTATTAATGAAGAACACACATCGGCAAACATTTCAGACGAATTGTTTAATAATGAAGATGCTATTGTTGGAAAGCAATCTGCATCTACCGATCACGGGCTTAAAGACGCCCTTGATCGAAGTAAAACACATAAACGCCATGGTCTTACCGAAAATACAATTGTCGAATGTGATGAAGATTAGATTACATTTTAAAACAAAATTGAACTAATAGTAATTCTAATTATCCAGTTAATCAAACTCTAACTGGATAATTATGGAACAATACAACCCCGAGTGTCGTCAAAAATTCTATGCTTTTGTAGCCAATGAAGTATATCTTCATTGTCATCCTAGTGAATACATATACAGACTGTTTTCAAAAACTGACCAATTTAATATACAACACGTTGAAATGGCCTACTATCGCCTATTTTCACAATGGTTACAATTAATAAAACAACATATTGTTGATTTAAATTTTAGTGGCAATTACGTCGATATTATGGAAAAATGGTTTTATTCAAAAAATGATATTACCCTTATGTACATTGTTGAATTTATACATAGAATACATTACTTCAATCATTACATTAGAGATAAACCAGAAGAATTGTCTAATTATCGAAGCATGGTCCATATCGCAGTTTCTGTTAATACGACAGACAATTACAACCTTGATGTCCCTATGCGATTTCTTGAATTTATCTATGAAGGTAAATAAATACTATAACGCTACTGTGTTTTAATTACTTTTAATGATTTTTTTTAATGTTTATCCGGGTGGTATTTTTACGTCGGGATTGATTAACGTCATATTCGGGTTCATCGTCATCATCGTTTTCTAATTGCCTAGAAATTTCCCAATACTCTCTCGAACCAAGTTTAAAGTCGGGATGCGATGCCGCCTTGTACCAAAAAATCTGGTCTTTTAATTTGTTGGATTTCACGTTATTATTTACTACTAAACATTCAAAATTCTCTGTACATTGATCCATCACTTGACAGAACGACTCCATGGTTGGGAACATACCAGCATAGTTTTCCCAAATACGTTTTCTATTACTTAAATATGGTTCTCTCAATATGAAGACATAGTCTATGTTTGTTCTGAGATTCGGTGGTACGCCTAGTGGAAACTGCATTGTAATAACCAACATAATCTTCCAGTGACGACCATTCATAAAAAGTAATCGCATCATTTTATCCCGCGACCATGAATTGTCATACAGACAATCGTCTAAAATAACAAATGTGCGAGGATCTGTTTTAACCCTGCCATACATTTTTTGTTCTTTAAGGACCATCTTCAAGGCGGACCGTTGTCTTTTAAGAACATTTTCTATTATAGCACTATTGTATTCTTCGTGAATAAATATCTTAGGAACAATTTCAGAATAAAAACCATTACCGGCTTCTGTGCCTGAAATGACAGTGCCTATGGGGATGTCCTGGTGATAGTAAAGTAAATCGCGCACTAGAAACGATTTACCGGTATCACGTCGCCCAATTAACACAATAACGGGTCCTTTATTTTCATCGGGTCTAAATGATATGTGGTGCATGTTAAATTTACTTAATTCCAAGGTCATACTACTTGTATGACAATAAAATAAAACTATTTACTTAACGAAATGTATTAGTTTAAAAAAACGAGAATTAATATGACTATTATTCAACTATAGGATGGAAAACATGTGTGATTACCAAGAAACCCATAAACAGGTGTATAATTACAGTAAGCATAAACACATTAGTAAAAACTATCTTTCAACATTGTCCGATAGTCTCAAGAAATTCAATATTGAACGACCGCAAACATATTATCCATTGTTAGACCTCTTATTTAAACTCAATGACGATAATCATAACAATGTTTGTCTTGAACATCGATACCAATTACATCATGTCGAAACACTCGATACAAACGCTTCTTGTACAATTTCTTGTTTAAATAATAAAACAAAGCTGTTTGATATAAAAAAAGCATTCATTAAATTCGCGCCATTAACAGACCCATTTAAATACTTATGTGGAAAAACATTTCTTGATACAGGTAAAGACACTCTGCCAGTATTCCGTAGTACCAACCATAGTTCTGCATCTATCATTCAATCTCCCTATAATCCCGCCTATGTAGATAGTTTTTTTTCTTATCTAACCAGCCAACTAAAAAACGATTATGATTTTCAAAACGGGCTTGATTATTACGGTAATGTGTGTTGTATTAAAGACCAGTTTAAGGTGGGTATTGACGACGAATTAAGTTTTTTAAACAACTCGTCGTTTTTTATGCTCAATAGAAAGACGACCTTCGGTGTGGTCGACAGTATTGACGACAATGATTGTATTTCTAGAAATAATATTAATACCTCAGTAAAATCACCTATAAAAATTGACACGACAACAATCTCCTTTACGGTTGATCCTATGAACAATTTATTAGACGAAGTTATTGGTTCTATGGATAATACTAACGATGATGTCTCTACATTAACTATTAATGGACATCTGAGAGAAGTGGTGTTTGATAATAACTTGATTGGTAATATTTCATTAGTAAAAAACGAGTCCTCCACCAACAGTCAATGTTCTTCAAGAACATCCTATACAACCGAGAGAAGCTCCAACACATCATCCGAAAACGACAACGATACAATATCCATCAGTACAGACCAGTCTACTGGATCATCATCTGGTTCTTATGGAAGTGAATGTGAGAGTAATGCTACTATCTACGCATCGATAGATCAATTTCCAGTTAATATGATTTTCTTAGAGCAATGTAAGGCTACTTTGGATGATTACATAGAAAATAACGTTATTGACGCCATTGAAATGAAGGCCATCCTTAGTCAAATAATACTATCGTTGGCGGTCTATCAACACTGCTTTGATTTTTCTCATAATGATTTACATACAAATAATATTATGTATGTGCCTACTAAACAGGATTTTATATATTTCCGTATAGACGAAACGTCTCAAGTATATAAAGTACCTACGTTTGGAAAACTATGGAAAATAATTGATTTTGGACGATCTGTTTATAAAATAGCAAACCAGACAATTGAAAATACCTGTTATAGTGAGGATGGTGACGCGACAACTCAATATAATTTCGGAAAGTTATATTCTGATAAATACACCTTACGAGAACCGAATAAAAACTTTGACTTATGTAGATTAGCATGTTCGCTGTTTGATTATTTTTTGGACAGTGATAGCGATAGTAGATATATTATATATGATGAAACCACCAAACAACTTGTTTTAAATAAATCGGTCGGAGATAAACACTATGATAACTATTCAATTGAGAATCTTATTTTAAAATGGCTTACAGATGGAGATAATCATAATATATTGTATAAATCCAATGGGGAAGAACGCTATCCAGGGTTCAAATTATATAAAATGATTGCAGTAAAATCAAACGTGCGATGTTGCCCTTTTGAAAATATCAAAAGTGCCTATTTTGATGAGTTTGTTAATAATGCGGTATTGGATGATAATGTTGTTGTAGTATCAATTAATTCGTTGCCGGTATTTTATGTTGAATAACGATAGAATTATTACTGTTATATAAAATATAAATATGATAATGTTAAACAAGAGGTATCAAAAAACAAAATGGTTATTTCTTACATTGTCATGGTACGTTATACCCTTGCTTATAATTAAAGTTTAAAAGCACAAACTCGACAAAAAAAATGTTTAACATTAGGGATTGATTGAACTATCCGCGTATTGTATTTGGCGATTTAGGTTGCACCTAGGTAGTTGTCTCTATTGGAAGTCGTGTTTTCAGTCATTGTAGTCTGTTTGGATATTTTTGAATCTAATTCAATCTGCCCCTGTTCCAATAGACGTAGTTCGTCATTGATTTCATGAATATCAATCTCTGTAGCTTCATAAATTCGTTTATGAAACATATATTTATCTCGTGCGTCTTTTAATTGTATTTCTTTGTCTTCTTGTGTTTGAGTTAGCGATGTTAATAATGCACTAAACTCCTTTATTTTTATATTGATATCATCGAGAGATAATGTGATTTCATTATTTTTACGAATAGCGTCCTGTATTTTCTTATCCAACGCCACCAATTCCTGTACGCCTAGCATTTTAAGATGTTCGGTATTATCCATGTTATCTACTATTTAATTGTATTTAGAAACTAATATTCTACCGTGATCTATTTTATAAAATTATAATTTAAACTGTATTATGATTCTTCTTTTTTCGACGTGTTTTAGTAAATGGTGACGATGGTAGTGATTTTGGTAAGTTTTTATTTTTACGCGTTTTATTTTTACGTTTTTTATTTTTTTTAGGGTCATCTAAAAAATAAGTATAAAAATCTGGTTTAAAATACTTAAACATCCTCCAATCCGTTTGAAAAGCTCCCCATTTTGTAGCAGCAATTATTTTTTTGAAATCGGGGTGAGATATTGCTTTTAGGATTAGATCGCCTTCTTTTTTGGATGATATTGGAATACCAAATGAGAGTTGAGACATTCCATAATGACCATTATAATCATTTTGTTCTGGATAAGAATACTGTTTCTCATTCAGATTAAGTATAACTTTTGAAACACCAAAATGCCCTTTGGTGGTATCGTTTGTATACCAAAACCCCAATCCATCTTTGTTTATTGAATGAACCACAGGGTATTTATATGTTGTGGTTTTTGTAGCACTCATGTCGTTTTGAGTGGTATATTTATTATCGTGTATTACATCAATACCATTAGTTTCCAACGTAAGTATCTTATTTATTTCTTTATAGGCATAATTCGGTAAAAATGGCATATTTTTTAAACGCATTGAGTGTTCGTTTCCCATCTCATCTATTATTGTTGTAGGCTGTGTGTTTTCTTTATTTTGCAATACGTAAGTATCAAAACGGCTACCCACATTAAAATACGTATTACCATCTTTCTTACCATATATCCTCAAAAATAATAATTGTTTTTTATTAAGCATATCCCATATGGTATGATGTCTCCCTAGACCTCTCCAACTAGGAGGGTGTAAAAATGTTAAAAACCCTCCATTTGACAATAAACCCATGGCTTTCACAACAAATATATCCCATAAAGTGGTTCTTCCGGCTGCCTTGTTAATTTTATGCTTTATCTCTTTTTGAAACGGAGGGTTTCCCATTATAACGTCAAATTGGTCTATTCCAAAATGTGTCTTCCATTCCTCATCCAAAAAAGACCCACAGTAAATATTGGCTTCTGGACCAAATATTTTCCTGGTGACCGCTATATTTTTCTCATTTAATTCTACCATATACAACATATTCTTAATAATATGTTGTTTTCGTTTAATCTCATCAGAATAACCACGGACGGTTTTTAAACCCTTGTTTAGCCTATCAAACACGACCATAGGAAAATTACCAGTTCCATTTGCCGGATCTAACCATTTTAATTGTGGATTACTCCATACATCTGTCGGGAGATTATCCAACATATTATTAATCAAACTTAATGGCGTAAACACTTCTCCATACTTTTTCTTTTCTTCTTCACGAACTGGTAAATATAATTTTATAAGTTTTTCAATATCATTAATATCCATTCCCTCAATAGAGTTTGGATAATCGATATTATCATTATATAATAAGCGTGATTTTCTACCCATATGTTCCCTAATAGTATCAAATATAATAATCAACCCATTGCGCAATGGGTCAGCAGCATTGCGCAATGTTGCATGGGATTCCAGAGGAAATATAGCGCTTTTAAACGCCTTTAATGAGAGTATAAACTTGTCTTGCGTGTAGCCTTTTATACGCTTCATATAACATCCGAGAGGGTTAAACAATCCTTGCTTACAATTACAAAATTCTTGTAAATTCTCTATCTGTTCGACAGATTTGTCTATACAGTCTTCCAACGACTTACAATTAATGGATCGCTCGTCACTAAACAAGGCTAATAAAGACGTATATGTCGTTAAAAAATCGGCTATTTCTTCAATAGACATGTCGTCATCACTGCTTGAATCATCAGCATTACCAGTATCATCAGCATCACCATAATCACTATCCGGTCGCGTCTTCTCGCTTTTCTTACCAATACCTTTCTTTATAACTATTCGTACCGCTTTTTTATCAACTCCAAATTTATAAGCGTTCAATTCACTTAGATCTTTTATATCCCCTATAGAATGTAAAATTTTAGCAATAGTGTTTTTATTATCACCAATGTATTTTTCAGAATACGCATCGACTGTTAATTCTAATTTATTTATAAGAGAAGTGTATAAACTCAACGTTTCTTTTTCGTCCATTTTAGAAATAGACAACCCATTATAATTAAATGTATATAACAGCGACTGTAAATGTGTCGTAAGGTCATCCATATTAGACGATTCTTTAAACCCGTTACCATAAAGTTCGTTATATTCGTATAAAAATGAAATAGCCCGTTCTGGGAAAAAATCAAAATAATAACCATATTTCTTATTAGTTCTCTCAGTTAGAACTCGAAACATTGTTTGGTAGTTTAGATCAATTGATTTATAATTATCGAAATTAAAGGCAAGATCTACACATGGAAGGCTTATACCCAACCTCAACATACTACCAGTAAGAATAATAAGCGATTTATCCTGTAAAAATGTCTCTTCTTCGAATGTTTTTATTATATTATTGACCGACCCTCGACTATTAACGGAGTATTTAACCTGTTTTTCACTAAAAACCCGTTTGGTATAGTCAGTCCCATAATAGTTTAACTTTTGGTTATGAACGATTATAAAATTATAATGGCGTTTAAAAAAATCATTGTTTAATAAATTCAATACCAACCCTCGTGTTAACGGCTCAATATTCGGCAACGTGTCCTTTTTTGAATCTTCATTTTGAGATATCTCATTTCCTTTAATTCTTGTTGGTAATAATTCTCGACATTGATCCGGATTGTCATAGAGAAACGAATCTGGTAAGAACCATAATTCACTATGTTTGGTATTAATAACATCATACCCATATTTATATTTCATCTTACCATAAATACAATCCTCGCTTAACACACCATGAATATCACCTCGACTTACAATTTCTTTTCCAATAAAATCAATTAAATTTACCACAGACTGATTGTCGTTAAATATAGTCGTAGGATCAGTTAAGTCCTGTATCGTTTCAGAAATAGCACTACACTTCAACCTAAAAACATTACCATGTAAATTAAACGGTTCTTTATCTATATCAACGTATGGTTGTATAATAACCAATTCAGGATATTTTTTGTAAAACTCTTCTAATATATATAGGTATTCGCTTCCGTAGCGTAGTTTATAATCATCAAACAACTCGTTTATGACATTACGTTCAATATCAGTGGTCCTTGTATGTTTAAATTCAAGCAACTTATTAGGGTTTGTTATCTGTTTCATTTTTAACTGGTCAATATATGACCAGTTTAGAACCACGGGTGATTTATTTTCGATTTGATGAGTATATGCTATGGTTGGACGGGCGTAGGTCGCTGTTACCATTACGAATATATCTATCGTAAAACCGTATTGGGTTAATTTACCGAGGATTTTCTCCTGAGAAATTTCAGTAGAACCACCCTTGTGTATTTCGTCGAAATATAAATCAATCTGTTTTTTCTTAAATAATTCTGGATATCCTTCTCTCAAACTACTCCCCATCTTCATTTTTTCCTGACTGAAAATATAAATATTTTTGTTTTTAACAATAGTAGACCTTTTTTTAGCTGCAGTAATAATACCATAATCATTAAAATTGTCAAATTTAGAAAACATGTCAACAAATTGGTCTTCGGTTTCTGATTTTGCGCCTAATATTATAAGTACATCATTATTATTTATTTTATGTTGATTCATTTTATCAATTAACCCAGCAATCATATAAGACTTTCCACTTCGCGGAACTGCTCCCCATATAAATTTTTTCCGACTCTCTTTAGAAGTCGCCTCTATATTATATCGATACGTCGTCCGTGTAATTAATTCCTGGTGAAATCTCAATTGTAAATGGGGTTTGTCTTTTTCTCGCTCTACTTTTAAGAAAATATCCAACGTGTCTGATTTATACATATCATAAACCATGTCTTGAAACCAATTTTCCATCTCTTCCAACCCGATAATTTCATCCACAAGATTAAAATCGTCATTACGATTTCGTTGTATCTTTTCATCAAGTTGTTGTTTATTATTTACCATTAAAACTATTTTAAAATCAGCATTGTCAAACATTGGATCACTAAACTTCTTGGCTCGGTTTGCTATTTTAGTGACGTCATATTTATCAGCAGAAGAATACTCGGTTGTGTATAATTTATTTTGAATAAGTATATATAAATCTTTTTTAGCGTCTTCTGTTCCCGAGTCAATTTGTCTCGTATTAAAGGGGGTCTCACATGGATAATCATAGACGACTTTTGGTATTTTATTTTTCGGTATCTTAAAAAATATATCTACCGACTGCGCAGACGACCCCTCATTAATTTCTTCCTCAAAAATAGATTGTCTATCTGTCACGGATGTATTAGACGTATATTGTTCCAATGATCGATAAAACTGTTTTTTATTACCCCATTTATTATGGTCGTAGTTCAATACAAGCATAACCTTACATAAAGCTTCAAATATATGTTGTCGTTTAAAATTATGCCCCTTCAATACTGTGTCCCTAGGAAACATAAATACAAATTCTCTAAAAGTTAATTTATATTCAATATCTTTTAATTTCTGTGCCCGATAAAATTCATAAAGTGCCTTTAATAATGATTTTACAGTATTGTTGTTGTTGAAATAAGTATTTATATAACTATAAAGTTCGTCTTCACACTCTTTTACTTTTGTTTTATGTTGATTTAGCTTATTACGATATTCTTCTCTCAATTCAGTCTTTTCCCTACATGCTTTAATGCTTTCTTCATTTTTAAAAATATCGTCGTCTGGAATTATTGGCCGTTTTATTTTTAGTCGTATTTTCTTTTTTTTAACCGTTTTATTCTTGGAGGTTCTACAATAAGATCGTTCGTCTGTATTAACGTAATTGCACATTGGTTTTAGACAATCATCCACACTTTTACCCTTACAGACGGTTGATTTATCTTGGTGATCCATATATAATATATCTATTTTAACAAGTCATAATTAAATGTAATAAACCACATATAAATAGTTATTAAAATTGATTAATAACTATTTATATATACTAATGTAATTTCGAAACTCAAGTTTTCACTCAAGAATCAGCACAATGAATGCTGAACTCACCGATTATAACGTCATGGAGACCTACGCCAACTACAAGTATGCGTTGTTTAACAAGCCAGAACAGCCCGACCTACTACCACAAGTCTTGGTGGTTGAACCACCTTTTGTCGATGAAGAGTTGTCGATTGACTACAACGAGAAGTTGTCTCATTTTAAGCAATTACCAATCCAAGAACGATGTGAGATTATCATGAACAGTGAGCAGGTATATGCCATTGAACATACTCTTGAAGGTAATATCGAACAATTGGTCTATCATTTGCGGTGGGCTACAGTAATGACGAACGGTGAAGAGTGTATTATTCCCTTGCCTACCACCAAGGAGTTTATGGATAGTCTAAAGGCGGTGTGCCAACCTACCACACAACTGTTGGTTTTCCACCTCTTGGATATTTTCTACCGGACGTCTGAGCTACGTTATGCTTACCCCTTTTTGAAGTCGGAGTTTTCACAAGACAACATCAAGATGGATATTTACGATACAATGATGGTGTTGTTCAAAAACCTAATCAGCAATGTTGCTCCCGGGGCGGCTCTGATTGACGCGCTTTGGACCTGGTGGATGTGGGAGACTAGTTACGATGGTCTTAGCTTGGACTCTGACAAATTTGAAAAAGAACTGTTGGCTGACCCTCTAAACGAGGCGTTTATTCAAGATGACGAGGACGAGGACGAGGATTACGAGGATTACGATGACGAGGGGTATGGTAGTGATGAAAATGATATTGATGACGGGTATATGAGCGACATTTAGATAGTCTTGATAGTGTGATACCAATTGATTTTTATTTAAAAAGAAGGATCGTTGGTAAAGGCCATCATTGACCCACCCCCGGACTTAGCACCTAATGAAATACCGACAGATGGTAAAACAGTTTGGGTCAGTTCTATACTACCATATACACTTGCCCCTACAATAATCGTATTAAATAAAGTATCTTTAATATTAATAGATTTACTAGAAATATAATTTGTGTATAACACATTTAATATAACAAACATTACACAAGTTCCAAACACAATATACATCGACGTCTCCATTTGATCCGTTTAAACGTTATTTTTATTTTAATTCTATGTCTTTTACGTATTTATAGTATCTCCACAAACCCAAGCGTTTCGATATTGAGAGATTCGTTCGTGTTTATATGTAATTTTTCCAAATCACTATCATCGTCTTCCTCTTCCATAGCCAACCGCTCTTGATAACGTTGATTACTTATTTTCTCCAGACGCTCAATATCCTTAGAGGCTGTTATTTCTTCTTCAATATTATCTTCGTTTAACGCTTTATCTATATTTGAAAAGGTCAAACGGCCTCCGTTAGGCATATCGGCCGACATTGGTGTCGTTGGCCGAGAGACTTCAGACTCGTCCAGGACCACATTCAATCGAATAGGTTCCAATTCAATAGGGCTTTCTTCCGATCTATCGGTATTTTCTTCTTTTAATCGCTCTTGTAAAACAGACGGGGTAACTATGGGCGTAGCAGGTTCATTACGTTCCTCAACGATTTCTTCACTAACCACCATTTCTTCGCTACCCTGATTTTCTAAATAAACCCGTAATAGATTATCAACTGGCACATTTTCTCGTATTGTATTAACAATACTTTCCTTAATAATTGTTTCCATCATATTCTGGTTTCGTTGAAACTCCAACGGTGGCACACCCTGTTCAAACAAATAAACGTTCTTGTATAATTTTCTGGCTGAATTAATATAAACCTGATGTATAAACATATTCAGATTAGGAATATCAATATCAACCTTTTTTTGCTGCTGACTTACACGAATACAAGATAAGCATTTTAATTGTATTATATGAACACATGATATTAAATCGTCCAGATAAGTGCAACCGGTATCCTCAATAATACGTTTGGTCTCGTCTTGAATCATAGTTTCATTCCACTTGGGAACCCTCGACATAAAATTCTGCATTGTCATTAGATATTTAGCGTCTTCGTTGTTAGTATTACATAATTTCATTGCTTCTCTCAACATTTCCCTAAACCCTGTAATAATCTCCGGTGTCAATATATTAACCAACCTAGCGACCCATTCATTTTGGGATTCGTAAAGGCTTGTAATATTATAATCATCCATAATTGCTATATGTGAAGTTAAGTATTTAAATCTATAACCGCGTTTATTACTTTATGTTTTTCATTAGAACCAGATGGTTTGTTAATAGATGACATATAAATAAACGACGGTCAATCCTGCTAGGATTTAAACATGTTTGTTTCAATAAACCGCCTACATCGGGAGATTGAATGCACCTCAGAATACTGCCCTCGGCCTGTTTAAACAGGCGTTCAATTGCGGTTAAAGATGGTAATTTATTAATAGCATCAACTACTTTGTAAAAATGTCCTATAATAATATCCATGCTTCTCTCAGATGGCACAAATAACCAATGTGTATATACACCATATTTATAATCATATAACCGTTTTTCAATTACTTTTGTAGAAGGTTGTCGATGTTGGGGTGGTATTTTATTGTAGCTATTTAGACCAACAGTCATCATTCGCGATACCACTGGTTCAACAATATGGTTTAACCTGGATGCTATACCTATAAACAGATTACTGGTATTCTGCTCCATTAATACACGTAAGGCACATTGGGCTTCGTCAGACAATTCGTCCAAATGGTTAAAAATAATTATTTTAAAACCGTGTTTTTTATTATATTGACTCTTAATAAAATGTTGTACATTATTGCGTATATTAATTATAGACGAATTAAAAATACAATCTATAATAAGAATATTAGGATTCTTTCTCAATTCAATCGTTTCATTTAATACTATACAAATACTCCTTACATATTCGTTTATAAGAGATAATGAATTACCATGAAACAACATGTTCGGTATAGATTCGACGGTATTATTTTGCTTATGTGATTTAACAATATCAATAATGTTATTTGCGAATATCATTATTGATATTAAATATGTTTAATGTCTAAATTAATATAAAAACGATAAATTACCTAACTTATGTTTAAACTGAACTGTTTAAACTGTGAGTATAAGGATTACTTTTAAAGGCCTGTAATAAGTCTGGGTTAATACGATCACCATAATCTTTATCGCGGTAATCAGACGGTTGTGAGGTGACTGTCGCGTAGTTTTCTGGTCCTAACATACCTTTGTGATGTTGTGCCATACCCGAATTACTGTAATTATAGGTATTCCGAGATGTATTACGAGTACCATTCACCTCACTATTAAACATATTTGTATTTCCATGAACCTGTGATGCGGCTGAA
>Ga0136555_1000661_pt1 | contig 13238 bp, 13 predicted proteins | sample AntRauTorckE5432_FD_104927 | JGI IMG/M metagenome (GOLD analysis project Ga0136555, IMG submission 104927) | Saline lake microbial communities from Rauer Islands, Antarctica - Metagenome Torckler E5 #432 | ecosystem: Environmental > Aquatic > Non-marine Saline and Alkaline > Saline | place...
CCATGCTTGAATCGTAACACGACCATCTTCTGAGGATGAGCTCCAATCATAAATATAACTCTTTGGCATTGTTCAATGTATAATAATTATTCAATCCGAGTGATTGATTTTGAAATATCAGTTTTTTAGATATGCACGTAATCCTTCATATGTACGAGGTCCTGTGAATTCATCGACAGGTACACCTTGATAAAATCGTACGACCATAGGAACACCTTGAATAGGTTTCCCAAGTATCATAGTAAGAGCATCAGGTCCATTCCAAATCTGTTCACCAGGTGTTTTACCATCAGTCTGAATCGTTGCAAAATCGATTTGTCCAGCAAATTCATCAGCAAGTCGTTGAAATATAGGTTTGAATTCTGTACAATATCCACAATAAACACCTTGAATCATAACAACCGTCAAATCTGAAAAGTATGGCTTGTATGTAATTGGATTGAGGACAGTAGTACGTAATCGACCTTGATGGTCGAATTCAGTGTCTTCTAGATAGACAACATTTGGGCTTGAAAAGTGTTGCATGATTTTGTATCTTATAAATAGGATGAAAAAAAGATATTTATCATCCAACTTATTTAAGAGGCAATCAACTGCTGCGTAAATATAACTGATGTCTCTACTGTTCCGCGCCAAAACTGAGGAAGGGTACACTGTCAAAATCTTATCGGAACTTCTTCAGAATATTATTCGACTAGCATCATTTGAAATTACACCTAGTGGTGTATTATTACGTATGATGGATGGGAATCGACGAACATTAGTCGATATTGTTATGGAAGCATCGAATTTCAAAGTATATGAACTTCATAGTAATACAATGTTTATTGGAATTAATTTAGCACATCTTCATAGAATGTTGAAATCCATGAAAAAGAAAGATACACTTACAATGTCAATTCATGCATCTGAACCTGATCAATTACGTTTAGAAGTATGTCCTAAAGATCGGAGTCTTGTCACTGTATCGTATGTCCATATTAAACAAGTCCAAAATATCCAAACACCACTCCCAACCGGTTATGGTAATCCAGTCAATATTATGTCTGCAGAATATCAACGAAGTATGAAAGATCTAGGATCGATTGATGATAAAATTCGAATTACAATGTATCCATTTGCAGTGAAATTTTGTTGTTCAGTCGATAAATTGTTTTCACGTGAAGTATTACTAGGTGAAAGTGATAATGTCAGTGAAGTCATTTTATTTGATGATATCTTTGAAACAGAACAATTAATGCGTATTCAGAAAATGTCAGGATTAGGAAATAATTTGAAAATCTATGGAACACCAGGACAAGCACTTATGATGCAAAGTGATATTGGTGGACTAGGAACGGTATCTATCTATATCAAACCATATGAAGCATCACGTAATGAATTAATGAATGGATAAAATGAAATTTATTGATTATCGTACAATACGAAAGTAAATACCATCAAGTCGATGGATTCGTATAAGATCACCGACTCTAAAATCGTAAAATCTAACAATTGGATCTGTTTTCCGTATAACAGGGTATTTGCCGGCTTCAGGGTGTTCTGTGCGTGATATACGCTCATGACGTGGAACTAATACATGTCGTGTAATATTATGATGTAATGATTGTCGTGCAAATAATTCCAAATACATATCATTGATTGTTTCTACAATACGACGTACACTCGCAGTAATAGCACCATGATATACAAGTATACCATGATCCACATTATTCAGACGAAAATGTGTATAATATTGTTTCATAAATACAACATTCATTTTTGTTTCAGGACGTAACCAACATAACATAACATGTTTATCATCAGAAGTTGTAGCATGAAGTTCATGAAGTGTTTCTTGGATATCTGAATAACCACGTAATTCAAACATTTCACGACATGTTTGACGTGTTCGATCATCTTCATCAGCAATTTCATCAGATGCATGCATTTGACCTGGGAATGCATGAGGATGGTATTCAAGAGACATATTGAAAGTGAAGATAATCAAGTAATATAATACTAATATCAGAATATTATTGTATATAAACTCAATTTTATTATAAATGGATCGTCATATCGAAAATACCCTCAATAATTTGATGTGCTACAAATACAGTCAATTTATCTCTCCACTGCTCCTGAATTACTTCGAAAACTTGATGTGTATGTTGTTGATCTAGACTACTAACACATTCATCAAGAAGGATAAAGGGTGCATCTTCAAGTTCTGCCATGACTAGAGCATATGCTAATACAACTCGATCACGTTCTCCACCAGATAATGATGTCATATCAATAGGAACACCTCGATGAATAATTTCGAGTGTAATCGATGTTTTACGTTGTGTCTTCGTTTCTTTGAATGCTGAAATATTCACTGAAATTGGATCTTCTGGAAAGAATCCTGCTAAATATATTTGGACATGTGTATTAATAGTATTAATAACACGTTGTAATGCATTTCCTTGTGCTTCAGCAACGAGTTGTCGGAGTCGACATGTCGCTGCTTCATCAGCAAGTACAGTTTCAATCGATTCCATATATCCCTGTTGTTGGTCATGTAACTCTGTCACCATTGTATAATGATTATACCAATGTCCATACGCTATACACCACTCAAGAAGTCTTCTTATCTCATTGATTCTTTGACGTAAAGATTCTACACTATTTCTCTGTGTTTCAACTGAGAAACGTAAATCATTTGCTAAATCAGATTCTAAACAATCTCTCTCAAGAATCCATTCATTCATCTTAGAAATATCTTGTTCACGTTTCTCAGTATCATTCTCAATCGATCTGATTTGAGTTTTAATAGATATTTCCTGAGTTTGAAGTGTATTCATTTCAATACGTATATCATTCATATATCTCAAATCATTCATATTCATCAATGATTTTGGTTTTGGAAGTGATTGTAATTCATTCTGAATTGAATCCAGTTGAACTTGTCGTTGTTTTTCATTTTCTTGTTCAGATTCTAATGTTTTCATATATACATAATATTCAGCCTCTAACTTTTCCATTTGAACACGTTGTTGTCGTATACATTCTAGTTCTTGGACAAATACATCTCTAGACGATTCTATCATATTCGATTGAAATGTCTCAAGTTCTCGATCAAGTGTAATACGATCATGTTCAGATGTGGATTCAAGTTGAATCCATTGATTAAGCGTTTCAAGTGTCTCAGTCTGTAAACGAATTGTCTGACGTAACTCTTTTCGTGAGGAAGATCGAGTTTCATGACATTCAACAGAAACTGGACCGTCTTCACTCCATGTTAATTGTGTATCACATTGAGGACATGGATAGATATATTTCATCTGATCATATAACATTTTACAACGTGCTCGTTCATTTAACAAATTCTCTCTCTCATATTTCTTAGACTCAATCTCTTCAGAAGTCGATTCACCTAGCTTTTCACGACGTAATTTGAGTGTTTGATAACGATCCCATTTAGAGATCAATTCAGATAACTCATTCTCACGACGATGTAACATATCTTTTGTCATAATCGATGAGGATGATGATGAGGATGAGGATGAGGATGAGGATGATGATATTGAGGGTAATAATAAGTCATCTAGTTGAGTCTTAATCGATGTAATTCTATCTTGTAATGAAATTAATCGTGTTTGATATTGATCCATCCATTCTAGACAATCATTCAAACGACATTGAATATCATCCTGTTTCTGGTAATATTGAGCACTTGATTCTTCAATCGATAACTCATCCAATCTTGAAATAATGGTGTTTAACTCTTCAGATAATTTATCCGTTGATATTAAGGTTGAATTCACAGATTGATCACTACCACCCAATGATGAAAGTACTAAATCCCATCGTTTTTGGATTGAATCAATTTGAGTATTAAGAATCAAACATTTTGTTTCATTTTCATGGACTGTATTAGATACATCAGAAAGATTCTTCTCAGCAATCATTAATTCAGATTCAAGTGTTGTCAGTAAAATACGATACTCATTCTCTAATGATGGAGTCCATTCAATACCAGGTTCTAATGCAATGGGATCATGATGTTTATCAAGCCGTTTTTCATATTCTTGAGAATTTTCGAGTTGACCTTCTAAACGAATACGAATCAGTTCAAACCCTTTCAAACGATCTCGAATTCGATTTTGAATTCCAGTAATATCGACATTTCCAAATGCTAATGTTTCTAGATATTGAATCCGTAGTGATGCAGACATTGTAATAAATGAATGACGACAATGTTGATCTAGTAAACACATATTAGATCGAACGAATTGATGAATATGAACTTGTGCTTCATCATCTTCAATCTCCTCACCGTCTTTCGTAATCACAGTCAATCGACATGGTCCCTTTGTACGTTTTATACGTAAATCCTTCCAAGTCAATTCTACAGAACATGAACGACGTCCATGTTGTGTAATACGTTGTCCTGTACCGAATAATGCAAACATAATTGCACGTAATATTGTTGTTTTACCCGCACCAGAAGGTGCAGAAAGTAGTACACTTCCAGTCTCAGGGAGTTCAAATGTTTGGTCATCATAACAACCGAAATGGTGTAAATTCAAATACATCATTATATTCAATAATAGTTCTATGAATTGTTGGATATAATCTGATTTAACTAAATCATTTTTCTTGTCTCGTGGAACTTACTTAAAGTCTTGTCCTGTATACCCAAAATATAATCATGCCAACAAAACGTAGTCACCGTCCTACTAAATCATCCACCCGTAAAGACACTGTAGTCCCACCTATGCCTGATGTCACTGAACTTCTTGAGGAATCTTCCTCTTCCTCGACCGCTGCTGCTGTTGCTACCGCACCTTCTGAAGATAAGAGCGAATCGAGTTCTTTTAGTCCTCCAGATGCAAGTGCACTTGCGACTTCTAGACGTCGAAGAACTCGTTTGACTTCTCATGAACTTGAACTCGAGTTTGATGCTGTTATGAAAAGTGTCAGTAATGAATTACAAGCAACACGTACTTGTCGTGGTCGTGATGTATCTGTTCAGACATGGCGTAAATTGATCAATGATATTAAACGATTGAAAGCACAATCTCTACGCTCGACTTCTAAAAAGGAACGTAAACAGAGTAATACTCACTCTGGATTTGAAAAGCCAGTCCGTATTAGTAATGAAATGGCTAAATTCACTGGATGGGATCCATCTGAACTACGATCTCGTGTCGATGTAACCAATTACATTTGTAATTATATTCGTGAAAATGACCTTCAGAATCCGGAAGATCGCCGTCAAATCCTAGCAGACAAGAAATTGTCGTCTTTGCTACGATATAGTAAAGACACTGATGGTGTACCACTCACGTATTTTTACATGCAGAAGAAAATCCAGCCTCATTTCCCGAAGTAAATCGTGGTCGTTATCAAGTAAGTAGAAATCATAAATCGGTAAGTAAATAAACCAAGTTCTAATATCAATTCGTAAATGAACGAATTGATATTTTTTTTTATACTCCAGATAAAATAACATGAGCGAACAATTTGGATCACTATTTTATCTAACATTGGGAATCAATACAATTTCCATTGTCGCATCCATTGTAGCGCTTATACGATATTTCCAGTATTTCCTTGATACTACAGATACACACTCATTCACAGATGCTGGTGGATTCAAATGTTTCATTGATTCATCCAATTTCTTAGGAAATGATATGCAATATTTCAATGTTGCTATGAGTGCATTATTTATTGCTGCTATAGTCAACTTTTTCGTCTTAATGGTTGGAGTATCACCTACAGATAAGCTTGGAGATGAGGATGCTATCCTAATCAAGTTTGCATCACTTCTGACAGGATTTTCGTTTGTAGTACCTATTATCTTTTTCATTATCCATTCTGTTTCAAAAGATACACATTTCCAACAGAGCAAATTTGCACGTACAACATCAACTACTACCGGTAGTGGTATTTATGATTATATGCCATGTGGAACTGAAGAGAATCCTTGTGTTGAACCTACTGTAGAAGCTACCTGTTATGATATTCCCACGATTCGTACAGGTATCTTTGAAATCAAAAGTTGGTTCTGGATTCCATTTGTAGTTTTCTGGATTATTGCAATTATAAGTCAAATATTGACGATTCTTACAACTCTAGGTAAGTCGAAAAAAGATTTACTACAAGACATTAATAGGTCACAACAGGATTTACTAAAAAGAGAATTAGCTCTAGGATAGAACAATGAATAATATGATATTTACAAGTTGACTTTTTTTTTTTATGAGAATCTCTAATAAAAAAAAACATTACAAATGCCAACAGTATATGAGAATCGTACACTAGCTACACTTCGTGATCTCGCACGTCAACGTGGACTTCAAGTAAGTGGATCTAAATCAGATGTTATTCAACGATTACGTGATAATGCAATTAGATTAAGTCCTGGTACACTGAGTCGTTTAGGATACAAAACCAGTGATAATGCGACAAATCGTCGACGAGCACTTAAACGAACTTTACGAAATGAAGATCCATTACGTATATTTCGTAAAATGAATGCATTATATGTATTGAATAAAAATAACTATCCAAGTCGAGCTTCTAAATATCTTTCTGATCGTAACTGGGTAAAACGTGAATATATGATGTAATGTTAAATTGAGGAAAAAGGTGGTTTATTTATCAATAAGTGGGTTATCTATCTTTTACGTAGCATAGGGCGTGGTGGTGTATCTTCGTCTTCAGAGTCTGATATCTCAAACTTGGGTGGATTACTACTACCAGAAACAGCAGGTACCGCCTTGGATTCGATTTCGATTGGTGCTGATGGTTTTACACTTAGGAGTCGTTTCATTCCTGTATCAATGATTTTGACACGTGCTTCATATAGTTTGATTTGAGGTTTCATTCGATTTCCGATATAGATCGATTCGAATTTGATTGCAGCTTGTACAAGACAGTATTTACCCATAAGATCCATTGGATTGATATGTTCACCAGTATCATCGTCATAGAATTGAGTCAGAATATTGAACTGATTATCTTTCTTAGATACAATGACTTTGGAATACAAAGTAGGTCCTGTACCTGCAACGATTCCAGTACGGTCACGTTTCCAATGCATAGGATCAAATCGTTTGAGATCACTCAGATCAAGATCGAATTGACCGATATCACCACGTACATCGACGAGGTGTTTTTTCATCTTTTTGATAATATTATCATATAGATTGGTCCAACGCTCTTCTTCAGGTGTTTTACCGTCACGAGTCCACATACATAGAGGTACAGAGTACCCATTGACTTCACCTTTATCCAAGGAGGTAGTTTCAGAGAGTCCAAATGAAAAGACTTGTTCAGTCTTAAGAATAAAGTCTCCCACTGTACCATCCTCATTACGTGCCCAGACTTTGATTTGTTGGTATGTTAATGAGGAATTTGGAATAGGAAGTGTTAATGGATCTGAAAACAGAATGTTGTCCACATTGAACGTTTCGGGATCTTGAAGTTGATTGTTTGATTTAGAATAAGACATAATGAAATTTTTGAAGTGAATACGCGATTTGCAACGAAATGGTAAGTATTTAGATTGTTGTTGATGATGTAGTAGTAGTAGTAATTGATTGAATATGCTTAGTTCTTCAACAACAATTTTTCAAACTTCAATTTTTGATTTATGAAAGATGTTTTGTGCTATAAATAAATTACTTATTCATCTATTTCATAATATGCTAGATTCTGTACAATTATATCTACCTTTTCTAAATCAAAATACGGTAACCTCTTCATCTATGTATGATTCAGCTCCTCCTACCCCTGAAATTGCTCGTGTTTTCAAGCCTCAAGTAGACGATTTCGTGAAACAACCTGTCAACTCAAGTGTACGAGCGCTTGCTCGTGATGACCTTCGTAGTGCTCTTGTTCGTAGTAATCGTAATTTAGTTCGTATGTTTGAATTAGAACGTAATATGTTGAAGAGTGATTTAGATCTTGATACAGTGGCAAATCAAACAGAAGAATCTATTTACACAGATCATCATAATTCAACACAATCCTATTTAGAGACATTAATTGTCTATTTAATGTTTCTTACAGATGCTGGATTATCTAATGATGCATTACTATTTCGTTTTATGATCAATCTTGATCTTGATGATTTATATCTTGATCCAAATGCTGCTGAGTTACTTTTTACAGATTTGTTTTATGCGAAATGTAATTCTACTATGAAACGACAATGTTTACAACGAATTTTATCACAGATACAATCCCGTTTACCATCGATTATTTATGACTATCGTAATAATCAACCTGTCTCATCTCTCCAACCACTTCATTATAGTATTCCACCTAAACTTGAGCGTGCAATGGAGCGTTATCGTGATAGTCAATTGGAAGGTATTTTACAACGAATTGTGATGGTACATCAAAGACATCAACGATATGAAACACAAGATACATATGACGATATAATGGATAATATAACAGATGATAATTCAGACATTTTCTCAGATTCATCTGCATTTGAAGTCAAATCCTATAAACCTTATAATGAGGATAATGATAATGATGAGGATAATGATAATGATGAGGATAATGATAATGATGAGGATGGGGATGGTGGTAGTATTTCAAATATGTCGAAATCGTCACGGCGGAGTAATCATTCCTCTCATCATTCATCAAGACACGATGACGAGGATGATAATGATGAGCGTCTTTCAGAACTAATTGAATCTAATCGAGGACATCGTTCTGAACAAGTTAGTAGATCTAAATCACTAAATGATGTTGTATCACCCTTAACAGAAATTATACCTAAGATTGCTGAAGGATACCCAAACGAATCACAATCTGTACAATCTGCACTTTCAAGTATATCTGAAAAGTTATCATCATTATGGTCATCAAGTAGTAGTAGTAGTAGTAGTGGTATTAGTGTTGATATTGATCATGAGTCTACTCAAAGTATTCCAGAACAGAAGGAGGATGATTATGAACGGCAGAGTAGCAATGGTATCGGTGGTTTATCCAATTCAGTACCAAAAAGTAGCGACCTTAGTAGTAGTAGTAGTAGTGCTAGTGATATTGTAGAAAGATGTGAACAATGTCATTCGTCATCATCTTTGAATCCATCGTATAAAACACCATTATATAATACATCGACATCTACTACACGAACTATAATTTTTTGTGGACCTGAATGTATGACAGAATGGAATGAGTTTCCAAAAGTCTAAGAATACTTTCGAATCATAGTTTAGTTTAATTGTAATATATAACAAAGTTATATTCATTATTCCCATGTCACATTCTAATTCAATTCAACCAACTATTGAATCACTTCGAAAATTATCCATGGTAGAATTACGTCAACTTTCTACTGATTTAGGATTACCTATGAAATCATCTCGTTTAGAATTTGTGGATATGATTCATTCTCAGTATCTCAAATTGAAAATGTATATTCATTTTACATATATCCGTCAATTAGGTGTTCGTGGTAAAGATGGACGTGTATTTCTAGCACGAGATGATAAAGGACAACATGTTGCTGTCAAATGTTTTGATAGTACCAAATCAACAAATGAAATTCGAACCGAAGTAGAATTACAAATGGTTGCATCCGCTGCAGGGATTGCACCACAAATTATTGAGTTTGATGCTGATGCTCGTTATGTTGCAATGGAACCTATGAAAACGACATTATACGATTTGTTTTGCGCTCAAGATGGACAACTAACATCTTCTCAACAACAACAGGTTATTGATTTATGTGATCGATTAGATGATGCAGGTGTATTTCATAATGATCCAAATCCATTGAATTTTATGTTTTCACAGGATGATATAATGTATGTCATTGATTATGGTATGGCCAAACCAATCAATGCAAGTACACGTCGAAGATATGGGCGTCATCCAAATCGGACTTATTTGCCTATAGGATTAGGATTGAAACTACGAGAAATTCATCCAGCATTTGATGGGTCTGATTTAATGAGTGGAATACACAAGAAGAAGACGTAGAAGTAGAAGTAGTCTCTATATATTTACAATTATGATTTTGTAAATATATTAATTGAATATATATATAAGAATCATGTGTTTTATGATGTACTGGATTGCATTACAAAGACATGCTCAATCTCGTCAGACATCTCGTCAGACATCTTACCAGTCTTCTTATCGGCGGCGCACTCGGAAACCTCGTTGATATTTTCAATCATAGGTATAGGAGAATCTTCATTGACCATTTCTTCAATCAGTGTTTCAAATGTATAATTAGGTGACCATCCAAGTTCTGTACGAATACGTGTAGAATCACCTAATAAATCAGTTACATCACTAGGTCGAAAGTATTTTTCTGAAATACGTACACGTATAATAAGTGTTTTTGTATCGATTCCAATTTCATTCAATCCTGATCCTTGCCATTCAAGTTGAATTCCTCGTAATTTGAATGCATATGTAATACACTCACGAATTGTCACTTGAATACCTGATGCAACAACATAATCTTGTGGTATTGTTTGTCCTAACATCATCCACATTGCACGAACCATATCTTTTGCATGACTCCAATCTCGTTTTGAATCTAAATTGCCCATTATTAAACATTCTTGATCTCCACGAAGAATTGCTGCTAGACCTCGTGTAATTTTACGTGTAACAAATGTAGGACCACGCCGTGGTGATTCATGATTGAATAAAATACCATTACATGCATACATTCCATATGTTTCACGTGCATGTTTTACCAACCAATATCCAGTGAGTTTTGCAATACCATAGGGTGATTGTGGATTGAATGGAGTTAATTCTGTTTGAGGTTTTTCAAGAACATCTCCATATAATTCAGATGTAGAAGCTTGATAAAATCGAATATGATGTGTTAAATTACATACACGAATAGCTTCTATAAGATTCAAAACACCTGTAGCATCAACATCTAATGTATATCTTGGCATTTCAAAGGATACTTGAACATGACTCATTGCTGCTAGATTATAAATTTCAAGTCGTTTGAATGGTGTAGTAGATGATAATTCATGTAAAATATTCTGAAGTGATCCAGAATCAGTCATATCACCATATCGAAGAAATAAAGATGGATGATGATAAATATTATCTAAGAATTGTGTATGAAGTTGAGATGCACGACGTACAAGTCCCCATACTTCATATCCTAGTTCTAAAAGAAATTCTGCCAAGTACGATCCATCTTGTCCATTTATACCTGTGATAAAAGCAACTGAGCGTATAGCAGCCGTTGCGGGAGTGGTATGATATGATGATACCATAGAGAAGAAGAAGATGAAGAAGTATGTATTTATGATTCATTTAAGGCTTTTAATGTATTTATTTCAATAATCTTAACCTACTACCACATTATGGTATCATCAATATCTCAGAATACGTCTTCTTCTTATCCTTATTCTACTACTAAACGTGTTTTAGTAACAGGTGGAAGTGGATTAGTTGGATCTGCATTGAAACGATTCCTTAAAAAATCTCAATTCCAATATTTAACAGTAATATATGATTTCAATGAAGAACATTTCAATCATAATCAAAATGATGAAATCATTTCATCTAAACATGATCTTTGGGTTTTTCTGAAATCATCTGATGGTAATTTATGTGATAAAACAGATACCAATCGGATTTTCTCATATATTCAACCTACACATGTTATTCATTTAGCTGCACGTGTAGGAGGACTTTTACGAAATCTGAGAGAACCATTAGAAATGTTTGAAGAGAATTTACAAATGAATTTGAATGTATTACATGCATGTCATGAATTTAATGTTCAATATGCACTTATGATTGGATCTACATGTACATTTCCAGATCCATGTCCACATCCAATTACAGAATTAATGTTACATGATGGTGCACCTCATTCTTCTAATTATGGATATGCTTATGCAAAACGAATGTTAGAAATTCATTGTCGATTATATCGTGAACAATATGGACGTCAATATACTTGTTTACTTCCAACAAATTTATATGGATCACAAGATAATTTCTCACTTGAAGATGGACATGTCATTCCAGCTCTTATTCAACGTGCATGGATATCATCTCAAGAAGATACCAAAAATTGTTTAGAAGTACATGGAGATGGTCAAGATACAAGACAATTCTTATATGATGATGACTTTGCAATCATTCTTTTCCAATTAATCACATATGATCCAAGTTGTTGTCTTCCATCCTCAATCATTATAGCACCTCCAAAATCACATGAAATTAAAATATCATTTGTAGCTGAATATATTGCATCCAAGTTTAATTTACCTGGAGTTTCATATTTGGAAAAACCAGATGAACGTGGACAACGATGTAAAACAGTATCAAGTCAATTATTACAATCAATCATTGGACATGGATTTCATTATACATCGATTACAGAAGGATTAGGAAATGTTATAACAAATTATTTAGAATCTAAAATGAATGGAAATAGTGTCAAGAAATAAAGTAAGTAGAAATAGAGTATAACTATGATTATACTCTATTCAAAATGATATTTATTTTAGATTTTAAGCTATTCAAGAATGATGTTTATTTTTAGGCAATGACTAGATTCTGTTGAATGATATTTCCATTTCCTTCAATAATAATTTGAGGGATTTGGACATCACCTTGTCCAAGGTCATTATTAGCAAGTACCTCATTACGAAGTGCACCTACAGGCATAGCAAGTGTAAAGTTCATTCCAGTAGGATCACATGCAATATTTCCTAGATCGACACGATTTACAACACGACTCGTATTGAAAGTATCAAATCGTTCAACTTGTCCAACATTATTATTACACACAACCACATCTGCAGGGAATGGTTGTGCCTCCTCACCAGTACGCATATCTACGGGGAATCCAACAGCAATAGGTTGTTCAACAGGATACGTTAGTGAATACTGTACCTGATATTCACACAAAGCAGTCTGCATTCCATATGCAACATCCTGATCATAAGTTACAGGAGCATCACATGGATTACAGAGAGGTACAGTCACAGGTTCAGGTACCTTAACAGGCGGTACCTGACTACGAAGATAAGAAGAAGCCTCTACGCGAGAAGAAGGAGAGGATGAGGTAGCAATGAGTGCAAAAAGCACAAGTCCGATTTTGTATAGAAATTTCATATTTGTTTTTGGTATATGTCTATTGTTTTAAGTTGAATTTTTGATAGATATCATCTCCACAATTTGTGAAATCATTCAGATTATTTCACAAATTACATTTACATTTACATTTACATTTACATTTA
>Ga0136555_1000664_pt1 | contig 13208 bp, 30 predicted proteins | sample AntRauTorckE5432_FD_104927 | JGI IMG/M metagenome (GOLD analysis project Ga0136555, IMG submission 104927) | Saline lake microbial communities from Rauer Islands, Antarctica - Metagenome Torckler E5 #432 | ecosystem: Environmental > Aquatic > Non-marine Saline and Alkaline > Saline | place...
TATCAAGTTATCAAATTCATCACGGTATGGTTTCAGTTTAACTCTTTGACCTGCGTAGAATTTCATATGGTGAATAATTCCTCAGGTAAATGTTGAGTAAATGGTAACACCCATGTCATATCTCCATCACGGACAAGTCTCCTTAATTCTCTTTCATTATAAAGGGTTGGTCCCGAAAAGACGGCATCAGACCAAGTGATTAGGTATTTACCATTTTTGATACCAATGACTTCCCCGTACCAATTAAGGGGTGAATGTGATTTCAATATAGTTCCAACTGGATATCTCATATGGTGAATAATTCCTCAGGTAGTTCGACAGGTGGTAGTATTTCAGTGACAATCCAATCACGGCATCTGATATAACTTGCTACAGCTTCCTTATTGTAGTGCAGGTCGATTGTCCTACCCACCCAGTTATCGTATTTTGATGTGACAGCGGTAAAGATGATATGATAGTCATCATCATACTCATCTTCTATAACGAAAGTATACTCCTCCTCATCGGTAACATTCAAGTGATATTTTGTGTTTTGTCTGAGATTCATATATTGAATAGTTCCTCAGGTAGTTTCACTTGTAGTTTGGCCAGTTCAAATCTATCAGCATATATGAATTCTTCTGAGTCAACACCCCAAATGTCTAGGCAGATCAAGTGTCTAGCGCCTGGGCCACGGATTGCCACAACTGTACGGATTGCCACAACTGTGTGTATAAGTTCACGGTCTTTGGCATTATAATGGAGTTTCCAATACTTTTTATTGCGATCATCTCTTATTAGAGAAACCTTATCTCCTACTTTGAATGTATTCATATATTGAATAGTTCCTCTGGGAATTGTTCAACAGGGTAGATGTCGTACTTAGACAGATAGTAAAATTGATCATCAATCTGTATCTTAGCACATGAGCCTTCAAATTTCAAGACATTAAATGTACCGTGTTTCATAATATCTCTATGACCAATGGGATAGTTGTATTCATGGATATATTCAGTCGCTTCTGGATACATTCTATATTTCAAACAGGTCATATCGTGAACAACTCCTCAGGCAGTACGACACTGTGTGGATGAGTCATATTGTATTCGACCCACACATTAAGATTAATGAATTTGGTTATTTCGTCAACACTGTAATTAATTTCACTAACAACCCCGCGTTTGTCAGTGTATGTTAATCTAAGTTTCGATTCGTTATTATATTTAAATAGACTAGTGAGGGTGAATTTATCACCATGCTTATGAACCACATGTATTTGAGTACCTGCCTGTATGTCATTAAAGTTAATCATATAAAAACCCCTTTGGGTAATAATACCAAAAGGGGTGGGTGATGTCAATTCTATTTATTTGTGATGTTATTTAGAGGTCGCCGTCAGCTTCCATTTCTTCAAGCCGTTCCAGAAGACCACCAATTATCTTTTCAACTTGTTTGATATCCATATATTTCTTCAACCACGTTAAGTTCTGGTCAGCCATTTTCTTGACGTTATCAAGAGTTATGGTATCGGCTTTTTTGGTGAGGTCAGGGTTAGGGAACCGACCATCAGTATCCCATGAATCAGATATGACATTACCATTTTCCAATGTGCCACCAAATATGATATCAGCATTTCTACCTTTGAATACATAATCCCAATAATCGAAACCGGGAGTAGGCATAACACCACCATCATCAACAGCAGTACCGTGAGGTATTTCACCCGACCACATTATGACCTTTTTTGTTTTCATATTAGCGAAGAATCGTATGGATTTATAACCACCACCATCAGTGATACTATTCAGTTCAGATTTAGAGGGGTTTTCAAATATTTCAATGGTATGACCATATAAATTAAATGAGTTATAGAATTTTTCATTTAGATATTTCTCTAGTCTCATAATATGTATGCCGTTAATTCATAAGGATTTGATTCTGTCTCACGATTGTACACTACAATATGTAATGCTTTCTTTTGTGGTTTGTCATTCTTATAGATAGGGATATGAACCGTGGTTGTCTTACCCCGACCCGGCTTTTTAGGTCCAAATCCTACCAGTGTTGACACTTCATCAGGGTCAGTGGTATATCCCTTGACCTCTGCGTGTTTCAATCCAGTGTCAACTGCTGAGGTATATGAATTGTGATATATCTGATAGTCAAACTTAGACTTGCGTTTTGCTTCTTGGAGGTAACCACGTTGTCCTTTGTCTGGGTTCATCCAAGGCTTGAGGTCTTCACCACCTTTGAAATATGCCTCTATATCCTTCTTTGCAAATGCGATAACACGACCAACTGCCATACCATCACGGTGTTTTACAAACTCATCACGTTCTACAGATTTAGACTTAATACTGTATTGAACCTTATCCTTCCAGACAGACGCATTATGGTCACCTTGACGAAAACGAATAAACCTGCCAAGAGAGTCTACTTGAACCGATTTGGCTTCATTTAAATATGTTTCAAATTTCATTTGATACCTGCCTGTAATTTTAGTTCAGAGACAACCCAATCAATCTCATCTTGAAGGTCATTTTTGGATGCACCATCTTGAAGTTGTTTAAAGAAAGAGTCAACAGCTTTATCGACATTTTTTCTATTAGCTTCATTAATGATGAATTTATTTACAATATCATCAATCATTAGTGATACCTCTGGCTTTTACGAAGTCATCAACTTTTTTCTTTAATTCTTTTTCGAAACCACTTGTATCATACCAGTATTTAAGACCGTCAACGGAAGTAGAGTCTGTACTCTTTATATGGAATTTTTTAACTAAGGAATAATATTGGCTTCTGGTATTGGCAACACCGACAGGTTCACCATTGACAGTAAAAACTATGGGAAACTCAATACCTTTTATTTTATCTTCATTTAAATATCGTTCAAAATTCATTTTGTCTCCAAGTATAACATGAAGGTTGTCTATCAGTAATAGATATTTCATCAATATTATGGTGTAATAATTTCATACCATCAGTAGTAAGAAACCATCCTTCAATTACCAAAAGTCCTGAATGGACTTTTCTATGACAATTCGGACAGATGTCAGCAATATTTGAGTTGTCATTTGTACCACCTTCACTAACACTTTGAATATGGTGTTTGTCCAAGGTTATTTCCGATAAACCACAGATATTACATTGCATAAAAAATACTCCTGATAGTAGTCAGGAGTATTTATAAAAATAAGAGTAGGACAGAGCTATTCCATATCAAATTCTGGGCGAAATCTCAAAAATACAGGGATACGAGGTGCGTCAACACTACCATATGACTGATACTTGAGGGTGACTGTCTGACCGATCAACGATTCTTTTTCAGCCCACATATCGAATCGGTCTTCAAGCGTCACTCCCAACATAGTGCCACAGTTGAATTCATTTTCCCATAGTGGGGATTTCAAAGTGAATGAACCAAGAGTGTCTTTACCTACCTTACCATCTTGACAAGACGAACGTTTGGAACGACCCATTTCATTCACGACCTTCTCGTTCTGGTTCTCCATCATTTCATTTACTGCGACAATGACAGCTTCACAGTCAGCAAAAGGCTTACGTTTGAAAATGTTGGCTTCCTTCATAGTGGCACGACCAAACTTATAAACACCTTGAGGGTCACGGAGCATAATGCCCTCATATCCCAACATCAGCATTTCAGTTTCGTATTCAATGACATCTTCTAATGTTTCAAGATAGACAGACGGAACGACTTCAATATAAGGGAGGTAGGCATATGCCTCAAGGGCTGACATACGTTGTTCATAGGGCATAGTAGGGTCTAACATACTATCGAACACATAGAATGTAAATTCAGGTTCACCTGATTGTCTACGGAGAGCCGACGATGAGTTTTTAAATACTTCGGGGTCTGTAGGGTCACCGACAATAAACTCACCATCAAGACCGGAGTAACATTTCTTGGACATTTCTGATTGAACGAATTTATTACCGTAGGGTTTACGGGCATTTGATAGAAGTGTGCCGTTTTCAGGGTCAATAAAGCCACGGAAACCGTCATACTTAGGGGAACCGATAAGAGGTCCATTCTCTAGGAGAGACTTAATCTCATTATCAGTGATTGATTTTGAGGGTGCTTTCATGGGCTTGTTCATTATGCATTCCTTTCAGGGGATAAATTCAACAACAAAATGAGTGTAACCCATTACTCACACTTAGTCAACTATAAAACCATCCTTCTGAGTCCAACCTTCAGCATTGTATACTCCAAAGTCTTGTTCAAGGTCTACAATGTCTTGATAAGGAAACGAACCACCTTGCTTGACCCAATTAGGCAAACCTTTTGATTTCGGGTTGACATAGGTAAGTTCAGCTTTGTTACCTTTCTTCTTGAACATTATATCAACAGGGGCTTTATTATACGCACCTTCACCGAGATATTTTACTGTAAGTTCTTTGATCTTATTCATATCATTTACTCCTTGTAAGAGTATTTATACAATGCTGAACAGGTCTTCTTCAAAGGGAACATATATCTTTTGGATATATTCAGATTTCTTCTTATTGTCTTCTAATACCTTCTCACATTTCAGATATAGAGGGAACATCAGTTCAACGTCACCATATTGAAGATTGAATTCCCCTTCAGCTTCATAATACATGTCACTACCAAAAGAGTCAAGTGGTGTACCGGGACTCCAAGTCCAATCATATGAATGATTCCTATTGAATACATCAAGTGCAATCTTCTTGGTCATAGCAATCAACCACTGTTTACGATTGAATCTAGTGGGATTCTTCTTGCGGTGTGCCTCTTGTTTACGTTTTAGTTTATACGGTTTCATTAAGCATCCTTTATAATATCAACAATTTCGGTAATTTCATATTGAGATGAACTCATCCAGTAGTCATCAATACACCCACCATCAGGACATACAGGGCAAAGGTCAACTTGATAGTCTGGGTATTCCCAACCTTCGGATTCCCATTCAGATTCACAGTCCATACGGTCACCCTGCCAACCACAATTAGAACACTTACACATATCAGGGCCTACATGATTCTCTAAATCATATCGGATTTGTGCAAATTCAACTAGTAGGTCACTCATATCCTGAATAATTCCTCTGGTAAGTCATTCAAGGGTTTGATTGGATAGAAACCGATCAGTACCCAACTATCCTTGCCATTCCAAGCATCTTTGATCATATCATCAATTAGCCATCGTTCATACTTTAAATTACCTGTCTTTTTAGTGTTATCATTTGACTCCAAGTACCTGTAATAACAGTCGATATACTTCTCACCAATATGTTTGATATGGAGTTCAAATACCTCAGTAGCACCACCAACAGAGTCGTATTTGATAGTGAAGCGTTGCCCAACGAAATAGTTCTGTAGGTATTCAAGTGTCATAGTGTAAATAACTCATCAGAAAAATCATTCCTTTTGTTTGACATGTCATATATCCAATCACCATGCCAAGCCCAAAGCTCGCATCCTTCAAGTGTATATGTCATATAACCCAACGTTTGATGATTGGTCATACCTATAATACGTGTCTTCATATTACAGAACTTCTTCATCGATCTGGCGAAGTTTAGATTTTCCCCTTTGAGACAACCTAATTCATCCGGATGGCTAGTACGATCAAGAGTATCCTCAATGGTGAGCCAAGATTTTATCCTAACACGTGACCCGACAATCATAATGTGAATAAGTCATCCTCAAAGTGTATGACCTCCTTTCGTATTAGTTCCCAAGGCAGAGTCAGAGTGAATAGTTCATGTATAGCACTGGTGTTATACGTTTCGTCTATTGATTTACTCTGTTGTCTAACGACATATCCATCAGACATTACATTGATAACAGTGTATGGGTTTTTCTTGTTATTTTGCGAACAAAAGGTATCGCCTACTCTAAGCCTTTCCATTACACATCCCCTAACATTTCAAACTTGGTCAAGAACTCCTCTTTGTTCCGGGTGTATCGACAAGGGTGGACACCACATAAGTTCTTACCATAATATGTGACCATAATTTCACGATCAGCACCCGTAGTGGTATTAATTACATTATCATCAATGACATAGTAGAGTTTGCCTGACTTTATATTACGACATTTCTGTAGTTTCATGTGTGTTCCTAATATTCATCAACGGGGATGTATTTTGATACCCACAGAAAGAATACCTTATCAGTTCCTTTGGTGAAACCGCAGCTGTTGAGTTCAAAGAATTCATACACCTCAGGAAAGTCACGTTCATAATACTCCACAATTTTGAGTACAAATTCATTATGATTAAATGTCCATTTAGCCAGACGTTTATCGAATGTTTCTTGTGATTCCCAGAATCGTTTTGTCTTAGGTTTGAAGTTGTCTTGGACGTGTTTCTCCCAGATCAATTCCTTGAAGTCGCCTTTATTGACGATGATTTGGTAATAGTTTTTCTCCGCCATGATTATCCTTTCAATTGAACTGCGTATTCATCAGGCACCTTGAGGTTACGGGGTTCAGTCATATCAAAACATGAACCAGTGACCCGACCTGCATCAGATTTACGGGCATAACGCCACAAACCATCGTCACCTTGAACTGTATGATAGGCAGTACCCACATCTGTCTCTGCAACGATGAATATTTTGTTATCATCTAGTGTTTCGTATGTTTCGTAGAGATAGAACATTGTTATACTCCTTCTGACCACCAATCGTAGTCAAGTGCATTACCCAATGGAGCACCGGCTTGTTTCTGTGCATCCCATAGTTCACCTAACGCATGGTTGTTAGGGAAACCTGTTGGGAAGATGTCAACAAAATTCTCCATATTAGCCTTTTTCCCCTCTGATTGTTCTTGTCTCAACAGGGAGAGATACATAACCGCTTCACCCGGAGTCGTGCACAATACAGAGAGGAAATCTTGTAACTTCTGTTCAAGTTCCAGACCAATAGCATCAGCACGGGACTGAATCATTTTATACACGAAAATATCTTCGATAGCTTCACGGTTAACTTGTTCAAGCATTACCGCCAACATAACCCTTGACAGTTGCTCATCCATAGGGATTGTCTCAAGAGATTTGAACTGATCACACCATTTTCCCATATCAAACATAATTATTCTCCATGTGTTTTTCTGTTAATATATACGTTTCTGACACCTTGTGCGGTTGCCGAACAGAACTTTTCGTCTACTTCAAATAGTCTACCATTCAAGGCAAATGGAGTCAACACACGATCACCATTTATCCATCTATCTTCTATCTCAATGAAACCTCTTGCACCCAAGAACTGACGCAATGCGGCGAATGATGGGTGGTCAACATAACCCATAGTTCCATACAAATTAGTGCCGTCAGCTTTTACCTGTCGGTAGGCTACGGCACAACTTGTTAAGTATTTTGTATCTATTTCAAAGTAATGCATTAGACAGTCAGCTCATAAGGTTTATCGTATTTACCTACATTGATTTCAATATAGTGAGAGGTATCGAAGTAGTCAGTCATTGGTTCGGAGTTGTCGTAGTAACGAGGACCGTAGAGAGCGGCTTTGGCTTTCTGTAGGAATTCCAGAACACGACCTTCGTAGTTGTTTTCTAACCAATAGGGATTGACTTGACGAGTATCACCGAAGTCGAGTTTACCAGATTTGATGTTCAAACAGAGAGTTGAGTGGTGACGAACAGACAGAGTGGCTTTGATACCATACTCTTTGCAGATAGCTTTGATTACTGGTGCAATTTCTTTTTTGTGTTCCTGAGACATATAAGCCATGATGATTACCTTTCGTATTGGGTGGTCATTCCCGACCACAACTACATTCTACACCCGTTGACCTTTGGAGTCAAGATAATTATACAGGAAAAACTTCATAAACCATGTTGACACGGTATTTCCGTCCAAGAGTCCAATCATGGTTAACACCATCAACAACAGGGGCAACATGACTCCGACAAGAGAGTATATAATTGTTACCATCTTTCCATGCCTTGTTGAATCGTTCAGGGTGGTTAGTGGTGATATTCTTGAGTTTGCGACCTGCGGCGGGGTAGTTATCCTTGAACCGTTTCGTTGCAACAACCTTCATCATGAAACCAAGGTCAAGACATGCACTTTGCATTTGACAGATGGTAGCACCTTTACGGTCTTTCCGACCAACCTTTTTCAGAGCGGCATGAACCTTATTATAGGCAACACCAGTGGTGATAGCAATTGACTTGACAGTGCAATCATTATACTCACCAAAGTTTTTTGATTCTTCCACAACGTCGAGGAAAACTTCTGTTTGATTTCTGAGTACCTTTGCCATGTCAATCCTTTCGTTGGGTGGTCATTCCCGACCACAACTACATTCTACACCCGTTACCGATTGGAGTCAAGGTTATTCGTACATCATCTATCCCTAAAGTTAATTTCACATGGTTCACATACGAGATAGTAATCACCGTCAACCTTTTCTCTGATCATCGGCTTTTTACACTGAGGACATTTCTCGTTTGAAGGTTTACGCTTATCGAATGGGTTCATGATTAGCCCACCATCAATACGAGTAGTGCGACAGGTTGACGTGAGAAGAGAAGTTTGAATGCTTTCTTGTATCCGAAGGATCGACCAATCAAGAAGAAATGTTTTTTAGTGACCAATCCTGACATTTGAACTTCCTTTCTATGAGAGAGAACCCCACTATATCATTGACCTGTCAGGCGGTCAAGTGATTTCTTTGGCATTATCAAAGATTTGTAGGAACTTGTTGCCATCTACATGTGTGTCAACACTGATCATCGTGTAGTCTTCACCACGATATACATATTTGGATAAGAATCGCTGAGTGTAGATATCATTACGATACATTTCAACATCTTCTACGGTCGGTCCAAACCACACAGAAACAAGAACACCATCTTCCAACTCCAATTTCCAATACATTTCGGTTTGAGAGTCCATCGGAATGACTTTCCAATCCTCTACATACCCAAAGTATGAGTGTATCTTCTCTTCAAGTGATTGATATTGTTTGAATAATTCCATTAGTGTCTACTCCCATATCGTTCAAGTTTATTGTCTAAGTCAAATCTTTCATATCTTGAATATATCCTCATCAAAATATTGTTCATTTACATAATATAATTTACTATCGCCTCTTAATAAAACCTTGTTATAATGTTCACAAGTTAAATCAAATGACTCATCTTTAAATCCACCGATTGAATATATAAGTTCTACTGTGTTGTCAATAGTATGACCTTTGCGCATTTCTTTGACACCATACTTACCATGTTCTTTAAGTTTCGTACCATCAGGTAAACTGGCTAGATATTCAAATGTATCTATAAGTATCTCATTCATATTGTGAATATATCCTCATTCTCTGAAAAATGATTACGATTAGGGTTATGTTTCCATTGTGATTTAGGATTCAACTGTATACTCCTGTCAAGACTCCTGTCAAGCCTCCTCTCAAGACGATCCATATCTTCATCAAATATTCTGTCTATTTCCCTCATCCTGATGAACCAATCAACCTTCGTCTTCTTGATGTCGTAATAAAAGAAGATGACTAGGAATGTGATAACACAGAAAAAGAACCCCAGCATACCACATTGGGCAATCAATGTGACCAGTGCCGACTTCCATAACAGGCTGTTCAATAGGTCAAGGAATGCGAACGGAATGATGCTGATAGCACAACCGTTTACTGAGGTCCGAATCGCCTTCCAACGGTACATAAATTTGTCGATATACGACTGACTGTATTCACTCATTTTTTTATACTACCACAAGGCATATCACAGGTCAAGTTTTGATAAATATTCTTATAGACAAAGGAGAATTTGTATGAAAAAGATAATACAATGGGCGAAGTATGTGTCATATCTATGTGTTGCTGTAATTATATTAGGTGGTTGGAGCTACGGTAACTACATAAACTATGAAGATGTTCAGCAACAGATAGCGGTTAAGGTTCAAGATAACACCGTCTTAATCGATGATGCTGTCGCTAATATTGAGAAAGAGCAACGACAACTTGAGTTTGTCCAAGAAGTATATGAACCGGCTCTAACTATGAGTATGGAAGCCCCATCATCACCATCAGGCGCTCATATCAAGAGTATGTCACGATCACCTGCATCAGTGGTTGATGTGCTGCAAGATCGGATTGATGCACTTGAGGCTGAGAAACTTGCGTATGTCTATGACAAGAAAAACCTTGTTGATGAGATTGAGGATGTTATCTCTCTCTTCAACATTGATATCAAGAACCCACTTATCAACTTTGTCATTGTGCCTTTCTTTGGATACGCAGGTAAAAGAGGAATAAAGATGATATTTGATGCTTTAGAGGAAAAACTCTTAGACCATGAGGAAACTAAATGAGATTCAATGATTATATAACAGATGATAATGTTATACACATTGATTGGAATAATGTTGTTCATTCCCCAGACTCCATATCAGAGGTTGTGACAAGTGATGATAATGTACTGAGGTTGACTGACTGGCGAATTCAGAGACAGATAGGCACCCCAATATATGAAGTATTTGATACAAAAGTTGACACTAAAATACTAAGTAATGATGTCGATAGACTTAATATTGGATTCAAAGTTTCGGGTATAAAATACATTTTCACGGCATTGAGTAGTGGGGAAGAGTGGACAATAATGTTTGTACGATCTGACGGTGGGGTCTTTGATGACAATCCATTCGCCAATAAGAAAGGGAATTCTAACGTTGGGGTGATCATATCAGGAGTGTTTAGGTGTATACAAATTTTACTTCAAGAACGTGATGTTAAATACATTACATTTGGTACTGATGACGATGATTTAATGGAACTATATACAAATATGACTCCATATATAGAAAAGAGGTTACCTTTAAAATTACATAGGAAAGAACTGACATCAAACAAAATGGTGTTTCAGTATGAGGTAAATAAATGAGATTAGAACAGTATTTAACAGAAAAAACTTTCGCTATTGGTGCTGATGTTGACCTTGTATACAAAAAATTGTATGAACCCTACACTAAAGAGATTAAGAAAGGGAACTATGGAAAGGTTATACAGTTACTTGATAAACACAAATCAAAAACTCCATTAGTGTATGTAAGTAGTGGTGAACTGAAATCAAAACAAGCAAAAACAGCCCATGAAATCAATCCCATTATTATTGGTTTCTATGCTGATAACTTGGGTAATTACTATTCCCCGAATGATAAAATAATACACTACTCATTCAACTATAATGTGATTGATATTATTAGAGCAAATCGTGGTGATATAGTTGCAACAAAACGTACGCTTCCTGACAATCAACGGGATAGATTTGAAAATGAGTTAAATGATATAGCATTAAAAGGTACAATATACCATGAACTATCACATTGGTTAGATGATACACTCCACAACCAACATATTAAAAAAATGATTGATTTAGGTTTGAACGACCCTAATCCTGTCTCCGTGGCTAGTCAAGGTCACGCTGACCCTGTACTGACTGTATATGAATTGGACGCACAAATCCACGCATTGAAACAGATGAAGAGACAGTTAAAAGGTAAATATAATGATATTTGGTGGGATGATGTCTTTACATTAAAACCATCATTTTACAGCGTGTTTAATAAAGCCGCAGTATCAAAAGAGTATGATGAGTATATGAAGAGGTTAACTAAACGTATGCACCGGGAAGGACTCTTAACCAAAAAACTACAACGGTATCCAACTGATGTTGAAATGTTTAAGTTACTCAGGAAAGGAAAAAGATAAATAGATATATTATATAAATTACAGGAGTAATTATGGACATATTAGAACAATTTGAACAGTTTGAACAAGAACAGGCGACTATCGACAAGTTAGATGAGTCTGGTATCAGAAATATCAGTAAACTCGCCAAAGAATACAAGAAAGCTACAGGTTATTTTCATATGGATACAGACGGTGTAACCAGTGCTATCGCTATGAAAACATACCTTGAACGATATGGTATCAAGACTATTAAGGTTATACCTATCAACTATGGAGGTCAAGAATTTAAAGCAGAAAAACCAGTTAAAGGTACATTGACTTGGATGGTTGACTTTGCTCACGGTAAACCGTTTATGAACATCCACACAGATCACCATGACGGTCAAACAGGGGTAACCCAAACCACCTCAACCGATTTCAACAAAGAACCTGCTAACGCTGGTGCTATCTCAGCTAAGATGTCTCCAAGTGAGTTGTTCCCACCTAAAGACCTTGATATTATTAAGATGGTTGATAGTGCTGGGTATGCTAAGGCAGGTATCAATCCTGACCAAGTTATGAATGCCGCATTTGGGTATGATGACACTATTTCAGTGAAAGATAATCACTTGATGATGGGTATGGTTGTCAACAAACTTCTCTTGGCTAACAAGGGCAAGAAAAACTTCCTTACCGACTTGGTAATGCAAGCCAACCCTTCATTGATCAGTATGTATGTGACCATCACGAAGCTGGCTAAACAAGATGGATTTAAACCTTCCAATGTTATTCAAAAAGGAACTCAGAATTACATTGAACAACAGAAAGGTAAGATGATTGGTCAGAATAAAGACCCGATGACTATGAAAATGGGTGACTCCACACAATGGGGTACAACCATCGTTCAGTATGGTGGTGGATACATGGGTGGTAAGAATCAATATGATCGTTACACACCCTTTAAACTCTATCCTGATGCTGATTATCTATGTATTGCATGGTCTATGGGATTGGTTCAGGTATCCAAGAACCCATTCAAGTCTGGAAAGAACCCTATTGATTTGGGACAAATGACTCAAACACAAATACTACCTAAATTCAAATCAAAAATGATGAAGAAAAGAGTTACATTGGGTGACGCTAAACGTCTATTTGAAATGGATATCAAGCCCGCCGACAGTAATGCAATGGGATTTCAATGGGAGGATTTTGTTGCATTGTTTGATAAGAATCAAGTATCTGGTATTGATATTGAGGGTGAAGGTGGTTGGAATAACTTCATTAAGAGTATATCAGTAAATAAATACAAAAATTTATCATATAAACAAAAACAGATGTTAGATAAGATTTCCGTATCTATGTGGGATATAGTTCTGGTACAATCAGGTGGTCACAAAGACATCACCAATATTCAAGGTTTGAACTTCTGGGGTAAAGGTTATGTTGATGAAATGATCAAACCTATTATGTCAGAGATCGCAAAATATATGAAGGATAAGAAACTACAATAAAGGGATAACTAATTGAATTAACA
>Ga0136555_1000670_pt1 | contig 13105 bp, 10 predicted proteins | sample AntRauTorckE5432_FD_104927 | JGI IMG/M metagenome (GOLD analysis project Ga0136555, IMG submission 104927) | Saline lake microbial communities from Rauer Islands, Antarctica - Metagenome Torckler E5 #432 | ecosystem: Environmental > Aquatic > Non-marine Saline and Alkaline > Saline | place...
ACTATTGTTGGGGTAAACTCTGGTACTCACGGAGGTCTTTTGCTTGATGTAGATAATGCTGGACCATTTTCTTTCAGAATTAGAGGTGATTCCAATCCAACTAACGTAAATGATACCCAAACTCTATTTAATGTTGGAAGCGCTAGTGGTACACTTGGATCAGTTGGAAACGCCGTGGTTGGAATTGGAACAACATCAACAGCTAATGCTCTGACTATTGTTGGACCTAATTCAGGAACAGTTGGCGGAATTCAAGTCGATCTTGATAGTGGTTCTCCATATCTACTACAAATAAGAACAGACACCATTCCTGATTCAAATATTACTGACACTGATACTAAGTTCATTATCGATGGAAATGGTCGTGTTGGAATTGGAGCAGAAACAGCTCCAGAATCAGCATTGACTCTTACCCAAGCAGCAAATACAGAGGCAGGAGGATTTCGTATTGAAGCAACAGATGGTGATTATAGATCTATTTATATGGACACGTCACAAGTTCTAAACTTTGCTGGAGGATCAGGAAATACAGCAACACTTATTGCTGATGGAACTTGGACAGACGCATCTGATATTGCATATAAAGAAAATATTCAAGATATCGATTATGGACTTGAAGAATTACTACAACTTTCACCACGTAAATACGACTTTAAGGCTTCTGGGAATACAGATATAGGATTCATTGCTCAAGAACTTGAAACTATAATTCCCGAAGTTGTTCATGGAGTTGATGGAACAAAGAGTGTTGCATATGGCCATCTCACAGCTTTAACAATAAGTGCTATTCAAGATATTGGAAAGAGAATCGATCTTACTTCAGCTCCCGAAAATCAACCAACTATTGCGATAAATAATGCTGGAAATGTTGGTATCACCTCAAATCTATTAGTTAACGGTCTTGCACAGGTTGACTCTCTGCAAGTTACAGGACTGTTACCATCTAGTTTTGCTGGAGATATTTTCTTAGGAAATACAACCATTGCATCAGATGGAATTACTTCAACATCAGGATATAATATAAACAATGATGATCTATTTATCGATTCTTCTGGAAAAGTAGGAATTGGAACAACAACTCCAACTGAAGCTCTGACTGTAGCAGGAAATGTCGCTGCAACAGGATTCATAAATCTTTCAACCGAAGACAGTAAGAAGAATATTCAGTATCTTAATGATGATGATTACAGTAAATTCCTAGATAAATTAAATAGTATTAATGTTGCAACATATGAATATATTGATGATCCTACAAATGAAGACCGGCTTGGCTTGATTGCTGAAGAGGCTCCAGAAGAGATTCTTTCAGCTGATGGAAAGGGAGTTGATATCTATAAGTTTATTTCATTCCTTGCTGGATCGATAAAATCACTAAATAAAAAAGTAGATGATGTTATTGCACGACTTGACTTACTAGCTACTCAAGGAGTTTCGAATGCTGGAGCAGCATTCAACGGAATTGTTGATAGGTTAACAGTCGGAAGTCCTGAAAACCGAACAGGCATTACGTTATATGACGAAGAAACAGGGGAAGCATACTGTTTGAGTATTAAGGGTGGCCAAACAATTACAAGAAGCGGAGAGTGTGGAACTGTTTCAAGTGAAGATACTGATTCGACAAGCTCACCGCAGGCAGATTCAGAACAAGAAGATATGACAGAAGAGGATTCTATTGAAGAAGACCCTAATCCTTCGAATACTAATCCATCGACGACAGGCGATCATGACGGACAAGAGGAAGAACCTGATGAGAACACAGAAACAGGAGACACCACAGAAGGTGAGCCGACAGAAGAAGTTACAGAAGATGAGGATACTACAGAAGAAACTCCAGCTGAAGAACCTGTCGAAGAGGAGGTTGTCGAAGAGGAAGAACCTGTTGTTGAAGAAGTTGTAGAGGAGGAGGAACCAGAAGTAGAGGAAGAAGCTACAGAAGAACCAGCTGAAGAACCTGTTTCTGAAGAGCCAAGTGAAGAAGAGAGTGAATAGGTTATATAAAAAGTCAGGGTTGAACCCTGACTTTTTACAATTTGTAAGGATATTTTTCAATAAACGAAAAACGAGGTCGAACCTCGTTTTTACCCCAATTTGTAAGGATATTTTTCAATAAATTTCTTTTGTTTTTTTGTTAACTTTATTTCGCCATACATAAGTTTTTTGTGACTATAGTCATTCATAATAAGTTTTAATGGGTTCATCTTTATATAATGAATCACATTTTTTAGGTCAGAGTCATTTTTGATATGTCGGAATTGGTATTTTCTTTCAAAAGTGTGTCCAATTTTTGAATATTTTCTATTAAAATACATGGCATAACCTGTTAAGACTTTATGCATAAACTTGCCTGTAAGATTTTTACCTTTTGCTTTTATAAGTATATGAAAATGGTTTGGCATTAATACTCCTGTAAGTATTTCTACAAAATCTGAATTTATATTATTTTCTTCAAGAATTTCTTCATAAGATTTATCTTTCAAGATTCTACATAAAAGATCGCAATTTTTATTATTAGATATTTTAATTAAGCACATAAATCTTAAATAATCATCATGACATAAGAATAAATTATTCTTCAATACACCTCTGGAATATATGTGATAGTATTCATTTTCTACTAGATCTCTTTTAGACATTATATTCTTTATAGCAATACAATATAAAGGAATGATGAATTTATATTAAAGATATCTTTAGAACGAGGTTCGACCTCGTTTTGGGCTTGCATAATATAGACATATATATTAAAGTGTCTCTACCCAAATCGGGATGTTTTTATTAAAGCATTTATATCTATGCCAACAATTAATCAGTTAGTTAAAAAGAATAGGAAAAAAGTAGGAAAAAAGTCAAAGGCTGTTGCACTTCGACGTGGATTTAATGCTATTAAAAACAGACCAACTATTTACAATTCTCCATTCAAAAGAGGTGTATGTACAAAGGTAACTACAAAGACACCGCGTAAGCCTAACTCAGCTGTTCGTAAAATTGCCAGAGTTCGACTAACTAATGGTCTTGAGGTTACAGCTTATATTCCAGGTATGAAACATAACCTACAAGAACATGCCGTTGTTCTTCTTCGAGGAGGACGTGTAAAGGACGTCAACATTCGATATACAGTTGTCCGAGGTATTCTTGATGCAGAAGGTGTACAAAACCGAAAGAACTCAAGAAGTCGATACGGAGCTAAAAAGCCAAAGGCTGAATAATATATATGAGACGACCAGTTAAGAAAAAAAATAATATCAAACCAGATGTTAAATACGATTCACTTAAGGTGGAGAAGTTTATCAATCACATCATGATTGCTGGAAAGAAAGAAACAGCTCGAAAAGTTGTTTACAATGCTTTTGATGAAATTAAAAAGAAAGAGAAGGTTGAAAATCCTTTAGAAGTTTTTGATACTGCTCTTAAGAACGCGGCTCCATCGATGGAAGTACGATCACGAAGAGTTGGAGGTGCTAACTACCAAGTTCCACGAGAAGTTCGTGCAGAGCGACGTCTTTTCCTTGCCATGACTTGGATTAAGAAAGCTGCTCAAGCAGGAAAAGGAAGTCCAATGCACGAAAGGCTTTCAAATGAAATTATTGCTGCGAGCAAAGGCGAAGGAGAAGCCGTTAAGAAGAAGGAGAACACTCACAAGATGGCAGATGCCAACAAAGCTTTTGCTCACTTCGCTTGGTAGGTCCGTTCGGTGGATTATTATTTGATTTTCTTTTTTTGTGAGTGTAGTATGAAATATGAAGATGTGATCGGAAATTCTTCCGAAAACATCGCCAGAAAACAACCCAGAACAAACTGAAAGGACCCAACGAATGAAACTGAAAAAACTACTGCAATTGACAGTCGCCATCATGGTGGCATCCCTGAGCTTCTCGATCAACGATAAGGCCTACGCGCAAGAAAACACGCCGCCGCCCGAAATCAACACCGCCGCCGAAACTTCGGAAGCACAAGGTCGAACAGCTGTCGAAATCTTCGGACCAGTTGAGAACTTCGTCGAAATTCGTTCCGACATCAATCCGGTTTACCTCAAGCAAGTTCAAGCTGCAGTGGAGTCCGGAGAATTTGTTGCCGGAAACACGTTCTACGCTAAAGAAAAATGTGGCTTCGAGCTTACTTCCAACGGCTTCCGTGACATTGGTACGGGAATTGAATACGATTCCAACGGCATTAAGATCACGAAGATCGAACAACCAGTGCTGGTTGTAGACATTCCGCTCATGCTCCATCCTCCGACTGTGAGAATGATTGCTTTGGCTGATGTGCGTTTTTCGCCCATCGACATTGAGGGAATCGTCGAACAGGTTGTCGTCGATCTCAGGCTCCGAGGCCCATCAACGGAAATTGCTCCGTCTAAATGATGTCGCCCAAGTGGCGATTCTAGTCATTCCAATTCCTTCATCTCCGCACAGCAGTGTGTGTGGGGTGAAGGGATTTTTCTTTTAAAAATAATAAGAACAGGTCTTGATTTTCTTTACTTATGATTTTATTTAATATAGTATGTAGCAACGTTATATCTCATATCTATTTGTATTATGAGATTTTTATTTATAAAAATTACTAAAAATTATGTCACGCGACTATCCATTAGAAAAAGTCCGAAATATCGGAATTATTGCCCATATCGATGCGGGTAAAACAACAACAACAGAGCGAGTCCTGTTTTATACAGGAGTTTCACACAAAATTGGTGAAGTTCACGAAGGTGAAGCAACCATGGACTGGATGGAACAAGAACAAGAGCGAGGTATTACAATTACTTCTGCTGCTACAACTGCTTTTTGGACACCAAGTCACGATCCAGAAAATGCAGAATTAAAACATCGTTTCAATATTATTGATACACCAGGACACGTTGACTTCACAGCCGAAGTTGAGCGATCTCTTAAAGTTCTCGATGGAGGAGTTGTTGTTTTTGATGGAGTTGCTGGAGTAGAGCCACAATCCGAAACTGTATGGAGACAAGCTGACAAATATAAAGTTCCTAGAATCTGTTTCATCAACAAATTAGATAGAACTGGAGCTAGTTTTGAGCGTTCATATGCATCTATTATAGAAAGACTAACTAAGAATGCTGTTAGGGCTCAAATTCCTTGGGGAGAAGAAGAAAACATGAAAGGAATTATTGATCTTCTTAATATGAAAGCTTATTCATTTGAAGGAGAAATGGGAAATAAGATTGTAGAGCATGAAGTTCCAGAAGAATTAAAAGCCGATGCCGAAAAATTCAGAGCAGAACTAATCGAGAAAATTGTTGAAAATGACGAAACTCAAATGGAAGCCTTTCTTGAAGGAGAGGAAGTTCCTGTAGAAGATTTAAAGAAAACTCTTCGAGCTGCAGTTATTGCTAATAAGGTAGTTCCAGTATTTACAGGAACAGCTCTTAAAAACATTGGAGTTCAACTATTACTTGATGCCGTTGTTGAATATTTACCATCACCTCTTGATATTCCAGCAATTACTGGAATTGATCCAAAAAACGGAGAAGAAGATGAAAGAAAGGCTTCTGATGAAGAGCCATTTGCAGCTCTTGCTTTCAAATTACAAACCGATCCTTTTGTAGGACAACTTACATATTTCAGAGTTTATTCTGGAACAGTTTCATCTGGTTCATATATTTACAATGCCACAACCGGGAAGAAAGAAAGATTAGGACGAATTCTTCGAATGCATGCCAATGATAGGGAAGAAGTAAAGACAGTTTATGCTGGAGAAATTGCCGCAGCTGTTGGCCTTAAAGATACTCATACTTCCGATACTTTGTGTGATGAGGCTGATCCAATCGAACTTCATAAAATCGAATTTGCTGAACCTGTTATTTCACTCAGAATTGAACCAAAAACAAAAGCCGATCAGGAAAAAATGGGAATGGCTCTTAAAAAACTTTCTGATGAAGATCCAACTTTCAGAGTAACCTCTGATGAAGAAACCCTGGAGACTATTATTTCTGGAATGGGAGAGCTCCATCTTGAAGTTCTTGTCGATCGAATGAAAAGAGAATTTACTGTAGAAGCAAATGTTGGAAAGCCACAAGTTGCATATAGAGAAACAATTCAATCATCAGGAGAAGCAGATTACAAATACATTAAACAAAGTGGAGGTAAGGGTCAATATGGTCACGTTAAAATTCGAATTGCACCAATGGACCTTGATGTAGATGAAGAGAATCTACCTAAAAATACAAAAAGAAAAGACGGAATGGAATTCACTAACAGTATTAAGGGAGGGGTTATTCCAAATGAGTTTATTCCAGCTGTAGAAAAGGGAATTAAGGAATCGATGGACAGAGGTATTGTTGCTGGATATAAAATGGTTGATATTTCAACCGAGCTTTATGATGGTTCTTCACATGATGTTGATTCATCAGAAATTGCCTTCAAAATGGCAGCTGCATTTGCCTTTAAGGAGGCAGTTCAATCTGCTCGACCAGTTCTATTGGAACCAATTATGAAAGTCGAAGTTGTTGCTCCAGAGAAATTTACAGGAGACGTTACAGGAGACCTTTCGTCAAAGAGAGGGCAAGTTCAAGGAATGGAAGAACGAGGTCCTGGAGTGCAGGCTGTGCTTGCAATGGTTCCACTTTCTGAAATGTTCGGATACACTACTCGACTTCGATCTATGACTGAAGGTCGTGGTTCTGCAACTATGGAATTCGATCACTACGATGTCGTTCCACAAAATATTGCTGAAGAAATTAAAGAAAAGAGAAGTTAAAGTTACCAAAACAAAAACCCCTGCATTAATTGCGGGGTTTTTGTTTTAAATACTGATAGTGCATAACTATTTTGAGACTATAAGAATAATGATTATAATATTAGTTATATGAATTACAAAAAATTATTTACTTACCTTTGGTTAATATTTATTCTTTTACTTACTTATCATGTCGTTCTGTACTTCACTTATAATGGAACAGAGAACATTTTTAATACTGTCTTTAACTTTGCTATAGCAGTGGTGATGGTATATGGAGGTATTGTTGGTTTATGGGGATTGAAACAAGTTTCTATGGTAAGCTTTCAGGGAAGAGGTTTATTCTTCATATCTTTAGCAACACTTGGTTTGGGGATAGGTTTTTTGATTTCAGGTTTTTACCCACTTTTAATTGGCGAAGAACTTCCTTATCCTTCTCTTGCTGACTATGTCTGGCTTCTATTTACAGTATTTAATGTTCTCGCTTATGCATATTTCTTGAAGATAATGAAAGTTAGTGTTACTGCTAAAAAAGTAGTAACAGCAATTATAATATTTTTAATTGCAGGAGCTTTTGTAACATATCTAATCGGATATCCATCTATAAGTTTCGAAAGCGGATTAGCATTTAATGAAAGCTTCTTCAATTTTTACTATTCAATTTCTGACCTAATTCTGATAGCCCTATCAATTATTATTCTAAGTATCGCTGGAGGTAAAATTTATAAAGGTCTGTTTATCTACAACCTAGGTATGATTTTCCAAGTTATTGCTGATGTTGTCTTTTCATATCAAATAGAATTAGGAACAGCATATGATGGAGATCCAGCAGATGCACTATATACAATTTCAGGATTTCTGTTTAGTTTGGGAATTATAATTTTAATTAGAGATTTATCTAAAAGAAAAGAACCTCAGAATCTTCAGAACAATCAAGGCTATCAACAACAAGTTAATCAATAAAGTTTATCTAATCAAATAAAAACAAAAACTCCGCACTTTTGTGTGGGTTTTTTGTTGACTTAATATTTTTTTGATGTAAACTCATTCTCATAAGGCTAAAGACAAGAGGCAATCCTAAATCATCTTTGATGGTCGGATAGAGGCCCTCTCTAAGTTTCTCTAGACGCCTTAGGGGTCGATTTTATTTCATTGATAATTGGTTTAATAAACCAAATTAAAATGGCTATTACAAAAGAAAAGAAGAAAGAAATCCTAGAAAAAGTAAGAGGAATCACAAAGAAAGAATCTGTGGTTTTTGTTAATTTTCACGGGCTTCCAGTTACAGAGACATCTGAAATGAGAGGAAACCTTCGAAAAGCCGATGTTTCATATTTTGTAACTAAAAAGACATTAATCAAGAAGGCTTTTAGCGAAGCTGGTATTGATGGTGATATGCCAGAGCTTGAAGGGGAATTAGCATTAGCATACGCTGATGACACGACATCTCCTGCTCGCGAAGTATATGAATTTCAAAAGAAATACAAAAATAATGTTCAAATTCTTGGAGGAGTATTTGAGAATGAATTTTTAGGTAAAGAAAAAATGCTTGAAATTGCTCAAATTCCGGGACAAGACGTTCTAAGAGGAATGTTTGTTAATATTATTAATTCACCTATACAAGGCTTTGTTATGACTTTGCAAGCATACGCCGACAAACAAGAGGCATAATTGCTACTAAATTAATTACTAATAAATACTTAAAAACATGTCAGATACAGATACAGATACAGATACAGATACAAAAGAAGTAAAAGATGCTCCTGTAGTAGAGGAAGCAAAGGAGGAAGCAAAGGAGGATTCTGCTCCGCCAGAAGAGGTCTCAAAAGAGGATGCTTCGCAGGACACGGAAGTGGAAGTTCCTTCAAAATTCAAGAAACTTGTTGAAGAAGTTGAAACTATGAGTGTTCTTGAATTGAATGAACTAGTTAAAGTTCTTGAAAAGAAATTCGGTGTTTCTGCTGTTGCTATGGCAGCACCTGCAGCTGGTGGCGGAGATACTGGAGATGAAGAACAAAATGAATTTACAGTTCATCTTGTTGAAGTTGGAGCTCAAAAGATTGCTGTTATTAAGGCAATTAAGGAAGTGCTTGGTCTGGGGTTGAAAGAGGCTAAAGAACTTGTTGATGGAGCACCTGCTGATGTTAAAGCTGGAGTAAAGAAAGAAGAAGCTGAAGAAATGAAAGCTAAGCTTGAAGAAGCTGGAGCTAAAGTAGAACTTAAATAAGTTAAACTTTATATTTTGAAGGAAAAATCCCGCACTTAATGTGGGGTTTTTACTTTTTGTGGATAAATTTTGCCAAATTTTAACTTGTGAATAGGTATAATTAAAAAGCATATGAAATATAAAAAAACTGGTTTTCTTAGCTTTTTAATGATTGTTTTTATTAGTTTAGGCTTTTCTTCGGTAGCCAACGGCCAAGAATCATCGAAGCCACAACTGTATGTTCATGACATAGATTTCGACAGTGATAGTTATGAGGCTGGGGAATTAGTAACAGGTCAGTTTAGTTTAACTAACACTGCTAATATTGCTGGTTCAGGAATATCATACAGAGTTCAGCTTGTTGGCAATTTTGATGAATTTAATTACCCACAGTTTCTTTATACTCAAACTGAACTTCAAGATAATATAACAATAGGACCAAGTGAAAAAAAAGAAATATCTTTTTCCTACCAATTACCTAACCCACTTCCTTCACGCGATCTAGGTATTCAAATACACACTTACATAGGAACAGAGATAGAATCAGCTCGTAGAGCAAAACCGTTTGCCGTTATTGGAGAGGTTTTAAAATATATACGCACAGAATCTTCTATTATTCTAGATAATGACGATACGAGGGTTTATTCTCCAATTGAGGGGGCTCCAGCTTTTATTGGAGAGGGAGTCAGTATTATGGTCGGCATTGAAAATACTGCAGATACTACACTGACTTTGACTCCAAAAGTTGAAATACACAAAGGAATTCTAACTGATCCGCTGACAGAAACTTTTAATGGTAGTAGTGTTACTTTAAATCCAGGAGAGTCTATCTATCATAAAACACGTATCCCATTAAAAGAAAACACACTCGGTGTTCAAACTGCTTTGGTTATATATTTTGATCAAAATGGTGCACAAAGAAGTACTCCAATGGAACATCGATATGTGGTTGGGGGAGCAAGTGTTTTGTTACAGTCGATCGGTCTTAGTAATACTGATTTGAGGGGAACAAAAGAATTTGAAGTTTTGTTCCAATTTGCAGAACCACCATACAAAAACAGGAAAGATGCTGAGGGGAATAATTTTGACAAGCGTTTGGACGGGGAAAATATGACTAAAGATATGGAAGCAGAAGTTACAATTTCTAATACGGATGGAATTGTTTTAGATCAATCTGTTGCTTATTTTAAATATGGAGAAAATCTTGGATCAGTAATCTTCGACACTCCTTATGGAATAAGTGAACTTGTTGTAAAAGTGGAACTTATTCGTGAAGGAAAAATTATTGATGAAATGGAAAGAATTATCGAGGTGCAAACAGATGAAAAAAGTAGTATCGTAGCCTGGTTAATCGGCTTACTAGTCTTATTGTTGCTAATACTAGTAGTTAAATTTAGACATAATAAAAATGATGCTGAAAAAACAGAAGAAGCAGGTGTTATAAGCTCATCTAAATCTAACCTTAAATAAAATGAAAATATCTACTAAAAAACAAATTATCGCTTCTACATTCATAAGTCTTACCTTGATAGTTACTAGTATGTTTGTAGTATCTAGGGATGTTGGCGCTCAGTTAGTTAAAGTTGGAGGACCCTCATCTGTGTATCGTAAAGTAGGGAATAATGAAGGTTTCAGGGGGATTCTTCATGTAAATGTTCTAGACCCAGCTCCTCCACAGGTCAAGAAATATGTTCCAGGCGAAGTCTTTCCTTTTGTTGTAGATTTCCAATGGGGAATTTGTAATAGTAAAGTTGTTGCAACTTTCATTAAGTATTCACAACCTGTCTTAGCTGCAGCTGGAGGTTCTCAACCTGTCCCACCACTTAGTGAATGGCAGTTTTTGAGTGGTAATCATCATTTTGATAATACTGGCGGTGGAGGAGAACAGGCATTTTTCCAATACAATTGGGCTGGTTCAATTTCTCAGTTTGTTGCTCCCGAAACACCTGGTATTTATCGAATTTATTTTGAATTATTGGAGGTGGCTCCTGAGGATTACCACTTGAGTAGTGAAATTTCTAGTATTTTTGACAAATTTCCAAGTAGACAGAATCAAGACACTTTTTCTGTTAGTGGTAATGAATTTGATTTGACACCCTTTACTTTGTCAAGAGCAAACAAAAATACTCTTGTAGAGGCGGTAACTAGTGGTGAATTAAATGATGTATATGAATTCAGATACAACGCCTACATGCAATTTGAAGTATTGGGAGGAGATCAATGTTCAAACATTCCTGACGAGCAAGCAACTGTTCCTCAAGGACAGCAAAGAAATGCAGACGGAACATGTAGTGAGATAGAAGATTTCACAATAAGATGTAGTGCAAATGCTCCAGAACAAGCACCAGGAAGTAACGTTACGTACTCTGCAAGCGCACTTGCAAATACAGGGAATGTCAAATTCACCTGGTACGAAGGTAATAGTACCTCAGGAACTGTATTAAAAATCGATAAGGGTACACATACATCTCTAAGTAAAAAATACCCAAGCGAAGGACAATTTCAGGTAATGGTGCAGGGAGAAGATGAAGGGGGAAATGTTACAAGTTGTACAGCGGGTGTAACTATTAGAACTCCGGGTGATGACAATATAAACAACGGTGGAGACACGGGTAAAAACAACGGAGATGATGGTGATGGTAACGACAATGGAGATGGAGGATTAATAAACCTATCAATCGATCCAATCCTAACAAACGACACCTGTAAGCTTGTGTGGGAAACAGAAGGGTTAATAGTATCTTGTAATCTGATTCAAATAAACGGTAATTCAAGCACTCCTATAGCAACAGAAGGTGCTGTGGATGTTGTACCAGGTAAGTACAAACTAAACTGTTTGACGGCAGATAATACTAGTATTGAATCTGAAGAGGTGTCTTGTTTATTAATTGGTGACATTCGAGAAATATAGCTAATATTCCTTCTTGACACTTTCCTGTAATTTGTTACCATAGTCCCTACGTTATATGCTCTTAAAAGAAGAAGACCACCGAAGTGGTTTGAATGCTTCGGTGTTTTTTCTTATCAAAAGTTCCATATATGCGTTACGAGTTTAAAGGCTCTGTTTTATTATTTGAGAATACACATTGATTTGTTCTCGTGCTGTATTCTTAGGTAGTAAATTTAGCAAATTACTAATAAATAATAAAAATTATTATGGCAGAAGAATTTGATAGATCAAAACCACACGTTAATGTGGGAACAATTGGTCACGTAGACCACGGTAAGACTACTCTTACAGCTGGTATCCTAAATGCTCTAAAGCTTGCTGGAAAGTTTGCTTCAGACAAAAAGATTGAAGATATTGATAACGCTCCAGAAGAAAAAGAGCGTGGTATTACTATTGCTCTTTCACATCAAGAGTATGAATCAGACACACGTCACTATGCTCACATCGATGCACCAGGGCATGCCGATTATATTAAGAACATGATTACAGGAGCCGCTCAAATGGACGGTGCTATTCTTGTAGTTGCTGCAACTGATGGAATGATGCCTCAAACACGAGAGCATGTTCTTCTTGCAAAGCAAGTTGGAGTTCCTAAGATCGTTGTATTCATTAACAAGGTGGACATGGTTGATGATACAGAAATGATTGATCTTGTTGAAGAAGAAATCCGAGAATTACTAGATCAACATGGATACGATGGAAAGAATGTTCCATTTATTAAGGGTTCTGCTCTTAAAACACTTGAAGCCACATCAGTTGATGATGAATGGGTCAAGAAAACTCTTGAACTTGTTGATGCTCTTGATTCATATGTTCCAGTTCCAGAAAGAGAAACTGACAAGCCTTTCCTTATGCCAGTTGAAGATATTTTCTCAATCGAAGGACGAGGTACTGTTGTAACAGGACGAATCGAAAGAGGAATTGTAAAGGTTGGTCAAGAAATTGAGATCATCGGTCTTAAAGATACAGCCAAAACAACTGTTACTGGTATTGAAATGTTCAATAAGAACCTTCAAGAAGGTATGGCTGGAGATAATGCCGGAATTCTTGTTCGAGGAATTAAGAAGGAAGATATTCATCGAGGACAAGTTCTTGCAGCGCCAGGATCTGTTACGCCACATACAGAATTCGAAGCAGAAGTCTACATCCTTAAAAAAGAAGAGGGAGGTCGTCATACACCATTCTTCTCAGGATATAAGCCACAATTCTATATTCGAACAACTGATGTTACAGGAGACGTTACTCTTTCAGAGGGA
>Ga0136555_1000672_pt1 | contig 13098 bp, 14 predicted proteins | sample AntRauTorckE5432_FD_104927 | JGI IMG/M metagenome (GOLD analysis project Ga0136555, IMG submission 104927) | Saline lake microbial communities from Rauer Islands, Antarctica - Metagenome Torckler E5 #432 | ecosystem: Environmental > Aquatic > Non-marine Saline and Alkaline > Saline | place...
AAAATTAGAGACTGCAAATGTCCTCCACCTTCTCCTTGGGCAAAGAAGAAAAGGTATCTAACTGCTGGTATTGCAGCAAGTATGAATAGTACCGTACCTAAAGATACAAAAACCATATGCGGCTTATACATTACATAGCTACGAATTATAGCCGTACCAGACATGAACATGTGATGCCAAATGTTCTTGAACAGGCGAGACTCGCGGGTTTTTTGGTTGGTTTCTATGGCTATACTGACAATATTGAGTCGTTTGTTACCGGCTTGGATGATCGTTTCCATGCAGTAGCTAAACTTAGTAACAATATTCAGCTTCATCAAAGAGCTGCGTGAATATGCCCGAAAACCACTGGCGGCGTCTGGCAAGTTAGTGCCGGCAGCTTTGTTAACCACCCAGCTACCGAAGCGTTGCATGAATTTTTTAAAAGGCGAGAAGTGAGCAATTTTGGCTGTTTCACGATCGCCAATAACTATATCGGCCTTTTTGGCAATGATTGGCTGTACCAAGTCGGCTATACGAGCTTGTGGGTATTGGTTGTCGCCGTCGGTGTTTACCACAATATCTGCACCATGTTTGAGGGCGTAGTCTACGCCATCGCGAAAAGATCGGGCTAGGCCCATGTTGCGAGTGTGGTGTACAAAGTGCTTTACACCATGTTCTTTGGCAATCTCGACTGTTTTGTCGCTAGAGCCATCGTCTATCACTAGTATTTCTAACTGATCGACATTCTTAATTGTCTTGGGGATGCTTTTTAGTACCGAAGGAAGTGTGGCCTCTTCGTTGAGGCAAGGGATTTGTACAAAAACTTTCATATACTATATTCTACCTTTTATCCGCGTCCTACGCCAATATATTGCAGACCAGCTGCTTTGATGGCTTCTGGGTCGAAGCAGTTCATGCCATCTACGAAGAGTTTACCTCTCATTAAACCAGCGTATTGGTCTACTGGTGTGTCTGTAAACTCTGCCCAGTCGGTGACGATTAGTACTGCATCGCTGTCTTTTGCAGCTGACTCAAGATCGTTTACAATCTGCACCTTGTTGTTAACATCTGGTTTAGCTTCTTCGCTGGCCTCAGGGTCGTAGGCTTTTACTTTTGCTCCTTGCCGAGCCAAAAGGTTCGCAAGTGCTATACCTGGAGACTTGCGGGTGTCGCTGGTGCCAGATTTGAAGGCTAGGCCAAGTACAGCTACTTGTTTATCTTTGAATGATCCTCCGAAAGCACCTTTCATTTTTTCTACGATATATCCTGGCATGGATTTGTTAACAGACTGTACAGCTTGCATGATATCCAGGTCTATTCCGTTTTCTAGGCCACTGGAGATTAGTCCGCTGACGTCCTTGGGGAAACAACCGCCACCAAATCCCCTACCGGCGTTTAAAAATGCTCTGCCAATTCTGGGGTCTGCACCTACGGCGTCCATGACTTCGTTTATGTCAGCGCCAGCACTGTCGGATAGTTTGGCAATGGAGTTAGAAAAAGATATCTTGAGTGCCAAGAAAGCATTCGCAGTTACCTTTATAAGTTCGGCGCTAATTAGTTTTGTTGCTATGTAGCGGCCTGTGGTTTCTGACTTTTCAATCTTGGCGATATCAGCGATTTGATCTCGACTATTTTCTAATTGTTTATAAATATCTAAGATTGCTTGAACGGCTGTTTGGCTTTCGCCTCCAACCACAATACGGTCAAAATATAATGTGTCGTAAAGAGCGGTGCTTTCACGAAGAAATTCAGGGTTTGATACATAGGATATTTTTTTGCCCTCTTCTTTAAAACTAGAGATTATTTTATCACCCGTACCAACTGGGACAGTACTTTTTTGTACAAATATGGCGTTATCTTTTGCCAAACTAGCGGCTTGTTTGGCAGAACCAAATACATATTCTAGGTTAGAACTACCATCTGGGTTGTCGGGTGTACCGACACAAGAGAATATAACGTCAGAATCTGGCACGGCTAGCTCATAAGAATCGGTTGCTATGAGGTTGCCAGAATCTATACCAGCTTTAATTACAGGATCTAAACCTTCTTCAAAAAAGAAAGATCTACCTTGTTTGATAACATCTAGGCGTTCTTTGTTGATCTCTACAGCAAAAACTTTGTAGCCAGAGTTTGCGAGTAGTGCAGCAGTAGTGAGTCCGACGTATCCAGTTCCTAAAACAGTAATAGTTTTGGCCATTTTTCCTCCAGTCAATTTATCTTAATATTATACCATCTGTTGATAAGTTAAGGGTGTGTTCTTGTGTTAAACTAACAGCAATAACAAAGGAGTTTATTAGTATATGTTTTCAAGAATTTTTAAAGTAGATTTTAGGAGCAGAAGAACACTACTTGTGATGATTGTAGCTTGCCTGTTTGCTGTATTTTTTATTGCCTTTAGACTTAGCGGTAGCTTTGAGGCTACAATAATTACATTAGTCTTTGGACTTTGTTTTGGTATATTATGGGCTACTACATCTATAAAAACCAATACATTATTGGAAGCGATAGAGAAGATTCAAGCTGAAGACCAAAAGATTGATAGAGAGGCAAAAAAAGAAATCATTCGCAAGCTTGAAAATAGGATTCAAAAAGAGAGAAAGATTACTTACAACCAGCTAGAAGCCATGCAATCAGTTTACTTTGAAGTTAAGCCAAGCGTGCCACTCCCTACAATGGGTGGATGGGCCGTTTCACCAGATACAGCACTTATACTAATAGATTTAATAAAAAGGTACCAACCCAAGACTGTCGTAGATATTGGTAGTGGAACTTCATCTATAATTGCTGGCTATCTTCTAAAAGATAGAGCCAAAGATGGGGTGAAAGTATTCTCTGTGGATCATTCAGATGAATTTGCTGTTAAGACACGCAATCAAGTGAAAGATCACAAACTCGACCAAATAGTGAGTGTTTATACGGCGCCGCTTGTGGATCAAAAGATAAAGAAGCAATCCTACAGTTGGTATGACCTTAAGGACGTAAACCTAGGTAAAAAGAAGATAGATCTTTTATTTGTAGATGGGCCTCCAGGTGCTACTCAACAACAGTCTAGGTATCCTGCATTACCTATATTAAGAGACAAAATGTCAGATACAGCAGTGATCGTTGTTGATGATTTCGATCGTGAAGACGAAAAAGCGATGGTAGATAGATGGATGAAAGACAACAAGGAATACAGTTTAGAGACGTTTAGAACCGAAAAAGGTGTAGCTGTACTATATCGTAATAAGGTAGGTGAGCAAAAGTAATATGAAGCGAGTTATAGTTAGCGGGTTCTTTAACCCATTGCACGGTGGACATTTGGATATGATTGAGGCATCCAAGAAAATGGGCGACCACTTGATTGTTATCGTAAATAACGATGTTCAGCAAAAGCTAAAAAAGGACAAGATTATATTGCCCGAACAAAACAGGGTAAGACTAATGCGGGCCCTAAGAGATGTGGATGAAGTAGTGATAGCTATAGATCAAGATCCGCCGGTGATAGAGACACTAGAGGTTTTGGCTAAGAAGTACCCAGAGGACGATCTAGTTTTTGCCAACGGCGGAGATAGAGATTCCGAAAAAGCCATACCCGAAGGCGAAGTTTGTCATAAATATAATATTGAGTTGGTGTTTGGTGTCGGCGGTAATCACAAGGCGGATTCTTCAACAAGGATTAATCAAGCGTTGGGACACGCCAAGTAATAGGTTATGAAGAAGCTTTTAGTTTTTGACCTAGACGACACTTTGGCTGTGACAAAGTCTCCAATTAGTGACGAGATGGCGGAGATTTTAGGGCAGGTACTAAATCATTTTGAAGTTTGTGTAATATCAGGTGGAAAATACGAGCAATTTCAACTGCAAGTGATTGATCGCCTGAAGCTAGATGCGGACCAGTTGAGTAAACTACATTTGATGCCAACCTGTGGGACTAGGTACTACCGTTTTGACCCTTCTAGCAAAGATTGGGCGCTGCAATATGCCGAAGACCTTAGCGAAGCGCAAAAGAAGGAGATTATAAAAGCACTCAAGGAATCTGCTCAAGAGCTGGGGTATTGGGAAGAAAGCCCAGCTGGTGACATTATAGAAGACCGTTTGAGTCAAATAACCTATTCGGCACTAGGCCAAAAGGCAAAACCAGAAGATAAATACAAATGGGATCCAGACGGCAGCAAGAAAAAAGCACTGCGAGATATGGTGGCAGCAAAACTCCCAAAGCTTGAAGTGCGGGCTGGTGGATCAACTTCAATTGATATTACGCGAGTAGGAATAGACAAAGCCTACGGCATGCAAAAATTGATTGATGAACTTGATATTGCCAAAGATGATATTTTGTTCTTTGGAGACAAGCTGCAAGAAGGCGGTAACGACTACCCAATAAAAGCTATGGGGATCGACTCTCTAGAGGTAGATAAGTGGCAAGATACTGTGGGCAGGTTGCAGGCGATACTACACGTAATTTAGCCCATTCCTAACCCAGCCACGAACCCAGCGTGTATTCATACATTAGCATAATAGGTGATAGTTGTCAAATATTAGCTAGAGCTGTCTGATACGATCTTACGTATCTTGGTGATAAATAGGCTTTTGTCAAAACGTCGGGCTTTGCGCTGGAGGGTGCCTGGCAAAAAGTTGATGCTCTCGGCCTTCTTGATAGCCTCTACCGCTGAGTCGACGGTTTGTTCTTGAAATAACACACCACTTTCGCCGTCCTGGACGATATCTAGTGCTCCGCCTTTGCCGTAGGCAATAACTGGTGCCCCAGCGGCCAGGGCTTCTACTTGGACAATGCCAAAGTCTTCTTCTGCTGGGAATATATAACCCTTGGCTGAGCCTAGAGCCTCGGTGACTTTTTGGTCCGATGCGTCGCTGGTGCGGTCGGTAAAGAACTCTACTGTGGAGCCGGCTATGTGCACAAGGCTGTGGTGCTCGCTGCCGTTACCATAAACCCGCAGTTTGACGCCTAGCCTAGAGGCAGCTGCCACGGCTAGGTCTATGCGTTTGTACGGTACTTGGCGACCAAGTGCTACGTAGTAATCGCCGCGCTTGCGAGACGGAGTGAAGCGGTTGGTGTCGACCGGTGGGTGCACAACCATTGATGGCTTTTTGTAATATTTTTGAATGCGTTTTTGGACAGTGCTGGAATTTGCCAAGAAGATATCTACTTTTTGGGCGGCTTTGTAGTCTAGTCGCCTTTGGCCAGGAATGAAAATTGGTATTAAGAGGCGAATAAGCCAGTTGAGTTTGCCAAATCCGGGGTCTTTTTTGTACTCCTGATAGTGGCTCCAATAGTAGCGGGTAGGAGTGTGGCAGTAGCAGATATGGACTTGGCTTGGACGAGATTTGCGAATGTGCTTGGCCTCGGCGCTAGAGCTGGTGATTATAATGTCAAACTCGGAAAGATCTAGTCGCCGAAACGCCAAAACTCGAATAACCGGGAACCACTTGTGCAGACGTCGTAAAATCTTGGGCATTTTTTGGATAAATGTTGTGCGAATATCAACACCTTTCATGGCTTCTTGCAGGGCTGGTTCTGGCTGATACACAGAGGTGTAAATCGGTGCATTTGGAAAAGCCTCATGCAAGGCTAATACAACACGCTCAGCACCGCCGAAACTGGTAAGCCAGTCGGCGACGATTGCAACTTTTGGTTGGGGTTTTGGACTCAAAGTATCTTTCCTCTATCTGTTATGTTAGCACAACTAGCGGCAAGTGGTTTATAATACATGAGTAGAATATGTCACGAAAAAACACCAAGCTCTATAGTCTGATTTTGATGCTAGGCGACACAGTAGTACTTTTGGCGGCTTTTACGCTTGCCTATATACTTCGAGTTCAGTACGACCCCCGGCCTTTGCGGGCTGATGTTTATGCCTATGAGTATCTGTTTGATTTTTTGTTGATAGTCCCCTTTTGGATAATCATTTTTGCTGCTTTGGGGCTTTATCACTCCAGCGTATTTAATCGGCGCTTGCTGGAATGGTCCAAAATAGCTATCGGTTCGTTTATTGGCATTTTGATCGTAATTGGTTGGGAATATGTAACAGACGAGACAATTTTGCCAGCTAGGTTGGTGGTTGTCTATGCGCTGATAGCCGCTTTTATTTTGATAGTGCTAGAGCGAGAGATACTGAAGTTTATTCGCGGACAGTTGTTTAAATATGGGCGAGGGGTGAGCCGGGTGCTTTTGATTGGGACATCTAGTGCTACAAGTGATATAGCGATTAGTCTGAACAATACCGCCAAGAGTGGTTATGACGTGGTGGCCGTAGCAGGGCCTAAAAAGTATATGTTAGATACGATAAACGCTGAGCATTATTCCCAGGTAGAAGCGGCGCTCAAGAATATAGAGGCCGACAATGTTACGACTATCATTCAAACGGATCTTTATGACTCCCCTGCCCGCAACCAGCGAATTTTGTCGGCTGCTCAAGAAAATCACTTGAGCTATAGCTTTATACCCGGAGAAGCTGAGTTTTATTCGGGCAAAAATACAGTCGATGTATTCTTGGGATATCCAATGATCACCGTATATCAAACACCTCTTATTGGCTGGGGAGCGATAGTCAAGCGGATCTTCGATATGGCTGTGGTGTTGGTTCTGTTGCCAATTTGGTTGCCAGTGTTTTTGATCTTGGTGTTGCTGCAAAAACTGCTCAACCCGGGCAAGGCGGTGTTTGTAAACGGCAGGTTAGGTCGTTATGGGCAGAAGTTTAGCTTGTATAAGTTTCGTTCGATGAAAGAAGAGTTTAGTGGGCAAGATAATGCTGCGGCCGATATATTCCGCAAAATGGACAGGGAAGATTTGGCTCAGGAATATGAGCGCAATCATAAGGTAGAGAACGATCCAAGAATTACTAAGTTTGGTAAGTTTTTGCGGGCAACTTCGCTCGATGAAATGCCACAGATTTTTAATGTGATTAAGGGAGATATGAGTTTGATTGGTCCCCGACCGATATTGCCGTTTGAACGTAAGTATTACAAAAACCGTGGATCGCTGCTCTTTAGTGTAAAACCGGGGATTACTGGACTTTGGCAAGTGTCGGGTCGTAGCGATATGCCGTTTGAACAAAGAGTAGATCTGGAGCTTTATTATGCCCAAAACTGGAGCTTTTGGATGGATATCAAGATCTTGTTTAAGACTGCGGCGGCTGTGTTTTTGGCCAGGGGTGCTAGGTAGGTCTGCTAGATGAGGCTAGCTCATAAGGTATTTGTTGGCAGCCTTTTGGCTGTTTTTGTTGGGATAGTCTTGCATGCTCCACTGAGTGTTAGCTTGGGTGCTTTGTGGCCAGAGTATTCGCTGTACATCAAAGCCTGGAAAGAGGTTTTGTTGGTAGTAGCAGCCGTGGCTATGGTGGTTATTTTGATCAAAGGAAAAAAGTTTGAGATCCTTAAACATCCAGCAGTTTTGTTGGTTGCTGTGTATGCTGCGCTGCACTTGTTGCTTTTGGCGGTCTTTTGGCAGGGCTGGCAGCCGTCTATTGCTGGGCTGATGATAGATTTGCGATATCTACTGTTCTTTGTCTTGGTGTTTGTGGCTATCAAGCTTTACCCAGGTTTGAGAACTGTGTTTTTGAAAGCCTTTGTGGCGGGAGCCTTAATAGTCCTGCTCTTTGCTTTGATGCAAGTTTTTGTACTGCCCCACGACGTTTTGAAGTATTTGGGGTATAGCACCGAAACAATTACTGCCTACCTGACGGTCGACAAAAACTACGACTTTGTGCGAATAAATAGTACTCTACGCGGGCCGAACCCGCTGGGTGCTTACGCGGTAATTGTATTGAGCTTGCTGGCTGCAACCATGGTGGTAGGCAAAAAAGTTAAGCGTACGAGGCGAGACCTAGCCTTGGTAGCGGTGCTTTCTGCCGGTGGTGTGGTGGCGCTTTGGGCTAGCTATTCTAGAAGTGCCCTAGGAGCGGCGCTGGTGGCACTTGGTGTTGTCTCGCTAGCTGTTTGGGGTAAGAGGTGGTCGCGCAAAGTCTGGACAGTTGTAGGGCTGGGAGCGCTTGTCTTGGTATTCGCCGTGTTTGCTCTGCGCGATAGCTATTTGGTGTCTAACGTTATATTGCACGAAGACCCAGTGGGCGGGAGCGCGATTAGTTCCAACGAAGGCCATGTTGATTCTTTGCTAGATGGAAGCCAAAGGGCTTTGGGGCAGCCACTCGGTGCTGGGGTAGGCTCGACTGGTTCGGCATCATTACTTGGCGAGGACGGGATTATTATAGAAAACCAATATCTTTATATTGCCCACGAAGTTGGTTGGTTAGGATTAGGATTGTTTGTGGCAGTATTTGTGGCAGTTTTAACGCGGTTGTGGCAACGTCGACAAGACTGGTTGGCTCTAGGCGTATTTGCTAGTGGTGTAGGTATGGCAGTGATTGGCTTGGTGTTGCCAGTTTGGGTAGATGATACGGTGTCGATAATTTGGTGGGGACTAGCGGCAGTTTGCTTGGCCGAAGCGTATAATGGTACAAAGAGGAAGAAAAATGACAGACTTCAAAAGACCAACTAAAAAACAAAGGGAGCTACTTAGCTTTATTGATGGATTTATAAAGGGCCACGGCTATGGGCCAAGTTATCGGGAGGTGATGCGAGCGCTAGATTATAAATCTGTATCGACTGTGGCGGTACATATAGACAGCTTGATAGCCAAGGGATATTTGAACAAGCGAGATCGTTCGGCCAGGTCGCTAGAGGTGGTGACATTGGATGTTTCGAGCGACCCGCCAGAGGGCTCGGCTCATCGGGCACCAACTCCTGCTCAGGAGAAGTGGTTGATTAATGCTATTAATGACCGTTTTGATACTTTGAGCAAGAATTATAGCGATCAGACTATGGATGAGCTGTATGTTTTGGTAGGAGCCCTCAAGGTTTTAGGGCTGGATGGTGCCCACGTGGCCATGAGAACTAGGCTGTTCGAGGTGAATAAGAATAAGAAGTAGATTATTGTAGTAAAACCTACTATATCTGGTCAGACAAGACAGGGTCTATTTGCCAATCTAGACAGACTGAGTGTGGGTGATGAGATTATACTCGAAAAGGGGGATAGAACTGAACTTACTTATCGAGTTTTGGAGGTTGAGACTGTTAACCTCAAAGACGTAGATATGAAAAAGGTATTGATACCTAAGAACAATGTCTTGCGAGGCATGAATCTTATGACCTGTGCAGGCGATTGGATACAAGATTCGCAAACCCTTGATGAGAGAGTTATTGTGTACACTGAACAAATTGACTGACCAAGGTTTTCAGCGTATAATTCGTCTAGTATTCCCGGGTAGCTCAATGGTGGAGCAAGAAGCTGTTAACTTCGAGGTTGCCGGTTCGAGTCCGGCCCCGGGAGCCAAACTAGATACCCAACAAGTTCAAGACCAGTCTTCCTGACTGGTCTTCGCTTTACCCCTGTTAAGCCACTGACTTTTATGAAATTCTAGATTGTTAATTATCCGAACTCTCACTCGAAACGATTCGGCACTCCAAGCTATCTCTTAGGTTACGGTTCTTGACCAATGCACCCTCGTTGAAAGGTAGGAGTTAAGTTCGAGACCGTAATCCTGCTATACTCATTTTATGAGATTACTACAACTTAATGCTTGGTCCATCCGACTCGCCACACGCGTTGAAGACATGATCATAAATGAGTCGCCCGATATCGTCACCTTGCAGGAAGTATTTGATTCGAATTCAGACATGGGATTATTCCCGGGTTTGTCACAAGTTGCAATTGACCTTAAGCTTCACCACTTATACTTTTCGCCAGTGTATAACCTTCAGTTTATGGGACGAAAGGCTGAGTATGGTATTGCGACTATTAGTAATCTAGAACTTACCGATAAATATACAGCATTCACTAATCTCGAATATAAAGATAATTTCATGTTTGATGACGATGATTATAATGTCCGAAACTTTCAGCATGTCGTTGTGCGTGATCAGAACGATAATGAGGTTCATGTAATAAATCACCACGGTTATCATGTTCCAGGCCATAAGAACGGTAACGATTTCACAATGAAGGCCTGTCAGCAGATAGTAGATTATGCGAGGAAACTCGATGGCCCTGTCATTATTGCAGGTGACTTCAACTTACTGCCAGACAGCGAGTCGATCGAGATCCTTAATAAAGACTTCCGAAATCTGACGAAAGAGTATGATTTGCAAACAACACGTACCGATCTGACACATAAAACCGAACCGTGTGATTTTATTTTCGTGAATAATGAAGTAGAGGTAATTGACTTCTACGCATCTGAGGTTGTGGCATCTGACCACCAAGGATTGGTGCTTGATTTTGAGGTGAAGGTTCAAGACCGTTAAGCTGAGCCAAGCTGGAACAGACAAAGTCAGAACTGTTAATTCGGTTCTGACTTTTTTAATACCCAGACTAGAATTGAAACTGTATAGGTGTATTCCCTGACGAACATTTAAATGATGACTACAGCTGAAACATGGCAACATAGTCAACTTCTCTAACAAAATAAATAATATTTTAGTACTATATTGACATAAAAACACTTTTGTGATATATTAGGGTCATGATAGATAGAATACAAGGTGTTGGATACATAGTACATGGCAAGACTCTAGGTGAAACTTGGCTTGCAATGGTAGAAACTGTGCTAAAAAATGGTTCTTTTGAACTTGATGAAAATAGAGGTCGATTTGCGGTTCGTAATTTGCGTTTTAGTGCAGACACGACAGATATAGTAGATACTTTAATTGAAGAGTATGGTGACAAAAGCAAGATTGACGCGATGAAACGGGTTGTATTTGAATCAGATGAAATGAAAGATTTTGATATTACGCCATCGTTCCGAAATGGTGCTAAGAGTTATAAAAAGCGACTCGAAGAAGGTGGGATGATTGATTTTGTTGTTAATCGTTTAGGTAAAATTCCTGAATCGAAGAAGGCTGTTATGGTTTTTCCAACCTACGAGGATTATGAAGCTGTCATCAGCAGTCCATGGAACGACTACCTTCCTTGTATCGTTGCGCTACAGCATCGAGTTGCTAAGCGACAAGGCAAGAATTATCTTGACTTAACATTATTCATGCGCTCGTGGGATACGTTTCAAAAAGGAGCTGGCGATCTGTTGGTTATTAGTATGATTGGCGACATAGTAAGAAAAAAACTCGAAGAGCGACTTTCAATTGAAATTTTACCAGGACGTTTAGATGGTCTTGTTACTGATGTTCATATTTATGAAAACACCTACCAGCAAGCTCAAGACGTCGTATTCGACTATTTAGACAAGTCAGCACCCGTAGAGCAGCGAGTACCCATCCTAGAGAACGTGAAGTAATGAGTATTTCAGCCTCTTACGATTTATTATTGCAAGAAAAAAGAGGTTGGATCTCGAAAATTCCTGAAAATAAAAAAGCAGTTATGCTCATCTCAGGAGGCTACGACTCAATTGCAACCGCGGCTAGATTAATTGAAGATTTTGGCATGCAATTATATCCTATGTACGTCAACCGTGATGCGCGAAATAAAGAAGGTGAATTAGCATCAATTGAGTTTTTTACGAAGTATTTTCAAGAGCGCTATGGAAAAGACTCATTTCATGATGTATTTCAACCAAATATTAGCGTTCCACCGATAGAGATAAAAGAACGTCTGCAGGAGTACGCCAAAACCCACCGCTACCCTATGCGCGATTTTATTATGCAAATGTTTGCGAGTCAGTACGCTGTTACAATAGAGGGCGACGTTCGCGTTATTTGTAACGGTGTTATATCTACAGACAGCATTGCCGATGTCGGAATCGCTCGCGTAAATACATTAGCAATTTGCGAAATGACCAAAGAATGGGACTGGCAGATACTATCAATAAACGTAGATCAAAATATCAATGGGAAATCATTTTCTAAAAAAGATGAAATTGAATGGGCTATCGAACATAATATACCTATGGAGCACACGATGACATGCTGGACTCCTGTAAAAGAAGAGGAATATTTGTATCACTGTGGTGAATGTTATGCCTGTATTGAGCGTCAAGAAGGATTCGAAGAAGCTGGGCACGTAGATCCTACAAAGTACTTCAAAAAATTAAAAAATGAGGGATAAAATGAAGAATATTGTTATTTGTAAAGATGTATTTGGTAACGAGTATGAATGTCCTGTGGATGAACTTGATGTCAGGATCGGTATATATGCCGTCATAATTCGTGACAATAAGATTTTGCTTGCGCGTCAATGGGACGGTCACAGTATTATTGGTGGTGGCGTTGAAAAAGGCGAAACTCTTGAAGAAGCATTCGTGCGTGAAGTTCAAGAAGAGACTGGACTACGAGCACAGCCTGGAAATCTTATTCACCAAGCGACAACATTCTTCAAAAGAGATAAAGGGTCACAAGCTAGACAATCGTATCAGTTTTATTTCACCCACAGTGATCTTCTGGGAAAGATAAATAACGACAATATTACGAATAGCGAAAAAACATACACTAATGATGTTCCTGAATGGGTAGATTTAGATAAAATTGATACAATTGATTTCCGTCACAGCGTTGATTTAAATTCTATTATAGATGCGTATAAAGCAAGTTTGTAATGTCACACGAGATCAGTTTTGCGTATATTAAGAGTGAGGGTATTGATACTACTTGTGAAGAAGATATTTATAGCGAAATAGTTGCACGAGAACTTGAGATCATTCAAGTTAAGGATATATTCATGAACTATATTAAATTAAGAGAACATCAGCCAATATTATTTGATTTAAAGGGAGACCTCAATGACATTTGGAAAATACAGGGAGCGGCACGCTTGATTGGCACGACTGTTCGTACAGCACTTGTTCAGGGTGATGATGCCATACAACGAACCTTTGATACAAAAGTCGACATTCGTGAGAGATACGCACTGCCTAAAGAGTTTGATCGGGATGCTGAAATGAGCTATCCAAATTATATGCATGCAGCAGATAATAAAGCTCAGGTCCAAAACGATGTAAAAATTCTTTTGCCAGATAGCTTAGAACAAGTCATGCTCATCAACGGCGATCACCAAATGACGACAGCAGTGTGGTAGCAATATGAGCATGAAATAGATATTAGTTATTATTGCTGATCATCAGATTATCAGTCTTAATTAAAGTTATAACTTCCTCTATCGTTGTGAGCCAAAAT